>CEAD01029796.1_pt1 | contig 13684 bp, 15 predicted proteins | sample 554861 | NCBI WGS metagenome assembly CEAD01 (sample SAMEA3182053, study PRJEB8094) | gut metagenome | biome: human; feature: gut; material: Stool; isolation source: human stools | place: Canada | collected 2012-10-30
GGTTATCTGCATCGGATTTTTTTCTCCTGCTTTTTCTGGCAATGATTTTCATGTCCGGTCGCTACAGACTATTTCTAACTGAATATGAAAGGAGATTGTGATGGAAGAAAAAGACATCGTAAACACAACTGCTGAGGAACTTTCTTCAGCAAAACCTGACTACGAAAAGGAAATCGCTTCTATTATCAGAAGCAACGCATCCCCTGCACAGATTAAAGACAAGCTGCTTGATTATCATGAAAATGATATTGCCGCTGCACTTGACAGCATGAGCATATCAGAAAGACAGAGATTATACAGGCTGCTTAATATTGACGAGCTTTCAGATATATTTGAATATGTTGACGAAGACAATATTCCGACATATTTCAAGGAGCTCGATATCAAGAAGAAAGCTGCTGTTGTATCCGAAATGGACGCTGACAAAGCAGTTTTTGTTCTCCAGCACCTTGATAAAAAAACACGCGATGATTTAATCGAGCTTATAGGTAATGATGCAAGACGTGACATTGCTCTTATCTCTTCATTTGACGATGACCAGATAGGCAGCAAAATGACAACAAATTTCGTTTTAATCCACTCTACACTTACAATTAAACAGGCTATGCGTGAGCTTGTAAATCAGGCCGCCGAAAATGATAATATTTCTACAATCTATGTTGAAGATGAAAATGATGTTTTCTGTGGTGCCATAAGCCTTAATGAGCTTATCATCGCCAGAGCTGATATGCCGCTCTCAGATTTAATTGTAACGTCATATCCTTTCGTCTATGCCAAAGAAGATATTGACGATTGTATCGAATGGATTAAAGATTACTCAGAGGATTCTATTCCTGCACTCGATGAAAATAACAGACTTTTAGGAGTTATAACCGCACAGGATATTGTTAAAGTCGTTGATGATGAAATGGGTGAAGATTACGCCATGCTTGCCGGTCTTACTTCTGAAGAGGACTTGCATGAGCCGCTAAAACAGAGTATCAAAAAACGTCTGCCATGGCTGATTATACTTCTCGGTCTCGGACTTGTTGTTTCATCTGTTGTAGGAATGTTTGAAACTGTAGTTGCCCAGCTTACTATTGTTATGTGTTTCCAGTCACTTATACTTGATATGGCCGGAAATGTAGGTACGCAGTCACTCGCTGTTACTATCCGTGTTCTCATGGATGAAGATCTGACTGCCAGACAAAAATTCGGACTTGTGTTTAAAGAAGGCCGCGTTGGTCTTATCAACGGACTGATTCTCGGCATATTATCACTTGTATGCATTGGCAGCTATATCCACTTTTTTAAGGGTGCATCAATACTGTTTTCATTCAGCATCTCACTCTGTATCGGTGCTGCACTTATGCTTGCAATGCTTATATCAAGCCTTGTGGGAACACTTATACCTATGTTTTTCAAAAAAATCCATATCGACCCGGCAGTTGCTTCAGGTCCGCTTATCACAACAGTAAACGACCTTGTTGCCGTCGTGACATACTATGGACTCGCATGGATTTTCTTAATAGAAATCATGCATTTTTAAATATACATCTGCACAAAATATGCCATCTGTAACATTGATGTGCAAAACTTACAAAAAGCTTCACTGTCCGTGAGAATTGCTTTATTCACGGATGCGAAGCTTTTTATCTTTTCTTTATGCTGTTTTTCCTGCTCTCTCAAGTCGTTTTTTACAATACATAAATGCTGGGAACAAGAATATGTCCGCTGCAATCCATGCGAGCGGATTTGCAAGACACGCACCGCTATATCCCATAACCGGAACCAGCATAACTGCCGCAAATGTTCTTGCCGCCATCTCAAACACTCCCGCAAGTATTGCAAATGTTGAAAATCCCATACCCTGTATGCAAAATCTTATTACATTGACAAATGTAAGCGGTATATAGAACAATGCCGAATATACAATAAACTGATGTGTCAGTCTTATTATCTCTGTCTCTGATGCTGCCACAAACAGAAGTGCAATGTAACTTGCAAAGAAATATAAAAGAACAAATGCAACAATGCTGTATATAATTCCTATTATTCCCGCAGCCTTAATTCCCTTTCCGAGACGCTCCGTTTTGCCGGCTCCTACGTTCTGACCGCCATATGTTGCCATCGTCGAACCGAGTGCATCAAACGGACAACATGTAAATGTAAATATCTTTGAGCCTGCTGTCATTGCTGCAACATAGACTGAACCAAGCGTATTAACTGCTGCCTGAAGAATTACACTTCCTATTGCAGTGATTGAATACTGCAGTCCCATAGGAATTCCATTTATGCAAAGATTCTTAACATAAACCTTTTTAAACTTCTTCTCCTGCTTCTGGAATTTCAGTATATCATATTTTTTATTCATATAAACATAACATGCCACACCTGATATAAGCTGTGATATGTCTGTCGCCCATGCAGCCCCGGCAACCCCCATTTTAAATACAAGAATAAATACAAAATCAAGTATTATATTTATAACTGCCGAAACGACAAGAAAATATACAGGAGTCTTGCTGTCACCAAGTGAACGAATTACACCGGAAACCATATTATAAAGGAAAACTGTTGGTATTCCCGCAAATATTACAACAATATATGCATATGCATGCTCATAAATATTGGAAGGTGTCCTTAAAAGTGTAAGTATACCGCGGCAGCCCACAACTGATGCGACCGTCAGCACAACCGAAAATATAATGCTGCAAATATATCCATTGTATACATACTTTCTGAGTTCCGAATATTTGCCTGCTCCAAACTGCTGTGCAACAGGAATCGCAAATCCGTTACATACTCCCATGCAGAAACCAATAATCATAAAGTTAATGCACGCCGTAGCTCCAACGCCCGCAAGTGCATCTACGCCTAATGTTTTTCCAACAATCATTGTGTCCACCAGATTGTAAAACTGCTGAAAAAGCATTCCCATAAGCATAGGAATCGCAAATCCAAGAATCAGTTTCATCGGCGAACCTTTTGTCATGTCTTTAACCATGTGTATCCTCCTGATTTTCGTGTTCTTTTATACATTTAAGAAATTCTTTTCCGTATCTTTCGTATTTATTTTCACCAACACCGTTTACATTAAGCATTTCTGCTTTTGTATGTGGTCTTTTTATGCACATATCAGTAAGTGCCTTATCTGAAAATACTATATATGGCGGCACATTTTCATTTCGTGCAATATCAATTCTTAACATACGCAGTCTTTCAAACAGCATAAGGCCGTCTGCATCGAGGCTTTTTGGTGTACGCTTTTCTTTTTTGAATTCTTCTTTTCGTTCCGACCATTTCATAATAAGATGCTCTTCACCTGATATCAGCATATCTGAAGTTTCTGTAAGTTTAAGAATTCTGTACATATCATCCGTTTCCCTAAGATACCCATCAAGCAGCATCTTGTCAATAACGCCTTTTATAAAGCTTTCACTCATCTGACGACACATTCCGAATGTCGAATACCTGTCAACTCCGTAACTTCTTAGTTTTGCCTTATTTTCACCGCGAATCGTCCCTGTTATTACCGATGTTCCAAATCTTTCATGACACTCTTTTATTGTCTTAATAATAACTGAAGCTGTATTTGTTACATCCTTTTCTTCAAATACTGCAGAACAGTTGCTGCAGTTGCCACAGTCATCTTTTCCTGAATACTCGCCAAAATAGTTTAGCATGTATTCTCTCAGACACTCTTTTGTACTGCAGTAGTAACGCATTTTTTTCAATCTGCGTATATCATTGTCATGTACAGCTTTTCTTTCCTCTTCAGTAAATTCGTTATTTTCCACTTTATTTTCGATGAGGAATTCGTTGATAATAACATCCTGCGGCGAAAAAAGCAATATACATTCTGCAGGTTCTCCATCACGGCCGGCTCTTCCCGCTTCCTGATAATAATTTTCTATACACTGAGGCATATTATAATGAAGCACATATCTTACATTTGACTTGTCTATACCCATGCCAAACGCATTTGTTGCCACAATTACCGGTTTTTCATCATATATGAAATCTTCCTGATTGGCTTTTCTCATATCATTATCAAGCCCGGCGTGATACCTCGTAACTGCAATTCCATTTTTAGCAAGCATCGCATATACTTTGTCAACATTTTTTCTTGTGGCACAATATATTATTCCACTGTCATCCCTGTGAGAAAACACATAATTAAGCACTTCTGCATCCTTATTATTCGGCTGACGCACTTCAAAATACAGGTTACTCCTGTCAAATCCGGTCACCTTTATAAAAGGATTATTCAGTCCCAGCACGCATACAATATCATCTTTTACTGCCTGCGTTGCTGTTGCTGTAAATGCACTTACAACAGGTCTTTTAGGCAGCATTTTTATAAGATTCACTATTTTAAGATAGCTTGGCCTGAAATCCTGTCCCCACTGTGAGATGCAGTGTGCCTCATCTATCGTAATCATCGAAATATCGGCATTAAGCACAAATTCGAGAAATCTGTTGGTTTCAAGTCTTTCCGGTGCTACATAGACTATTTTGTATCTGCCACACATCGCATTATAAAGTGCTTTCGTAATCTGGTTTTCGGTGAGGGCACTGTTTATGTATGCTGCATGAACCCCTGCCTCGTTCAATGCTTTTACCTGATCTATCATAAGTGAAATAAGCGGAGATACTACTATTGTTATGCCTGGAAGCAATAACGCCGGAAGCTGGTAACATATTGACTTACCTGCTCCTGTAGGCATTATTCCACAGACATCGCGTCCCAGAAGTATGTTATCCACAATTTCCTCCTGCCCCGTCCTGAATGAATCATATCCAAAGACTTTTCGCAGTACATCTTTTTTTCTGTTTTTCATATCCGCAATTCCTGCCATTGTTTATCTCCGCTAATTACTGTTTTGTGTCTCCGATAGATTATCGCTTTATCGCAAAGTATGCAAGTATTTTTTCTTAATAAATTTGATATTGATGCACTTTTAATCATTGCTAATTTTCACCATTTATGATACGATATTTTAAATATTTTTTAAAAACAAAAGGAGTTATTTATTATTATGGGGTCAGAGAAAAAAATTCCGTACAAAATTTATCTTAAAGAGGATGAGCTGCCAAAATCATGGTACAACGTACGTGCCGATATGAAAAATAAACCGGCTCCGCTCCTCAATCCAGCAACTTTAAAGCCAATGACAGCAGATGATTTGAAAGCTGTATTTTGTGATGAATTAATCGCACAGGAACTTGACGAAACTAATGCATATATTCCTATTCCTGAAGAAATCGTTGATTTCTACAAGATGTATCGTCCGTCACCTCTTGTCCGTGCATATTGTCTTGAGAAAAAATTGCAGACACCTGCTAAGATTTACTATAAATTTGAAGGCAATAACACAAGCGGAAGCCACAAACTTAACTCTGCTATCGCACAGGCTTATTATGCAAAAAAGCAGGGGCTTAAAGGTGTTACAACAGAGACCGGTGCCGGTCAGTGGGGTACTGCACTTTCTATGGCATGCTCTTATTTCGGACTTGACTGTCAGGTTTATATGGTAAAAGTTTCTTACGAACAGAAGCCATTCAGACGTGAAGTTATGCGTACATACGGAGCAAAAGTCACTCCTTCTCCAAGCACAACTACAGAAGTCGGAAAGAATATTCTTGCTGAACATCCCGGCACAACAGGAAGTCTCGGATGTGCAATCTCTGAGGCAGTCGAAGCCGAATCACGCCAGGAAGGTTACCGCTATGTTCTCGGAAGCGTTCTCAATCAGGTACTTCTCCACCAGACTGTAATCGGTCTTGAGACTAAAGCTGCTCTTGAAAAATATGATATTGTTCCTGATATTATCATCGGATGTGCCGGTGGCGGCTCAAACCTCGGCGGTCTTATTTCTCCATTTGCCGGTGAAATGCTCCGCGGTGAACATGACTATCAGATTATTGCGGTTGAACCTGCATCATGCCCAAGTCTTACAAGAGGCGTGTTTGCATATGATTTCTGCGATACAGGAAAGGTATGCCCTCTTGCTAAGATGTATACACTCGGAAGCGGATTTATCCCTTCTGCCAACCACGCCGGCGGATTACGCTACCACGGTATGAGCCCTGTTGTTTCACAGCTCTACCATGACGGAATTATCGAGGCAAGAAGTGTAGAACAGACTTCTGTATTTGAGGCAGCTGAACAGTTCGCAAGAGTTGAAGGCATTCTTCCGGCTCCTGAAAGCAGCCACGCAATCCGTGTTGCAATCGACGAAGCTCTCAAATGCAAGGAAACAGGCGAAGAAAAGACTATTGTATTTGGTCTTACAGGCACAGGTTACTTCGACATGGTTGCTTACGAAAAGTTCAACAACGGCGAAATGACAGACTACATTCCGACTGACGAAGATTTAAAGCCTGGCTTTGACGGAATTCCAAAATTTCCCGGAAATGAATTTTAATATTTTATAGATCTTTATAAAATTTTTTAGTATTACAGTACAACACACGTTGGTTAAATAATCCAATTTAATAAATGTCCTGTAAAATTAAGCGGATGAAAAACGATAACTAACTGAAGATTTCCTTCTGATTCGTTTTTCATCCGCTGTTTTTATTGTCTTTCTTTTTTTAATGTCGTAATTTCCTTATGTCCCGGATAAATCAGATAATTTCCGTCTATATCTTTTAAACGCTGTAAAGACTTAATCATATCTTCTTCATTTCCACCCGGCAGACTTGTCTTTCCGTGTCCTCCCGCAAGCATGGTATCACCCGTAAAAATTATGCCTTTTATATTATCCGGTTCATTTGAATCACCAACCTGATATATTGTATTTTCAGCATCCATATATTTGGCAGCTGTATCTTTGTTTTCATCTGTTCTGTGTCCCGTGCTGTTTTTAAAATCAATCTTAAATGCAGCAGAACCCGGTGTGTGCCCCGGTAAAATCATGGTTTCAAATCTTATATCATCAAGCCAGATTTCATCACCCTCTCCCAATAAAACAGATGGATATACGGCTTTATAAGGCACTTCAACATATGGTCTTTCATTTATCAGTTCTTCATCAAGAAGACGCGGTGCATCAATCCTGCTGATAACTACAGGAATATTATACTTTTCTTTCAAAGCACCAAGTGCAAGTATGTGGTCCGTATGCCCATGCGTCACCAGAATATACTGTGGCTTCAGCCCATTTTTACTGATATTATCAATGATCTTTTCTGCATCATCCGCCGGGTCAATAATCAGGCAGTTATTCGTCCTGATATTGTATACAATATAACAATTAGTAAAACATGCACCAAGAACAAGCCTTATTATGCCGATATTATCTGATAGCACTGCATCGCTGATATCTTCCTTTACATAACCTGCAAATTTTGCTTTTTCTATCTTTTCTATTGTATCGTTATTTGCATGTTCTTTTAGTTTTTCAGTCACTTTACTAAATGCCGCCTCTTTTTCACCATAAGAGAGCTGCAACTCATATTCTAACGGCAGCCATGTTCTTATATCAGCCTCGTTATGCTGGATAACCGCCTCCATCCTGTCAAGTGCCTTATACAGTTTGGCTTCAGTTGTAACCTGCTCTTCCATCTCTTTAAACAGTTCATGAAGTTCTTTTTTATACGGCTTTGGCAGTTCATCTATCCAATTTTCAACTATTTTCTCTTCTTTAAGGCTGTCTTTTTCTTTCTTTTCAAATGTCGGAATGTCGCCTGTGAACGCCTCCCCGATATCGTGAAACATACACATTCGGATTACCTTATCTATGTCTGCATCTTTAAACTCATCCTTCATAAAATAAGCCATAAGTGTAAGCCTGTAACAGTGCTCAGCAACACTTTCACGTCTTCCAGATGAAAGCCATGAATGTCTTGTATTATTTTTTAGTTTTTCAGTCAGATGCATTATTTCAAAATATTTTTCAAGATTCATAATACTTCTCCCTTTTGATTAATCTGTTGAAATGTTATGTGTTTGATGATTTTTATAAATTTATATAACATGCTGTGATTCCAGATATGCAAGGAAGCCTTCACAGCCTTCCACAACATCCCTATATGTATCAACGAAATTGCCTGAATACCACGGGTCAGCAATACTGCTGCCTTTGCGGTCTGTATAATCCAGAAGAAGCTTTATTTTGTTATCTGTGTCAGTTCCTGTAATTCTTATTGTATTGCGTATATTACTGCTGTCCGCACACAAAATCATAGTAATTGTAATCCTGCTTTGTGACCTGTCGTGCCCGCTTGCTGCTGAAATTGGTATACGCAGTCTTTCCAATTCCGTGTTTTTTTAGTTCTGCCTGTGCCGGCGGATATATAGAATTGCCTTTGCCATTCCATATCTCCTCGGTCGATGTCGCCGCCGATGCTATATCAAATTTATCTTTTATGCCACGCTTCTCAACCATGTCTTTTAAAATAAATTCAGACATCGGTGAGCGGCAGATATTGCCGTGGCAAACAAATAAAATCTTGATTTTTCTCATATTTCCAGTATTTTCGGGCTTTTCAAGCCTTTTTACCTTTCTTCATTTTTCACTTATTCTGGCATATTTTGGCATATCTTTGCATATTTTTGTCATCAATTTTGGTAAAAACTTTGGTAAATTTCAAGTCTGTACCAAAGGCAAATCTGCCATTGGGAATCGACAGGTAAGAAATTGGGGATTAAGATAAATACTGGCATTCAGCCATTTTTCTCTCATTTTCATCAGGTCATTATGAATTAATTGCTTTTTGAAAATCTTCCTGTGCATCCTGAAATTTAACATGAGTATAGGTATTCATCGTAACACTGATATCCGAGTGTCCCATAATATACTGAAGCATCTTCGGATTCATTCCCGACTTAGCCATATTAGAACAAAATGTATGGCGACACACATGTGGTGTAATCGGCGGCATCTGAACCTTATATATGCTATTGTACTTTTCCCGAATATGTTGGAAATACTTTTCCCAATGTAATGCCACCATAGGCATATCATTCTTATCAAGGAATAAAAATCCTGTCATTCCATCAACCATCGGTTCAACTTTGGGATTGACCCTGTCCTTAAGTATTCTCTTGAAACAAGCCACCACCTCATCAGACATTGGAACATATCTCTCGCCACTTTCTGTCTTAGGCTTTTCAATGATATACTGCATCTGACTTGTTCTCTGTAATTGATGATTTACCCGTATTCTTTTGTTTTTAAAATCCAAATCTGATTTTGTAAGCCCACAGAACTCTGATATACGAAGTCCTGTGTTAAAGAGAATAAATATTGCATCATAGTACTTGCAAAAATGCGCATCTTCTTTTATGAATCTTAGAAATTCCCGCTCCTGCTTTCTTGTGACAGCTTCTCTTCTCACACTATCATTCACAATAACATTGACCAGTTCAAAGCCAAATGGATTTTTGCGAATCAAGTCATCTTCTTCCGCCATCTGAAATGCCGGTCTTAATACTCCCCGGATAGTATGAATTGAACTATAACCTTTTCCATCTACCCTCTGAAGCTTGATCAACCAGGCTTTCGCATCCGATAATTTCACTTTGTCGATTCTTTTTTTGCCAAAATCATCTTTTTTCAGCAGATTAATTACCGTCTTATAACCAGCATAAGTACTCTGTCTGACCCCTATTTTAAGACTTACATATTTCTCCACTAATTCAAGAACTGTAAGTCCTCCACCTCCTGGAACAAGTCCGTTAAACATATCCTGTTCCAGCTGTTTTTCCTTTTCTCTTAAAGAAAGCTCCATTTTCTTTCCTTTAGGTATAGGATCATTATGGTCCAAACGCCAACTATATAAATTCCCTTCATTTCCATGAATATCTACATATCTAAAACGATAACGTCCATCTGCTCTCTGGTACTCTCCTTCGTGAAGAATTCTATTGCGATTATCTCGTCTTTTCTCACTCATAGCTTTGTCTCCTTTCAAAAAAGAGAGCCCTAGCATGGTTATTGTACCACATTTGTGCCCCCTTTTCTACTACTTTACATATTAAATTGCAGTTGACTCTGCCAGAAATTGCTCAAATTTCTCTTTCTTAAACAAAACTTTGTTTCCTACTAACAGATAAAACTCCCCATTTGGATGGATATCTACAATTTGTCTAAGTCTCTTTTCACCAATGTGATAAAACTGTGCCGCTTCAGTTACAGAAAGCAAATATCGCTTCCATATAGGAATATCTATACTCTGATTCTCTAATTCATTTTCATCATCCATCATATTCTCCAATCTGCAGCTGTCTGACTAACATCGCATCAACCTTTTTTATTGCATCTGTGCTGACAATCATCCCGGCAGTCTGTATTATCTGTTCCTCATTTATTGTGACAAGCTGCTCCGGTAAAAACATTGTTGTATGTCTTAAAAATCCTCTAATTTCTGAAGGCTCAATATTGAAATGTACTGGAATATAATCCTTTTTCAACTTAGTTGTCCCCGGAACAACTGTGTATACAGGTGATTTTCCGTTTGCTTTGTCGCAGCTTATTACAATACATGGTCTCCTTCCAGCTTGTATATGCCTGAGTCCACTTTTTAATTCAGCCCACACAATCATATTTCTCTTTATCTTCACTGCAGATCACCTCTCTTTGGTGGAATATACAAGTCAACCTTGGGTTCCTTCTCATCTACACTGAATAATCTATACCCAGCTTCCCTTACTGCTCCTATTTTTAAATAAGAATCTGCTATTCCGTCTGAAATAGCATCGAGATTTGTTACGATAAGCGCATCTGCCTTTCCTGCTCTCATATATCTTATTGCCTTATAAAACACTTCATCCCTTAATCGTCGTCCAAAAATTCCTCTTCGGAATACTTTCATAGGAATAAGATTGTTATTGTCAGCAAATTCCATGATTCGTTTCAACTGCTTATTTTCCTTTTTCTCTGCTGCAATACAGTCATTCTCCTCATCAGAAGACAACATCACAACACACTTTATCGGCTGTATGGTCAGTGGCTTTTTCTTTCTTCCTGCTCTTCTCATTTCAAACCACTTCCTTTCTTGCCTCTAAGCCTTCAATAAAAATCAAACATGTAGACATTGCATATTCTCTATCATTTGGTTTAAGCATCTGCAATTTATCTTCCAATACAGACAAATCTTTATTCTCATGTTTTTCCCTGCTTTCAATTCCAAACAATGTATTAGGATCTACTCCATACTTTGTTACAATCTTCAGCATAAGTTCCAGACTCATCCGATGTCTTCCCTGCTCAATTTGCGAATAATGAATATAACTTACATCAAGGCTCTCCGCCATATCATTCTGTGTATATCCATATTTATTTCTAATACTTCTCAAAGTATTACCAACTGCATAAATATCATATATCATCCTGAATAACCTCACTCTCTAACCGATTCATGATGTATTCCACTGCCTCAGCCTCTGTTGGGCATTTGATGACTGGCTTCCCATAGTCATCAAATACCACTGTTTCAGAAGCAAATACAATGTAGGAATACCTGCCTGAATTCCTAACACTCAATCGCATAATTGTTGTACCTCGCACTCATAGTACCAAGGTCAAATATTGTCACACCCAAATCATTTATGCGATCCATCATTGACTTTAAATCTTCCGGATTTCTTGTAATCTCATAAATATCTTCTACGACAAGTACCTTGTAATCTGAAATCTCAAGAATTTCCATCAGCTGACGCATCTGAGGTCTGTCAACCGATGTAGATGCTCCATCATCTACAACAGTCTGATCACACTCAATTCCCACACTTAAAGCATATGTCTGATCAAGTTCTTTCTGTCGGTTCACATTATTCATACTCATCATTGACTTTATAAACAAAAGTCCTTTGTAAAGTTCTTTTCCGTTATACTTTTTCATGGCTATTACCTTCCTTAATTGAAATATTAAAGAAAGCATTGTGCACGCCGCTTTCAAACTCTGTGCTGTATCTCAAGCACAAGTATATTGTAATCTGCCACACCTTAATTGCCGACCGTGTACAGGCGACAATTATGTCGTGTAAACACGACAATCACTTTTCAACTGACACGCTTTTCATTGCTTTCATCATTGCAAGACACTGTCTTATCTGCAATTCATCCATATCTGAAAGAACATCCATTGCCTCAGATAATAGTTCTGAATTTTCTTCATTCTTTCCATACATTATGAAATCAACAGATACACCAAGTACGATTGCCAGATTATCTAATGTCTGTGTCTTAAAATCTCCACCATTTTCAATCGCAGATAATGCTTGTCTGCCTATACCTACTCTATGAGCTAACTCATCCTGTGATAATCCTATCGCCTTTCTCCTGTCAGCAATTCGTATTCCTCTCTCATAATCCTTTTCTCTTGTCTGTGCTTTACTGCTCATAAATCCTCCTTGCCGCCCTTGGAAACGAACAAGTCGGATTACCCTTTACATCACAAAAAAGACGCACGAGGAAACCAGTATCATAAATACTGTTCGTTTCCCCTGCGTCTCTGGTGCTTCCATCTTTCGATGTGCCCTTATCAGGTGGGCTGTAATTTAATTTTCAATCATTATATTCTGAAAGTCCCATTCTCAGAATGTTCCTTCATCATTCCCTCGGAATACTTCTTAAGTATCATCACTCGCTTGCATCTGTCACACTTAATTCCAATATTCTGAAGTGCCACAGCGAAATCATCACCGCATACAAAGTATTCCATCATTAACTTGTTGCATTTTTTACATCTAATTTCTATAACATTTCCTTTGTTCAATTCAGTTCGCTCCTTATTCATACAAAATCATCAATCTACAATTCTGTACTCGTAAAGGAAAGGGAAATCACCTTTGCAAGCCTTTTGCCGGGAGTTCCGATGAATGTCTGCACATTCCCCGGCTTTGCTGATCTAAAGCCAACTGATATGAATTGTGCTGTCAGCACACAATCACATCAGGCTCCGGCTCTTTCCATAAACCACATATTGTTATCTTCATAGAAAAGGAATATTTCCTTTCCATCTACCACACAGGTATAACGCTCTCCAACGCCGCCAGCCCTTGTACTGGCTGCTCTGCGCTTGTCTTTTACTCGTGTAATCTCATACTTTCTGCCATCTTCCCACGTTATCTCTTTGGGAATGAGCAGTCCGTCCTTTGAAAATTCTGCAAGTACATCAACATATGGCTCCTGCTTGTCCGTATATTCTGCATATATCTCATGCGCCATCCTTGAGAACCGAAGATATAAGTCCATTCTTGGTGAAACAAATGTTATGTCCGGACAGACCTGCTTTGCCTGCCAGAGCGCCATTCCTGTTTTCACACCGTACTTCTTGGCAATATAGTCAGCAGTTAAGACAATCCCATGTCTTGCCTCCGGGTCACCGCCTACTGCCAGTGGCTTTCCTGCAAGCTCCGGATGATGCAGATGCTCAATCGAAGCATAACAACAGTTGATATCTGAATGAAGTATTACCCTGTCTCCCATCTGCATAACCTCCTGCATTTAATCTATCACTACCATAACCTTTAGTCCAAGTATATGAGTAATGTTCCTTACAGGGCATAGTATAACCCCAAGAATAATCGACTGTCAACGGACACATGTGTCTGTTTTCTCATTATATTGGATTTTTAACTTGAATAATTGGTACTATTGCTATATACTATGGAGTGAAAAGAGACATTAGAAATCAACTAATTGGAAAGAAAAGAGGCGTATGTATGTACTCAATCGGAGAAATCATTTCA
>CEAD01010547.1_pt1 | contig 13669 bp, 11 predicted proteins | sample 554861 | NCBI WGS metagenome assembly CEAD01 (sample SAMEA3182053, study PRJEB8094) | gut metagenome | biome: human; feature: gut; material: Stool; isolation source: human stools | place: Canada | collected 2012-10-30
ATATCAGTGAGGAACCAGGCCATCAGGACCGAATGAGCGCCTTCATACCCGAGTCGAAGGAAATCTATCAATTTGAGCGAAACCCGCAAGCCCGCAAGATAGTTCGGCAAAGAGCGGCAGACGGGTCCCAATAAGCTCAAGGCTGAAGTGCAGGCGCTTTTTTGCATCTTTTGAACGACTTACTGGAGCACCACCATGAAGCACATCCTCCTCACAATATCCGCTGCGGCTATTGCCCTGACCGTCGGTACTGCAGCGGCCACCGCGGAACCTCAGGCGCCTTCGGAAGCGCAGGTCAAAGAAAATTCCGCCTCTCTCCTCGAGGCGGGCGGCACGGTCTTTCCCATCGGCGTCGAGAATGTCGGCTATGCCAAATACTTCACGGGCCAAACGTTTCTGGCGTCTCCGGCCGCGGCTGGTACCAGATCTGGGGCGAGGAACCGAAGGGAATCCTTCCCGGAACGACCGCGGCGATTCCGGAAAACGTCAAACACTGGCACGGCTCGCAGCATGGCGGCTGGTTCCAGCATCCTTCCATCATGTCGACGGGTGCGGGAACAACCTGGATGGAACCGGAGGATCCTGCTGAATACGCAAAGCTCAAGTGATTTGAGAAACGCGAAAAAAGTAAAAAAGCGGCCGGAAGCCTCATCAGGCATCCGGCCGGGAGTGGAGAGATTCTGGATGGGAGAGAGAAAGCGCGGTCGATCGGAACCGGCGCGCTTTCTCAGGACGTGCGGGGATTACTTCTGGGCCTTGATGTACTCAGCCGCGGAGTCGACCGCAATGCGGGCGGAATTGACCGCGAAGCCCACGGTGGAGCCCGCCATCAGAAGGTCGTAGGAGTCGCCGTACATGCCGCCCACGTCGTTGCCGGCAGCGTAGAGACCCGGGATCGGATCCTCATTCTGCGTGACGACTTCAAAGCGTTCGTTGGCCTTGATGCCGCCCAGGGTGCCGAGCGTCGAGGCAACCGACTTGATCGCGTAGAAGGGGCCGGTCTTCACCTCGCGCAGGTACTTCGGGTCCTTCGCAAATTCGGCATCGTGGCGCACGGCGCAGTAGCCGTTGTATTCAGCAACGGTCTTCGCGAGCTTTTCGGGATTCATGCCGGTCGCCTTCGCAAGGTCTTCGAGCGAATCGGCCTTGAATGCCCAGCCCGCCTTCACGGCGGCATCCCATTCCTTCTGGTAGTTGACGAGCTTCGTGCCCACCGGAACCATGACGCCGACGCCGAGGTCGATGCCCTGGTCGGTTTCCATATGGTCGAGCGTCTTCTGGTCGTAGACCACGTACATCGTGCCGCCGATGCGTTCAAGGGCGTTGCCGGCAAACGGCCACTCGAGCATGATCTGCTCGTTGCAGAAGCGTTCGCCCTTGGGCGAAAGCCAGAGGTGCGGCTGCTTGGCGGTGGCGCTCACATGGTTGGTCGTCCCGACGCCGCGGGGACCCGGACGGTAGGAGGCCTGCACTTCGGTGCCTTCCTTGCCGCCGCCCACGGACCAGGCCATGCGGATGCCGTCGCCGGTCTTCCCGGTCTGAGCAAGGCCGTCGGCATCGGCAAAGCGCAGATACTTCTCGCGCATTTCCTTGTTGTCGAAGAACCCGCCCGTGGCGATGATGGTGGTCTTCGAGCGCACGGTGATCTTGTCGCCCGCCTTATTGGTCGCTTCAACGCCAACGACGCGGCCGTTCTCCTGAATGAGCTTTTCGCCCCAGGTGTTGAGCAGCAGCGTCTGGCCGGCGTCCAGGTACTTCTTCATGAAGAGGTTGATCCAGCCCGCGCCGCGGCCTTCGTAGATGTGCCAGGTGTAGAGGCCGTTCGGGTAGTTGGAGAAGAGCTTCTCAAACTTGACGCCCTGCTTCTTCATCCAGTCGATCGTCTCAGCCGAACGGTCGACGAAGGCGCGCACCATGCGGGCGTTGCCGCGCCAGTGGCCGTAATTCATGATCATAGTGAACGCTTGATCCTTCGTGAGGCCGTAGTTCCAGTCGCGCTGCATGGAGCTTTCGACGGCGAAGATGCCTTCAGAGAATTTGCCCGTACCGCCCGCCATTGCGGACTTTTCGAGCGTCACAACCTTGAGGCCTTTTTCCGCAGCGGCCCAGGCAGCGGCGGAGCCCGAGGCCCCGGCGCCGATCACGACGACGTCGGCGTCGTAGGTCCGGTCTTCGGCAAGTGCCGGATTCATGGCAAGAACGACGGCCGTAGCGGCGGCGGCGAGCTTGAATGCGTGCTTCATGACTTTTTCTCCTTTTCTGATGGCGCCCGTTCTTCTGGTCGTCGGATGCCCTCGAAGCGTTTATTCTTCAACACGCTATTTTTGAATCCTCCGCGCCCCCTGTCTGTAGTCCCGGCTACAGCTTTGGAGGGAGGAAACAGCAATTGACCTTATCCGGAAGGCGTGCTTTCTGGATATCCGAAAGAAGGGTATTGGGGGTGCAGGGAAATTTCCGCATCACGGGAGAGCCCATGGGTTTAGCCATAAGGTACGATTTCATGAATACGCCATTGAAGCAAACTGGCGACACTCGATTCTGCCCATGGCTTTCCGGCACTCTCAGTTCCTGAGAGACGGCTTTCCTTCAGAGGAAGCAAAGCGCCGCCGGAAAAATCCGGGCCCCCGAACGGAGATCTCTCAACATGCTCTACATCTCGACGCGCGGCGCCGCAGACGGCAAGACCTTCGCGGACATCGCCTTTGAAGGCTTCGCACGGGACGGTGGTCTTTACGTCCCTGAAAACTATCCCAAATTCTCTTCAGAAGATCTGGCGCTCCTTCGCGGCCGCGACTTCCCGAGCATTGCGCTCGAGGTGCTCCGCCGCTTCTGGACGCAGATTCCCGTGCCGGATCTCTGGGGGCTCTGCCGCGATGCCTGGCAGCCTGCGAACTTCGGCAACGGCCGCGATCCCTTCAAGGCCCACGACGTCGCGCCCATCAAGTGGCTTCATGACGGTGTGGGGCTCTATGAGCTCTCGAACGGCCCGACACTCACTTTCGACGACTTCAGCCTCCAGTTCCTGAAGCGCCTTCACGCGAAGCATCTCGGTACTGAACCCGAAAACATCACGCTCCTCGGTGCCACGACGGGCGACATGGGGGCGTCGGCCGAATACGCCTTTGGCGACCGGAAGGACACGCGCGTCGTGATGCTTTCGCCTAAGGACAGAATGTCGAAATTCCAGTCCGCGCAGCTCTATTCCAATAAGGATGAGAACGTCCTCAACCTCGAGGTCGAGGGGACTTTCGACGACTGCCAGGAACTGGTCTACAAGCTCCTCGAGGATGAGGAATTCCGCAAGGCCAACAAGCTCGGAGCCGTCAACTCCTACCTCTGGGCGCGAATCGCCGTTCAGGTGGCCTGCTACTTCTACGCCTACATCCAGGCGACGGGCGCGCAAAACGAACAGGTGGTCTTCTGCGTTCCGGGCGGCAACTTCGGCAACGCCTTTGCGGGCTACGTTGCGCGCGCGATGGGGCTTCCGATCCTGAGGATTCTCGTTGCCACCAACGAAAACGATGCGATGGACAGGTTCCTCCGTACGGGCGTCTACAGCCCCCGGCCGGCCAGCGAAACGATCGCCACCTCGTCGCCCTCGATGGATATTTCGCGCGCGGCCAACTTCGAGCGCTTCCTCTTTGAAGTGCTCGGACGAAACGGCGTGCGCGTGAAGGAACTGATGAAGGACCTCGAGGAAAAGGGCTCCTTCGAGCTTACTCAGCAGGAATTCTCGAAGGTTCGCCGCTCCGGCCTTGCCGCGGGAACGTCCAATCACGCGAACCGCCTCGAAATCATCGAGTCGCTCAATATCGAATACGCGACAACGATCGACCCGCATACGGCTGACTGCCTCTATACGGGCGTTTACCTCCATCCGGTCGGCGTGAAGACGATCTGCTTTGAGACGGTTCAGGCCGTGAAGTTCCCGAAGATGACGATGCAGGCGACGGGGAAGACGGTGCCCTTGCCCCCCGCCTTCACGGATATCTTCGAGCGCGAGCAGAGAAAAACCTCGGTTGCGGTCGATGAAGCTCGCATCCGAGAGGCCGTTGCCGCCTTTGCCTCGAAGCCCTGGGTATGATCTCCCGGAAAAAGCCCTTTGCCGTGGGCTTTATCGGCCGTTCGGGGTCGGGAAAGACGACGCTTGCGGAAAAAGTGCTCGCAGAACTCGTGAGGCGCGGCCGCAGGGTCTCAGCCATCAAGGACGCACATCACGGGATCGACCTCGACCGCCCGGGCAAGGACACCTGGCGCTACCGGGAGGCCGGCGCCTCCCGCGTCATTCTGCGCACGGCCGAACGCTGGGCGGTGATGTCGGAAACGCCCGGAGGACCGGCGCCCCTCGCGGAACTGATCGAACTCGCGGGCGAAGCGGACATCATCCTGATTGAGGGCTTCAAGCACGAGGGAAGCTTCCCTAGAATTGAGGTTCGCCGCAGGGAGGCCGCAAAGGAACCTCCGCTCGCAGAGCGCGGGGAACTGAAGAACCCTCCCGTTGCGGTAGCGACGGATTTCGATGAGCCGGGATTCGAGGGAATCCCGCGCCTCAGCCTGAACGATCCGCAGGCGGTTGCAGACTTGATCGAGGATCTGATGTCCGGAGAGACCGCTAGGGAAATCCGGTAAAGACCCTTTTGAAGGACAGAATCGATGATTACCTATGCTGAGGCGCTCGCCATGCTTCTTCGGGAAGCCGAGCCCATTCATGAGACAGAAACCATTCCGCTCATGTATTCCACGGGCCGCGTGCTTGCCGAAGACGTGACGAGCATGATCGACGTTCCGGGCTGGGACAATTCCCAGATGGACGGCTACTGCCTGAGGGCGGCTGATCTCGCCTCCGCTTCGGAAAATGCTCCCGTGCACCTTCCCGTTGCTGAGCGCATTGCCGCCGGCAAGGTGGGCGTCGCGATTGAACCCGGCACCTGCGCGCGAATCTTTACGGGCGCTCCGATGCCGGAAGGCGCCGACACCGTCGTGCCGCAGGAAGAGGTGGAGCGCGAGGGCGATCTGGCGGTATTCAGAACGGCTCCGAAAAAGGGCGCCTGGGTGCGCCGTCAAGGTTCCGACGTTGCCGCGGGTTCGGTGATCCTCAAAAAGGGCGTGCGCATGACGCCGGGCGCCATCGGCATGACGGCTTCGATCGGCCGCGCCTACGTCACCGTCTACCGCAAGCTCCGGGTCGGGGTCTTCTTCTCGGGCGACGAACTCGTGCAGCCGGGAGATCCCCTTCGTCCGGGCGGCATCTACAACTCGAACCGCTTCATGATCCGAAGCCTCCTCACGCTCTTCGGCTGCGAGGCGACGGACCTCGGAAGCATTCCCGACAGCCTTGAGGCCACGAAGCGAGCGCTCGAGAACGCGGCGGAAACGTCGGACGTCATCATGACGACGGGCGGCATGTCCGTGGGCGAAGAGGATCACATCAAGCCCGCCGTTGAGGCGCTCGGACGAATCGACCTCTGGCGCGTCAAGTTGAAGCCCGGGAAGCCCCTCGCCTTCGGCGAAGTGAAGGGCGTGCCCTTCATCGGACTCCCCGGAAACCCGGTCTCGGGCTTCGTCGTCTGCCTCATGATGGCGCGCCCCTACCTCATGCGCAGAATGGGCCTGGCCAAGGTCGACATGACGCCGATGAAGATCCGCGCGGACTTCGACTGGGCGAAGCCCGGCGACCGCGAGGAATTCGTGCGCGTGCGCAGAAACGACGAGGGCGGGCTCGATCTCTATCACACGCAGAATTCGCAGGTGCTCTCGAGTTGCGCCTGGGCGGACGGTCTCGTCGACATTCCGGCGGGCGCATCGGTGAAGAAGGGCGACATCGTTCACTACTTCCCCTTTGCGCAGTTCTTCGCCTGAGGACCGGCGGCTTTTTCAGAAGGATTTTTTGATGCAGGTAAAAGTGCTTTATTTCGCGAGCCTTCGCGACAAGATCGGCAAACCGGGCGAAATGATCGACATTCCGGGCGACGCGTCGACGCTCGCGGGCGTTCGCGAGGCGCTCGTTGTCCGGGGCGAGCCCTGGAACTCGGCCTTTAAGAATCTGAGGCGCATCCGCGGCGCCGTCAATCAGGAAATGGCCGAGGATGACGCCGCCGTGAAGGACGGCGACGAGGTCGCCTTTTTCCCGCCGGTGACGGGCGGCTGACGGGAGGTTCGCCGTGGCATTAACCACTATCCGGGTGAGCCCGGAGGACTTTTCCGTTGACGCTGAAGTCGCGCGCGTGCGCGAGGCCAGTCCCTCCGCGGGGGCTGTTGTTTCCTTCGTGGGCGTCGTTAGAAACAGGAACGACGGCGCGAGCGTTTCGAAGATGTCGCTCGAGCACTATCCCGGCATGACCGAAAAGGCGCTCGGGAAAATCGTGGAGAAGGCCCGCGAGCGCTTTCATCTCGAGGACGTCGTCGTCATTCACCGCGTGGGCGACCTCTGCGCAGGCGACCAGATCGTGCTCTGCCTGGTTTCCGCACCCCACCGTGGCGAAGCCTTCGAAGGGTGCGAATACATCATGGACTGGCTTAAGACCGAGGCGCCCTTCTGGAAGCGCGAGACGACCCCTGAAGGCGAACGCTGGGTTGATGCCCGGGAGTCGGACAACCGGGCAAAGGCCCGCTGGGGCTAGTCATCCCTGCCAGAAGTCGATAAGAGCGTCAAACATCTCTTTGAAACCAAACGTAAAAAGGGCGCGTTTCGCGGGGGACGCGCCCTTGATCTTTTGTGCTCAGCCCCCATATGTATTGCATATTCGGGATGATCCCAGTACGGAGCGTCCCAAAGGGAGATTTCATACATATGCGTCAAGACAAGCTCACGACTAAGTTCCAGGATGCGCTCGGCGCGGCTCAGTCGCTTGCACTCGCCCATGACAACCAGGTCATGGAACCCCTGCATCTGCTTGCAGCCGTGCTCGCCGACAATGAAGGTTCGAGCAGGAGCCTGCTCGAGCGTGCCGGCGTCAATGTGCAGCGCTTAACGCGCGACGTGAATGAAGCCATCGACCGTCTGCCCAAGGTGACCGGTCAGGGCGGCGACATCCAGGTGTCGCGCGATCTCGTCAACCTTCTGAACCTCACTGAAAAGGAAGCGATGAAGGCGGGCGACGAGTTCGTCTCGACTGAGATGTTCCTTCTTGCGCTCTCGGACGACCGTTCCGAGGCCGGGCGTCTTGCCAAGGACGCCGGCCTCACGCGCCGTGCGATGGAAGAAGCCATCAAGGCCGTTCGCGGGAGCGACACCGCCGACAATCCCGATGCGGAAAATCAGCGCGAGGCTCTAAAGAAGTACACGATCGACCTGACGGCCCGCGCCCGTGAAGGAAAGCTCGACCCCGTGATCGGCCGCGACGACGAGATTCGCCGCACGATGCAGATTCTGCAGCGCCGCACGAAGAACAACCCCGTCCTTATCGGCGAACCGGGCGTTGGCAAGACGGCCGTCGTCGAGGGGCTCGCTCAGCGCATCGTCAACAACGAAGTGCCTGATACTCTTCGCGGGAAGACCATTCTTTCGCTCGATATGGCGGGCCTCATAGCGGGCGCCAAGTACCGCGGCGAATTTGAGGAGCGCCTCAAGAAGCTGCTGAAGGAAGTGACGGACCAGCAGGGCCAGATCATTCTCTTCATCGATGAGCTCCACACCGTCGTCGGTGCGGGGAAGACCGAGGGGAGCATGGATGCCGGCAATATGCTGAAGCCCGCCCTCGCGAGAGGCGAACTTCACGTGATCGGCGCGACCACCCTTGACGAATACAGAAAGTACGTCGAAAAGGATGCCGCACTCGAACGCCGTTTCCAGAAAGTGATGGTCGACGAGCCCTCTGTTGAGGACACGATCGCCATTCTGCGTGGTCTGCAGGAAAAGTACGAAGCGCACCACGGCGTCGAAATTACCGACCCCGCGATTGTTGCCGCTGCGGAACTCTCGCACCGCTACATCACCGACCGCTTCCTTCCCGACAAGGCGATCGACCTCATTGATGAGGCCGCTGCCCGCGTCAAGATGGAAATCGATTCGAAGCCCGAGGCGCTCGACAAGCTCGACCGCCGCCTCATTCAGCTCAAGATCGAACGCGAGGCGATGAAGAAGGAAACGGACGATGCTTCGAAGAAGCGCCTCCAGGTGATTGAAGACGAAATCGCCAAGCTTTCGCGCGAATATTCCGACCTTGAAGAGGTCTGGAAGAAGGAAAAGAGCGAGGCTCTCGGCGAGAAGTCGGTCCGCGACGAAATCGACCGCGTTCATCGTCAGATGGATGAATATAAGAGAAGCGCGCAGTACGAAAAGCTCGCTGAGCTCCAGTACGCCGTGCTCCCGAAGCTCGAGGAGAAGTTGAGAAGAGCCGAGAAGGCCGAAGCCCGCACGGAAGCGAGCGAAAAGGGACCGAAGCTCCTGCGCACGTCCGTCGGTGCTGAGGAAATCGCTGAGGTGGTGAGCCGCGCGACGGGCATCCCGGTCTCGAAGATGATGGAAGGCGAACGCCAGAAGCTTCTTCACATGGCTGAAGCCCTCGAGAAGCGCGTGGTCGGCCAGAACGAGGCGGTGCGCCGCGTGACGGAGACGATTCTGAGAAGCCGTGCAGGCCTCTCAGATCCGAACCGCCCCTACGGCAGCTTCCTCTTCCTCGGGCCCACGGGCGTCGGCAAGACCGAGCTCACAAAGGCGCTTGCTGAATTCCTCTTCGATACCGATGAGGCCATGATCCGCATCGACATGAGCGAATTCATGGAAAAGCACAGCGTGGCTCGTTTGATCGGCGCGCCTCCGGGATATGTTGGCTATGAAGAAGGCGGCTACCTCACGGAAGCCGTCCGCAGAAAGCCCTATTCGGTGATCCTGCTCGACGAAGTCGAAAAGGCCCATCCGGATGTCTTCAACGTGCTTCTGCAGGTGCTCGACGACGGGCGCATGACGGACGGCCAGGGCCGTACGGTGGACTTCAAGAACACCGTGATCGTCATGACCTCGAACCTGGGCGCTCAGGAAATCATGGAGATGACGGGCGAGCCGCACGAGAAGGTGAAGGATGCCGTGATGAAGGAGGTGCGTCAGCACTTCCGTCCGGAATTCGTCAACCGCATCGACGAGATCGTGGTCTTCAATTCTCTTGACGCGCAGAACGTGAAGAAGATTGCCGAGATCCAGCTCAAGCAGCTGAAGAAGCGCATGACCGAGCAGCAGATCGGCCTTGACGTGACGGAAGCCGCGCTCGACGAAATTGCGAAGGTGGGCTTTGATCCGCAGTTCGGCGCAAGGCCTCTGAAGCGCGCGATCCAGGACCGCATCGAAAACGGCATTGCACGCCTCCTCCTCGAAGGGAAGGCCGCGCCCGAGGATACGGTGAAGGTCGACGCCAAGGGCGACGAATTCACCTTCACGGTGGAAAAGCCTGCGGAAAAGGAAAAGGCCTGAGGGCTTTGATCCTCTGAATGCCCGGGGCGCCCGTTCAATACGGGCGGGCGCCTGAGGCTTCATCGAAAGCTTTAAGAAAAGGCGCATGGGAAAAGGAACTCTGCCTCCTACGTCCCGTGCGCTTTTTCGTTTCTTAAGCCGGACGCAAGACGCCGGCGCGAGAATCCCGCACATGGCATGGCGGAGGAAGAATATCCGGAAAGCGCCATGATTCCCTCGTACAGGAGACTCAACGTGAAAAAGACGGTTCTTGCGCTTGCCCTTCTCGGTATCGCGGCCGGCGCTGCTCAGGCTGCCGATTCGCAGATTCTGAATTCGCTTCTTGCCTGCAATGCAAGCTACTTCAAGGCCATTGCAAAGGATAAGAACATTCCGGAAACGCTCAAGATCCGCTCCGGCGACATGGCGTTTCTCAAGGTCGAGAAGCAGCCCCTTGACATCGTGATGTTCCCGAAGCCCTTCAAGGACTCGGGCCTCACCGTGACGGGCTACGTCTTCAACGACGAAATCATCCGCTATCCGGGCGTTCCCGACATGCACACCCACTTCTGGGGCCTCATCGTCAAGGAAGACTGGAAGAAGGCGATCGACGCCTTCAAGGTCGACTGGGAAGCCGTGGATACGCGCCACATGTCCGCGCACGCGAACCGCATGGTCCGCAGCAACAACGAACCGGTCTGGAAGCCCTACAAGCGCCCGGACAACTACGAATATCCGGAAATGGACATGACGGAGCGCGCCTTCCACATCCAGCCCTACAACGGCCAGACGATGATCTTCTGCGCCATGCAGACGGCGGGCGCTCCTGAAGCGGCGATCATTCAGGAAGTTCGTCCGGACCTCCTCCAGGGCGAAAACAAGGTGCCCATCCGCGAGGAAGAGATTCAGAAGGATCAGCCGAAGGCGGGTGCGAAGAAGCTCCCCGAGGGTCATCCTGAAATTCCGGCGGGCGCCAAGCTCCCGGAAGGCCATCCGGACATCTCGGGCGCGAAGAAGTAATTTCCTCCTGAAGAACCCAATGAAAAGCCCGGCTCCTTTACTGGAGACCGGGCTTTTTCAGCAGCCTTTGAACTGTGAAAGGTGTTAGTTGAGCATCATGCTCGGCATCGTCGGACGCGGCATGGCGTCCTTTTTTCTCAGGGGCTTCTGAATGTTGTGGATGGAGTTGTAGAGGCGGTCCATCGTGTCGGGCTCCGCCGTGAGCCAGGGACATTCGCCGTGAATGGGGGTCTTGAGCTGAATGCCTTCCATCTCGAACTGCCCGACGATCATGTTGGCGATTTCGCCCACGGCCTGGGAGACGTTGGGTCCGGATGGGAGCGGAATCGGAACGCCCGAAATCAGATCGTCGGGGGCTTCGGGGCGCGCAAAGGCGACGCGAAGTTCGGAATAACCCTTCAGGGGATCGGAGAAGGCGCCGAGGCTCACGATCAGATTTTCGGGCGGAACATTTTCGTCGAGCGCCGTGCGGGTGAAGACCACCATGATGCGCTTCAGGCCCGTCACGTAGTCGAGCTGCCGGACGGTGTCGTTGAGAAGCGTGGGTTCGGTCACGCAGAAGCGAAGCCCCCGGCCGCAGCGCACCGAGAGGAGTGCCGTGAGCTCGGCGCCCCAGCGGGTCTTCAAAATGGCTTCGCTCGTGAGCACCGCATTCTTGCCTTCATTCGTCGCAAAACCGAGGAACCGGAAGGGGCGCTTGAGAGCCGGCTTCTCTCCGCGCGGCGTGCGCACGGTAAAGAGAATGAGGCGGAAGCGCGCGGCAATGTCGGTGCCGTCCTCTTCGTCGAGCGTGTAGTCGATCCCGGGCATGTCGATCGAATCGAAGGTCGCGATGAAGTCGCCCTTCGAGCGCATCATCTGGCGCAGAAAACGCTGCGACTCTCCCGCATCGACGAAGGCTCGGTGGTTGATGGGCATCAGATGCTCATAGATCTGAATCTTCGCGACTGACTCGTCGAAATATTCGTCCAGAAGAAGCGCCTTCAGCTTTTCGGCATCCTCGCGCTTGAGGTTTTCCGCGGCGAGCGCCTGGTTTTCAAGCCCGTAGGCGAGAAAGCCCGCGGCATAGAGCGTCGTCACCGATCCGTCCTCGCGTTCTGCGGCGACGATCTGGTCGTCGAGCTCGGCGTAGCCCGCCTGCTCGATAAGTTCCGTGATCTCGCGCGGATATTCCGAGCGGAGCTTCTCCAGCTCGTCATCGAAGACTTCGCTGAAGGCCATGGGGTCTTCAGCATAGAGACGGCGGAAGGCGCGCAGATAGCATTCGCGGTCGGCGCTGGCAGTATTGCGGCCGATGAAGGGAAGAATCTTGCGCAGACGCGCGGCGAGTGAACTCGATGACATTGAAAGTTATTGAAAAACGGGAAAAAAGAGATGCGCTTTGAAGGGCGCCCATTGTAGCGCAATGGGTTCGTGCGGATAGCATCTCAGTGGGAAGACTTGAAGCCGCCTCACGAGGCGGCCGCCAGCCTCCGGTCAATGACGAGAGCCTTTGACGCTCCCGGGAAGGAATCAGATCGTGCTGCAGGGACGCTCTCTTTCCGATTCGCCGGCCTTCGCATCGAGCCCTGGAGTTATGCAGATTTATCGTTTTCTGCGAAATACGCGGCGCGCTATAAGTGTGCGTAACTTCCATGCGCCTCTGGAATTCCGGGCGGAGTGAAGCCCATCCCGGGGTGTCCGGCCTGAAGTCTAAAAGCGCCTTCCCGATCTCCTTCCTGGCCAGGCTTCAGCCCAACCGCCGCCTGTTCAAATCCATTGTGAAGGAGCATCTGGCGGACACAAAGGAAAATGGTGTATTGGTCAAGCAAAACAACCGTCTGGTCAGAATAAAGAAGGTCTCTTGCCAACTCAATGAGAAGGTCGGAAAGAACGGAAAGGTCATTGAGCCCGGGCACTCAGCCTACGCTTATCTTTGCATTGATCTACAACGATCGGCGCTCGAACAACTGTCTCTGATTGAGAAGGTTGCCGAGGGCTCGCTGAGTACCGAAAGCTACGAAAGCAAGATCGAAAAGGCCGGCATTTTCATGTTGGTCTCCAAGCGGAGCATTGCGCCAAGCAAGGTGCTGGAGATCTACTACACGAGACAGGAAATCGAACAGGTTTTCGATTTGGGAAAGAACTATGCCGGCATGCTGCCGTTGTCTGTACAGACGGAAGAAACATTCCGCGGGCACATGGTGCTCACTTTTATTGCCACCATCGTGGCGAAATTGTTGTCGGATCGCCTGAAGGAAACCAAGTATCCGATCCAACCGACACTGGCCAATTTGGCCACGCAGTCATGCTCTGAGATAAAAGGATGCTTGATCACTTCCGAGCCCAACAGGGTAACTCGACTCGCCTATAAAGCGGCCGGAGTCGAGTACCCCGTATGCATAGAATAAGTCCGCGAACTCAGGTTTAGGAGAGAGCCTTTACCTCAGCATCCACAGCGTCGAAGGTTTTCGTAATAGATTCCGAGGGCGCCTTGTCGAGGAGGCTCCCCACCACGATGCCGATCGTCGCGAAGAGGAAGCCCGGGATGATTTCATAGATCCCGAACCAGGCGAAGTGGTTCCAGATGAGCACCGTTGCCGCGCCGATCACCATGCCGGCAAGCGCCCCGGTCTTCGTCATGCGCTTCCACCAGAGGGAAATGAGGATCACGGGACCGAAGGCGGCGGCAAACCCGGCCCAGGCATAGGAAACAAGCGAAAGCACAAGGCTCGTCGGATCGCTCGCGAGCCAGACGGCAACGACGGAGATCGCGAGCACCATCGTGCGGCCGACCCAGACGAGCTCGCGCTGGCTAGCGTTCGGGCGCAGGTACGTGCGGTAGAAGTCCTGTGTGAGCGTGGAGGAGCAGACGAGGAGCTGGCAGGAAAGCGTCGACATGACGGCGGCCAGAATGGCCGACATCAGGAGGCCCGCAATCCAGGGATTAAAGAGGAGCGACGAGAGCACGATGAAGACGCGTTCGTGATTTTCTTTCACGAGACCCGCGGTATCGGGGTGCATCGAGAAGTAGGCGGAGCCGAAGAAGCCCACGGCGACGGCGCCCGCGAGGCAGAAGAGCATCCAGAGGGTGCCCACGCGCCTGGCGTTCGGGATCACCTTGATCGACTTCGCGGCCATGAAGCGCACGAGAATATGGGGCTGGCCAAAGTAGCCGAGACCCCAGGCGAGAAGGCTGATGACGCCGATCACGGTGTGGCCTTCCATCATGTTGAGCATCGAGGGGCTGATTTCCGCCACGCGCTCGGTCGTTGCCGTGAAGCC
>CEAD01019964.1_pt1 | contig 13614 bp, 5 predicted proteins | sample 554861 | NCBI WGS metagenome assembly CEAD01 (sample SAMEA3182053, study PRJEB8094) | gut metagenome | biome: human; feature: gut; material: Stool; isolation source: human stools | place: Canada | collected 2012-10-30
GCTGATGTGGCAGAACAGGAAGGTTTCCCGATGATTGCTGCTATGTACCGCAATATCTCCATCGCAGAAAAAGGTCACGAAGAAAGATATCTTGCCTTCCTGAACAATATCGAAAATATGACTGTATTCGCTAAAGAAGGCGAAGTGGTATGGCAATGCCGTAACTGCGGTTACATTGAAATCGGTAAGGAAGCTCCCGAAGTTTGTCCGGCATGTCTGCATCCACAGGCTTATTTCGAGGTGAAGAAGGAAAACTATTAATCTACGGATGGATAGATAAATCTCGGATGATTTAGATAAAGAAAATGCCGCTTGCAGTAATCTACAAGCGGCATTTTTTGGTAACGAGAAATACAAATTGCTATCTGAATGACAGATTGGCAGGATTTATCTATTGATTCCGGTAATCCTTGGGAGATACACCGTATTGCTTTAAAAACTCCCGATAGAAATAAGATTTATTAGAGAATCCACATTTGAACATAATCTCGGATACGGTCAACTTGGTTGTCCTTAATAACTTGGCTGCATATTCCAGTCTGATGCCTCGTACAAATTCACTCGGAGTCTTATCTATTATTTCTTTGAACTTCCGATATAAGGTAGCTTTGCTCACTCCTACAAATTCGGCAATAGAAGAAGGGCTTAATAACTCATCATCTATATTATTCTTTATGAAGTCTGTTACATTCTGTATTAACTCTTCGTCTTCCGGATGAAGAACAATCCCGTCTTTTACTTTCACAGAAGACATGCTGGAATTGAAATAGTCCTTTAAAAGCATTTGTCTCGACAGCAGATTCTCTATGGTGGATATCACCTGCCTCGGGTGAAATGGTTTGACGATATAAGCATCCGCACCATGGTTAAAGGCATTAATCTGGTCTTCTACAGAAGCCTTTGCCGATATTCCTATGATTGGAATATAACTTGTTTTCAAATCGGATTTCAATTTATTAATCAAGCTCAAGCCGTCCATGTTGGGCATGACAATATCACTTATAATAATATCAGGATGATTATGTTCTATCTCTTTCAAAGCCTCTACGCCGTCTTTTGCTTCGTGTATCACATAATCAAAGAGGACATCTTTCAGCAGGTCTCTGATATTCTTTTCATCTTCCACTATCAGTATGACAGTATCTTTGCGAGGGGATAAGTGATCCTGCCCGTTCTTTTCTTTCTGCAACGAATCTTTTTCATCCGTTACAACAAGTGAATGATCGGATGGCAGAGAAGGAATCACGACTGAAAATTCAACACTTTTTCCCAGTTCACTATTTACACTTATCTGCCCGCCTAATAATTCAACCAGACTCTTTGTTAGATTTAAACCTATGCCATTGCTTACAGAGTTACCCAATTTCGGAGTATCAAATATCTTATACTTATCAAATATCTCTGCCATCTGTTGCTCGGTTAACCCCTTGCCGGAATTTCTTACGAGCAAGTATAAGGTCTTATCAGGCTCATTTTGTGATATCTCAACATGAATATATCCATAACGAGGAGTATATTTGAACGCATTCGACAGCAAATTGAATATAATTTTTTCCAAAGCATTGCGGTCGGAATAGATCTCTGACGTATCATGAGTCTCTACCTTGAAGTCTATTTTATTCTCTTTCAGGATATCCACATAATTGTTGGAAGCATATTCCATCAATGATTTTACGTTCACATTTTCAGGATGCAAATCCATATTGCTCGATTTAGTTTTACGAAACTCCATCAACTCACTAATCAGCTTCTGCATCCTTTCGGCATTATTCTTTATTATTTGGAGATATTTCTTTGTACTACCATCTAACCCGTCCTGTTCCAACAAGTGCTGTGCAGGTGTATAAATCAAAGTTAGGGGGGTAAAGAATTCATGTGCCACATTGGTGAAGAAATTGAGCCGGGATTCATAAATCTTCTGTTCATGCCGTTTCTCTACCTGGGCTATAAGAACCTGGCGGCTTAACCGTATGCGATTTTTGATAACAGACTTTGTGATGTAGAAGATAATAATGCACAATATGGCATAGATAATCAATGCAGGAACACTAAGCCACCACGGATAACCTACTTTTATAGTTAAGCGATAAATGTTATCTCCCCATACTTTGTCGCCATTCGTGCTCTTCACTTCAAGCTGGTACTCACCCGGAGGAAGTTGGGTAAAGATAATATTCGGATTATTACCCATCCCCACCCAATCATCCGAATGGTTTTTCAAGCGATAAGCATATTCACAGTTTTCATTATTAATAAAGTCTTTGGCTATGAAATTGAAAGTCATGAATCTTTCCTCATAACTAAGCTTCAACACTCCTTTTCTGATACGTTCATTAATGTCCTGTACCGTATTATATATCTTCAAACTACTTAATATAAGTGGAGGATTAAACTCGCGCAAATGTATATTTCGAGGATTGAAATAACTAAACCCGCTTACTCCTCCAAAGTACAAGAAATCACGATGATCCTTGAAGAAAGCTCCATCCGAGAATTCATCATTCTGCAATCCGTCATTCAAGGTATAATTATCTATTTTATTGTTTTTTACATTCAGGCTAGACAATCCCTGGTTGGTACTGATCCATATCTTTCCTTCGTGGTCTTTTAATATTCCATGAATTGTTTTATTATTCAATTTCTCGTCGGCATATTGTATCAGGCGAAAATCATTCTCCTCCTTTTTCAATTCGTTCAGTCCATAACTTGTTCCTATCCATATATTGGCATCATCACGCAGTAAGCACAATACATCATTATTGGTCAGTAAAATCCGGCTGTCCATATCCTCCAATGATTTTATGCTGTTATCTTTCATATTGATACAGTTCAAGCCTCCGCCACGTGTGCCAAACCATAACATATTGTCTTCCGGATCGGATGTAATGGCATAAACAACATCGTTGTTCAATGAGATATTCTTATCCGACGAATTATATTGCCTGAATCCTTTAACGTGATAACGACCTTGCTCTCTGGAAATATTTATTTTGATTAAACCATATCCTGATGTCCCCACCCATAAAAGAGAATCATTGTTCGTAAAATAAATGTTGTACACAGCCTTGAAAGGCGGGTATTTGTCAGGTATCTCAAGCTTTTCCAGTCGCCCCGTAGCAGCATTCAATATATTGATTCCGGTTCCTTCCGTTCCGATAAAAATATCATTCGCTTTATTTCTCCTCAAGGCATAGACAGAATTGGAAATCAATCCTTTACTCTCATTCAGATAATCTGTCAATTCCTTCGTTGCAGGATTCAACAGTTTTATTCCGCTTCCTTTTGTTCCTATCAGAATATTACCATCTTCATCTTCACAAAAACATCTCACAGGATGACTGGTGTGAATGGTTTCAAATAAAGAGTCGTAATGATAAAGTTGAATTAATCCTTGTCCGTCTGTTCCTATCCACAATATGTTCTGACTACCGGAATAAAGAGTGAAGACTGATAACTGACTGGATAGTTCGTTCAGGTAGGTAAAAGTATTCTTTTTTAAATCATAATGAATACATCCCCCTTCTATAAAGCTGACGTACATTTTGTTCTCTGCTAAAATAACCTGCGATACAGGTTTGCTACTATCCAGCTCAATGCATTGGGAAACTGTAAAGTCGGGATTTAAAAGGAAAAGTTTGTTGTCTTTGTTTAAGATAAATCTGTCTTTCGACAGAAATATCTTATCTACAGGCGTCTGTATGTCGACTGTGCGTAAATCACTCTGTTTTCCTCCGTTAACGAGTAGATTGTAAGTCAGATGCACGGTATTTCCATTATTTAAAAGGAAAAGCATACGATCGGAATCACTCACGGAATAATCCTTTATATGACTTGCAAAGTCTGTGTTAATCGGATTAAACTCATCTTCAGAATCATTGTAGACAAAGAACCCCAGCCCCTTTATGAGGCAGATAATATCTCCTGCCGCACTCTTTCCTAAAATAAAGGACTTTTCCTGATTGGGTACTTTATTATCTGTTCTTAAATAATACCTTGTTATCTGACGGGTTCGTTTATCTAACCGATTGATTCCATTATCTGTTGCTATCCATAAACTACCCTTACATTCAATAATTTGGCGGATAACGTTATTACTTATAGAATTCGGATTGTTTTTGCTATATCTGAATGTCGTAATTTCTCTTCCATTATATGCATTCAGTCCATCCCATGTCCCAATCCAGATTGTATGTTCTGCATCTTCCAAAATACAGTTTACTGAATTATTTGTCAGTCCGTTAACATTTGATATGTGTTTTGCCACATTAAAAGCATAAGACTTTGTGGAAGTGACAAATGCAATAATCAGAATAAAAAATAATTGTGCGTATAAGATGTTTCTCATGTAAATGAATGTTATTTATACGGTTAGGATAATAGCAAATATAAGGAATTTATTTTATTCCGCGCATATTTTCATCGGTAACGGAGGATTTATACAATTGTGGAATAGTCAATCCGAATTACAAACGATAATCTACGATTTCACCGTCAACAATCAATTTACCATGTTTCTTTGTCTTTTTAGCGGAAGCAGGAATACAAACAATAGTTACGGCATTGTCCGAGTTCAGGATAATGCTTGTTTCGCCGGTACAATTTTTCTTTATGTATTTTTGGGATACCAGATCGTACAAGTCCGTCGGTTCCGTAAAGTGTTGATTCAAAGTTACCTCTTTGGCTTCAAAATAAGGATTGAATAAAAGATAAGTAGGATATTTTCTTGTGGAATAAAAGTCTGTGGCATTACAATCCAGTTGAAGAATACATTCCACATTAGTAGTATCTACAATAGAGGCTAGCATACCTACCCAGGCCGAGCCATACAAGCAAATATCTGTAGCTGAAGACATGGTTTTTACCTGATCCCCAATAGCATAGGGACCCTCATCGGACAATAATCCCTGGAATGGTTCAAAGTGATTACCATGATACAAGTCCTTCCTCAATCCTTCATAGCAAATGACGTGTTGAGGATCACCTTCCCAGATAGAACTCGACTGACGGTTGCGGGGGTGCTCGTCTGCATAAAATAAGCGGCAGGCGTTTGCCAGGTTCAGCATCCACTTGCCTATTGTGGAAGCATAAGCCGGGTTGTATTTTACAATTGGGACAAGTGCGGCAGCTTGTGAAAAGGTGTTCATGGCAAAAGCATATTGTTCATCCTTTTTTTGCCCTACCAATCCGTGTACGTCGTATTTGTTCCAACGCTCACACATCACTCCCCATCCGTCACGGTCTGAATTATTACCGTCGAAGCACCAGTTCAGCATTTTCAGCTCATCATAAGCAGTTCCAAGTTCCGCATTCATGCGCACTGCCAGATAAGCCCCATAGGGCATCATTATCTCATAGAAAGTACCTTCTTTCTGGGGACGGTTTTGCAAGAATGCCATGCATTGGCGTGTAGCATTCAGATACTTTTTATCTCCGTATTTAATCCAGGAGATGTATTGCAACCAAGCAAGTCCTGCGGCTGCATCCGGTTCACGCCATACTTTATTATAGTACCCTTTACGGTTCTTAAAGTTGAAGGCGGTGAAGTTGAAGTCCGGATATTCTCTACCTTCACTCAAGTCTTGAATAGCAGCATACCAATTGTCGACAGTGATCTTCATCGGCTCCTGCATCTCTGTTTTTTGAGGATATAAATCTACCAGCATCGAGTAAGCCATTGCCGGCCATATCTCATACCAGAAACTTTCTCCGGCTTTCCTGTCGAGTCCGTTCAATATAAGATTGGTTCCATTCTTCTTGTTGAAGAATTGCCGTATCATTGATACATAATCTTTTCCGTCATCATTGCTTTTGTCTACTCCTATCAGACTTGCACTAATGAGTGAGCCCATAGTGGGAAGAGATTCATAAGAATTTCCTCCTAACCGTCTTTTATCTACGTAGCTTGGAAGTCCGAAAGTACGGAATGGAAAGTTTATTTGCGAATCGTCCCACCAGATAAGAGGTAAGTTCTGTCCTTTGGCGTTGAAATCGTAAAATAGTCTGTCCTGTTTCGTGGCTATATCTTTCCAGTTTTTCATTTTATAGGGGAAAGGTATATTGGGCATATACTGTACTAAACGGATCTCTTTTTGTTCTATCGGCTTTTGTGCCGGCAGGTTGTTGAGAAAGAAAAAACCTGCTACGAGAAATAATAATGTCTTTTTCATGGTCAGTTGGTTGTTAAAAAAGGGCGGATTATAAAATCCGCCCCCTCATTTTATTCATATTAAAAACCCGGATTTTGGGAAAGAATATTGTTGCTCTTATCCCTTTCACCTTGCGGTATCGGAAACAGATAATCTCTGTCGTCTCTAAAATTGGCACCTTTCGATGTATTATATTTGGTTGCATAAGCACGCATAACGGTTCCGAAACGTTTTTGTCTCATCAGATCATCCCGTCTCCATCCTTCCATCGCTAATTCACAACGGCGTTCCTTCCAGATGATTTCTTTCAGACGCTCTTGGTCGGTTTCTGTTATGTCGGGCAGTGTATTAGTTGTTGTAGCAGGGATATACGCCTGTTGATCTCTTCTCGGATCTATCGGATTAGTTTTTCGGGCTCTTTCTCTTACATCATTCAGGTAAGGAAGTGCAAGCCCTGGTTTTCCATTTTCGTTTAATACTTCGGCATACATCAAGAGAACATCGGAATAACGGATCAAACGAATGTTGTAACTAATCATCCAGACGTCGAAACCAGTTTTTTCTACTGCTGGCACAGTCATCTTGTAATCATGATAACCGCTTGGAGATTCAGCGTTGTCTTGCGCTTCAGTATCACCTTTATATCTGTCACCAGTTTGTGTGAATACATAAGTAATACGCGGGTCATCTGCATCAAAGGCATCATAGAGGTCTTGGGTCGGTACATGAAATCCATATCCCTGATAACCGGAGATGCGTCTGCTTGTGAAGAAGTGGGGAACATTGGTACCTGTGGCAATGTTTTTATCATATACTTTGTTGGCAATCTCAAATACTGATTCCGAACTGTTTTCATATTCAGTGCGCCAGTTCATGCCGTAATCACTCAACAATGTATAGTCTTTGTCCACTTCAATAATATCATGAAGTACCGTTTCGGCAGAGGTAAAATCACCTTTGAACATGTATGTTTTAGCAAGCATTGTTTTAGCAAAGCCACGTGTTGCACGATAAGCATCATCTTCAGAGTAATCTCCTTTTGCAGGAAGTGCGGAGGCATCGGTTAAATCATTCACAATACATTCATATACCTTCTCCAATGGGGAGCGGGGTATTTGCAGTATTTCAGCGGGTTGCATCGGCGTAGTGATTAGAGGCACTTCTCCGAATGTAGTGACCAGACAATAGTACCCGAATGCTCTCAATGCTTTAGCCTCGTTTGCATAACGTTTCAATAGTTCTTCGTTTCCTATTGCATCAGGAGCATAATAAATCACATCGTTACAGCGATTGATTAATCTGTACAGAATCTCCCAACGACGTCCTACTTCACCATTGGTTGTGTAGATCGTAAAGTCGGACAAGTCGCGTACTTCGGCACGGTCACCGTCATTTCCTCCTCCTTTTAGAGCATCATCAGTGCTGCAATCACCTACAAAATAATGATTTAATGCATATTCATTCCAAGTTGTACGTAATTGAAGATAAGCTCCAGTCAAGGCTTGTTCAATATCGCTTTCCTTCTGATAATAATTATCGCTTGTGGTTTTACCATAACTTGGTTCGTCGAGAGAGCAGCTATACAACCCCACTCCGGCAAGAGCCCAGCATATTATAAATAATATTTTTCTCATAATGTAATGTCTTTTTAGCTAGATTTAAAATTGCAAATTAACTCCAAAAGTGAATGTACGTGAAGACGGATAACGTGTAGTATCCACTCCCATATCCAATGGGTTATTGATACCCAGTTCCGGATCAAGTTCGGAATAACCGGTTAAAGTAAATATATTCTGACCGCTCACATAGAATCTACAACTTGAAAACAGTTTGCTCTTCTGGCAAATGTGACTCGGCAGTGTATAACCTATTTGCATATTCTGCAAACGCAGGTAAGAACCGTTCTCCACATAGAAAGAAGAACCTCTCATATTATTGTTAGAGTCAGAGTTGGTTATGCGTGGATATACAGCATCCAAATCCCCGTCTTTTGTCCATGCTTTTGTGTAAGCATCCGCCAACGCATTCTGGCGTCCTGCTGAAGCAAGGCTTCCTTTAGCAACGTTCCAGATGTCATTTCCAATAGTTCCCTGGAATGCCATACTTACGTCAAAGTTCTTATAACTAAATCCTAAGTTGAAACCATAAATGAGGTCCGGATTAGGATCACCGATAAAAGTACGGTCATCATCATCGTTCAATTCGCCTGATTCTCCTAATTTGGCAAACTTAAAATCACCCGGTTGTGCATTAGGCTGAATCTTGGTACCATTCTTATCCACATAATTGTCTATCTCTTCCTGATTCTGGAATATTCCTATTTGTTTGTACCCCCAGAAACGTCCGATAGGACCTCCTACATACGTACGGCTAGTATTTCCACTCAAATATTCCGATGTAAGTTTGGTTACCTCTGTCTTATAAGTAGACATGTTCAGCCCTACATTGTAATTAAAGTCTTTTCCTATCTGGTTACGGTAGTTGACTACTATTTCAAAACCGGTATTCTTCAAGTCTCCCGCATTAAAGAAGGGGCTGTTAGGGAAGGCGCCAAAAGAAGGAATAGGCATATTGAGCAACATGTCACTTGTTTTCTTTACATAAAAGTCCATGCTAACATCAAGGCTGTTTTTAAAGAAAGACATATCTAAACCGACATTGGTTTGTTGGCTGGTTTCCCATTTAATATCTGCATTTCCCACATAAGTCGGAACGTAACCTTGTGAGTACCCGTTTCCAAAGTACCATTGATTTTCATTATTGGTACCAATCAACGTAAGAGGTGCGTCTCTGTCGATTCGTTGGTTACCATTCTGTCCCCAACCTACACGCAGTTTTAAATTGGAAATTGTATTTTCAATGTTCAGGTTTTTGAAGAATTCTTCATTGCTCACTCTCCAACCTAATGAGACTGATGGGAAATAGCCCCAACGGTTACGTTTGGCAAATCTTGAAGAACCGTCGGCACGGAAATTGACCGTAGCAAGGTATCTATCATCATATACATAGTTGATACGTCCCAGGTACGACAACATAGAAGATGTTTCTTTACCTCCCGAGGTGTTATCTCCAGCTGTTTGTGCATCAAGTATCTGATAGATTTCATCGTTACCTAAAGCCTTTCTCTTAAATGCATTAATGCCTTCGCTGCTGTTCTTCTCATAAGTCATGGCAACCATTGCATCCAGTTTATGTCTGCCTATTATCGTGTTGTAATTAAGGCGTTGTTCCACCTGATAATTAGAAGTAACAGCGCTATTATTATTCAATTGAGTTTCTTTATTATATTTACTTTCCTGATTCGCTAAGTTATCTTCCGAAAAAGTAGACGAATAGACAGGACGGAAGTCTTTGAAAGTATCATGGTATCTTTCGAAGCTATACTGTACCCGATAGCTCAATCCTTTATACAATTTGATTTGGGCAAACACATTACCAAATACATTGAATATGTCATTGTATCTATTAGGAAGTTCGAGCATGGCTACCGGATTAGGGTCGTAAGACCACTCGGTAGGCGCATATTTGTTATATTCGTAATTTTCAGAAGACGGATCTACCAACGGGCTGATAACAGGGGTAAAAGGATCAGCTTTTTGAATGAAATCGAATGAAGGAATTGCTCCTGCGTCACATTTTCTTATCTTTGCCAGATTGACATTGGCGCCAACAGTGATAAATTTGTTGATATCATATTCAAGATTCGCTTTAAGTGAAAGTCTTTTGAATTCAGTAGTGATGATTGCACCCTGATCGTCTACATATCCTAAACTTAAAGAAGATCTCGAATTATCTGTCCCCTTACGGATGCTTAGATTATAGTTCTGGTTGAAAGCTGTACGGGTTACTTCATTCCACCAGTTGGTATTATAGCCTTTTTGATACTGATTGGTAAACTTATCCTTCATTGAGTTTTGAAAGCTTGCATCGTTTTCATACGCTTTCATGATGAAGTTGTAGTATTGGTCGCTGTTCATCATGTTCAATGCTTTATAACTGTTTTTTACACCTACATAAGCATCCAATGTTACAGTCGTTTCACCTTTCACCCCTCCCTTGGTAGTAATGAGGATTACTCCATTAGAACCTCTCGAACCATAGATAGCGCAGGCTGAAGCATCTTTTAATACTTCCATACGTTCAATATCAGATGGATTCAGGCTGCTGATGTTATCCATGAACTGTCCATCAACCACGTACAATGGGTTGTTGTCATTGACGGTCCCTAAACCTCTCACGCGGATCACTGCATCCGATCCCGGCTGGCCGGAACTGGCGGCAACAAATACGCCGGCTGCCTTACCTGTAAGTAGTTCGGATGCATTGGACACTGCATAGTTCTTAATATCCTTACTACTTATAGAAGCCAAAGCACCGGTAAGGTCACTCTTTCTTTGAGTACCGTAACCAATAACTACAACCTCATCCAATTTATTATCAGACACTAGATTTACATTGTACGTTCCGCTATTTGTTACGTTTACAATTTCAGTTTTAAAACCGACATACGAGAATGAAACTTTATTTGACGATATTTTTAATGTATATTTACCGTCAAAATCAGTGATAGTACCATTGGTCGTTCCCACTTCAAGAACAGAAACTCCAATTAAAGCCTCTCCGGTATTACTGTCGTATACCACACCCGAAATACTCTTGGTTTGCTGTGCAAAGACATTTGTGCAAACAGCAAGAATAAGAATGAATAATAATAAATGCTTACTCATAGTTTATACACTTAGATTTAATTATATGAAATGATATTTTGTTTATTCGCAATAATCTTACCATCTTTCAGTTCTAATTCTGTTCCGGCGGGAAGTTCCACAATTACTCTTGCGTCATTGGCCGGGATCTCAACGGAACCATTTGTCTTTATATTTTTTGCTATATATTCTTTGGCAACAATATCAAACAAATCACATGGTTGAGTAGCCTGATAAGTAATGGCTTTGGTCTCTTTATGAGGGTTATAATAGAGATAGACCGGATAAGGTTTCTCTGTATAGAAGTCTGTGACATTACAATCCAGCCGGAGGATACCCTCCACATTCGTTTGACAAACAATGGCCCCTAAAATACCAACAGGAGAAGAACTGTAAACGCTGAACATGCTCTCCGTCGGATTACCTTTTATCCATTTGGGACCATCGCCGATTGCAACCGGACTAACCCCTTTTAATGATGCTTTTCCATAGTCATCCGTTTTTCGTAAACCTTCATAAGAAACATTATCATAAGTAATGTCCTTCAATTCAGGAGCCCATTGATGTGTTTCATCTATTTCCCCCGGATAGAACAAACGACACGCACTTGCATTGTTCAACATCCACTTGCCGATAGCTTTTGCATATTGAGGCTGATATTTCACCATCGGAATGAAAGGCCAGGCAGGTTTGATACTGTTCATGAGGAATGCATATCCTCCGCCGTCTGTGATACTTCCTTGCAGACCGCTTACATCATAGTCACCCCATTTTCCTACAATAATTCCCCAACCGGTTCTTCCCGTAGGGCTTTTACATCCGTCAAATACCCAATCAAGAAGTTTGGCTACATCATAGTTGGCTCCTTCTACTGCATTCAAATAGGCTGCCGTATAAACTCCGAGTGGTAAAAGGGCCTCGTAAAAACGGCTTTCTTTTTGGGCAAGCAAGGCTTCGATGGCACTTTTACTATGTTGCAGATAACGTGGATCGCCAAACTTATGATAAGCACACAACAATACATAAGCATGACCACCGGCGGCGTCTTGTTGCAATGGAATATGATTAACCATTCCTTTCATTTGTGCATAGTCAAAATAAGAATAGTCGTAATTTCCATTCAATACGGAATCTGCTTTAACAAACTGCTCCGCAATACTTTTTTGTATCTTCTCTGCCCCGTCTACATTGGGGAAAACATCGCAAATAGCATAATATAAGGCATTGGGTAATACATCATACCACCAGTCGCGGCCATAGCCTCCTCCTAAAAGGGCTACTGACGGAGTCGTATTGTTCATGACTATATTCCAGCCGTTATCAGAGTTGAAATAATTCTGCACCATTTTTACATAGTTATATCCGTCTTGATTCGTCTTGTCAATTCCTACAAGGCCGGCACCAAGAATAGCTGCCAATGAGTTCAGACTTTCATGGAACTCTCCATTATTGGCATTCTTTCCCTGACGAATATCTTTAATGGCAGTATATAAGCCAAATGTAGTCTGGTCCATATTTCTGCGGGCGTCATCTAACCAGATTAATGGTCCGACTTCGCTTTTATTATTCCAGTCAAAAATAAACTGGTCATACTTTTGGGCTTTTTGCTTCCAGTCCAGCATTTTATAAGTTTCAGGCATATCAGGCATAGAGTCTACCCTATGGATGGAAACCTGCTTTACCTTTTCACCAAAGTTATTTCCGTTGCCCGAGCAAGATGCCAGGAAACAAACGGTCATAAGTACAAAAACACCTTTACTTGTCATTTTCATGTTCAATAGTATCAGTTTGATTAGTAATATTCTTAGCCAAAGGATATGCCGCTAATTGTAATCCGGCAACAATCACCAGCGCATATTTCAATGCAAAATCCTGCGATACACAATAAGCAAGGAAGATAAACAGTAGTAAACCGAAAGCTCTTCCAAGGAAAAGGCCGAACTCATGGCTTAGGATATATGCATATTCGTTTCTATTCTCAATCTTTGCAACTGCATCAATTGTTCTCATCATAATGGGGAAGTAAGCCAGGTCGAACAAAGGCTGGAATATCACTTTGCAAAGGACGAAAAGGATCACTCCTGTAGCAGAGAAGAGAATACCGTTGAATAGTGTACCGACAAAGAATACGATTAGTCCTCCTACAAATATTTTCAAACGGTCTTGCGGGCGGGCCATACGTCCTAATACATACACCAGGACAGCGGTCAGTGCCCCGCTAACTCCCTGAATCAATCCTAACGCTCCTTCATCTCCTACCAGCTTCAATACCAATATAGCCGGTGCCGTTACTAAAAAACCTTGAACCATTCCTTTCAATGCGGCTAGCCACAGCATCTTTTTCCAAAGTATGTTGAAGCGGAAATAGAGGAAGTTCGTTTCTTTAGGGTTCTCGAATTTACCTTTCCACAGTGTCATGCAGGCGATAACGGTAATGACTACTGCTGCCATCGTAACTACACAGTAAGAGGTATTGATATTGAAGAGGAATCCGAAAACTTCTTTTCCATCTATCTGGCTGATAAATGCGCCTATAATTAAAGGAACACCGATGGAAGTAATAGAAAAGAAGAAAGACTCTAGTCCGAAGAAATAGTTACGGCTGTTGTCGTTGGTATTATAGAGAGCCAGCAGGTATCGGTTGGTCCAGAAGAAGCCAGAAGCTGCTCCCATTAAAAAGCCGGCCAGACCAAGTTCGACGAAGCCAAGTGACTTGATAGTCATCATACCGAACATGGAAATGCCACTTACCAGGATTCCTA
>CEAD01020633.1_pt1 | contig 13570 bp, 8 predicted proteins | sample 554861 | NCBI WGS metagenome assembly CEAD01 (sample SAMEA3182053, study PRJEB8094) | gut metagenome | biome: human; feature: gut; material: Stool; isolation source: human stools | place: Canada | collected 2012-10-30
AGGAGTAATGAAGATATTCATAGACATTGTTTTCCACTTGAAACCGGGCTGTAATTCTGGCCATTTGTGCTTGTTGTTGGAGCGCAGGGTCTTCTCGGTTTTCAAAGAAAGTGGGGAATAGTGTCCACCCAATAATTTTCTTACCTTCTTTCTCTTCCTTTGCATAGAAGGAATATGGGGAAGATTCATCAAGTTCTTGTTGTGCTGCTTCGAGAACATAGCGTTTGAAGTCGTTTACCATTTTGTATTTCCCTTGCAGACAGAATCGTTCTCGCAATCCGTTAGGACCCTCTAAAGGAACAAATAGAGGTGTGGTTTGTCCGGATAGAAGTTCGTAAAATCTCATCGCATAGACACTTTTGAAATTCATTGCAGTGACAATTTCGTACTTTTTGAATCCCCTGCTAAAATCAAGCAAACATTTCCAAATATCATCAAACACATAAAATTTAACCAAACCGTTTCTCTTTGTGATTTTTGGAGCAGTGATAATGGGAGTGTATTGCCATGCTTCGTCATCTTCATATTCGATACACTTTTCTGATAGCCGCTTGAATGCTTTTTTTGCAATCCCGTAGTTTTCATCGGTTTCATTCTTGAGTATATCCGCAACAGGCATTATGATTTCTCTACCAAAGAAGGTAGGAGTGATTTTTCGGAGATTATCTTTAAACTTGACACCTTCGATTTCCTTTTGAGCCAACTCAATAAGACGGTACATAATACGCTTTTCATAAGCTGTAAAATCATACTTTGCTGCGGTCAGTACGTATGATTGAAAAACCTGTTTATTTTCTTTGACTGTTCTTGGCATGATTCTGATTTTTAATTCATTGGCAAATATATGGATAAAATACGAGAAATAAAATCGTATCTCTTGTATAACATTAAATTTCTCGTATTTAAGAGTGAAAATAACATTAAATTTCTCGTATTTGAGCATTAAATTTCTCGTATTTGAGAGTACATTTTCTCGCATAATGCGCGCGCGCGAGGATAGACATAAATAGACGATGTAAAGATAGAAACAAGCTTATACGTTTGCGAATGCTTTCTTACTTTCGGAAAAAATGGCTGTGAAGAACCAAAGGGAAAACATAGACAATCCCCCTTGTGAAAGGGGGAAGGGGGATTGTGTCTTTTTATTTTTTTTGCGGTGTACCATTTGGTGACACCATTGTTTTTTGCTATCTTTGCAGAGTGAACTTAAAAACAGTATATTTATGGCAACATTCGATTACACAACAAGAGAGCTTCGGGAAAAACAAGCTTTAATTTTGGATAAAGTTGATGCAGGTGAAGATATTATTATTCATCGAGGAATAAAGAAATCTTATATGCTTATTCCAATTCACGAGGATGATTATACCATTAGCGAAGAGTTTAGGGAAAAGATTTCAAAAGCAAGAGAGGATTACAAGGCTGGTAAAGGTACGACTTGCAAGACTTTTGAGCAGTCCATGTCTCTACTTGAATCGTTGTAGCTCATGTACAGTATTACATATAGTGATGAAGCTCTGTCTTCCATTGCAAAATTCAAAAGGTCTAATCCATTATCTTACAAGAAGATTTTAAAACTGATTGAAGAACTACACGAGCATCCTCGCACTGGAACAGGGCATCCTGAAGCCCTGAAAGGATATGGAGGAAATGTTTATTCGAGAGAGGTGAACAAGAAAGATCGATTGGTTTATGAAATTTATGAAGATGTCGTAAATGTGTATATTATATCAGCCGAAGGACATTATAGCGATAAATGATTTTTCTCTTTTCCTGTTGCAAATGTAACTCCACACTCCGGAACCGTCAAGGGCTCCGCAAGTCCGGTTCCGGAAAAATCCTGCGCTCGCAAGCTCGTGCGGTTTTTCCAGCCCGTCCCCTTGACGGTTCTCCGTGTTCCGTTGTGGGAAAGGCAGGGAAAAGAGGAAAAAATGTGTGCCTATGCAGTGTGTCAGCGTTGTGTGTATTCCCATGCGGCATGTATATATATTGCAAGAAGTGTCCTTGTCGGACAATTCTTGCTTTTCTCGCTTTGCTCAAAAAGATTTTTTTAGTTACCTTTGTCGCATGGAACCAAGACGAGAGGCAAAGATAACCTTCCGCTGCACCGCACTTGAAAAAGCGGCACTGGAGGAGCAGGCAGCACGCTGCGGATTGAGTACATCGGAATACTGCCGGAGCTTGTCCCTTGGAGGACGTCCCAAGGAAAGATATACCGAGGAGGAACGGGAGCTTCTCCGGGATATCGCTCGGTTGAAAGGGACTCTCCAACGACTGAACAACTACTTCGGAGGTCGCCAGTACCGGGAGGTGTTCGAGGAGAACCGGGAACTAATCACCGAACTTAAGAAAATACTCTCACGATGATAGGAAAAGGAAAGAGCATATCACATGGTACGGCGGCACTGGAGTACGACCTTGCCAAAGAGATAGACGGACAGTCGGCAGCCACCGAGATTGTACGGAACGAACTTTACGGGCTTACTGGTGCAGAAATGGTGCAGGAGATGCAGCCTTACTTCGCTGATTTTCCGAACGTAAAGAACAACTGCCTGCGGTTTGAGGTAAGCCCATCGATAGAGGAAAGCGCCACCTTTACCGATGCGGACTGGGCGAAGCTCGGTAACGACTTCATGCGGCGCATGGGATTGATGAATCACCAGTACATTATCGTGAAGCATAGCGGAACGGAGAAGAACAGCAGGCAAGCCCACCTGCACATACTGGCAAACCGTGTGTCGTTATCGGGAGAGCTCTACAAGGATAACTGGATAGGGAAGAGGGCTACGGAAGCCGCCAACGGTATAGCCAGAGAACGCAACTTGGTACAATCAAAGGACATAGGCAAAGCCAATAGGGAAGAGATAAGGCAGGCTATGGACGGTGTTCTTACAAGGATGCAGGGGTTTGACCTTACCAAATTCCAAAAGGAACTTGGTAAGCTGGGCTTTAAGATCCGGGAAGCCCGGGCAAGCACCGGGAAACTGAACGGCTACTACGTCACAGCCCGGAGCGGAACGGAGTACAAGGCAAGCGAGATAGGGAAAGGCTATACGCTTGCCCATATCGAAAAGACACAGAAAAACTTAAAATACAACTCAATCAGCAGGAATTATGGAAACACCATCAAATCCAAAGACGGAGAATTACACATATAAGCGGGGACAGTACAGCCCCCGCAAAAGAAAGGACACCACGCCCAAAGTAAATTCGCAGCTTGCTGTAGAACTGGTGTTTCAAGAATTGAAACGTGTGGAAGCCTATACAAAGCGGATAGAGGACGCAACGGCAAGAAAGATACAAATAGATGGGAGAAGTCTTGAAAGTGCCGAAAATCGCCTAAAAAATGTATTGACGAGCTTTGAACGGCAGGGGGACAGAATGAAAAACGGTGGTTATGTGGATAAACGGATTTCATTTTATTCTATTCTTTGTGCCGTTGTTTCCCTTTTGTTCGCCTGTCTCATGTGCTATTTGTGGGTGGATGCTGCAAAGGAAAAAGATAAGTATCAACAGTTTTATGAATACTACAAACAGCAAATAGATAATCAAAACGGCAAATAATCATAATTATTTGCCGTTTTGATTAAAACTAAATTACAGCGCTTCATAGACACCGACCAATAGTGTTACGGCTTTATCTATGTGGCTTATTCAAGAAATAAAGTTATTTCGTCTCCAAAGAACTGTTCTTTTTCATACGGTCCAATGATGGAAAATCCAGCATTATCTATTCGATCTTTTTTTAAAGAACCAACAAAATTTAAAATATAACTGTCTATTGTTTCATATGGTTCAAGTCTTTTTCCATAAGGGCTTCTTATTATGATCTTGCCATTATCTATTTCATATTTTGATTTTCCTTTTAAAAGATATAAAGTGTTTTTGGTTCGGAAAGATACAGAATCGTTGTCTTCAAAGGTAAGAGAGAGGCTTTGATTACTAAAGGTCTTTCCAAGAATCATTGACTCAATATCTATCTGTTCTTTTTCACATGAACATAAACAGAAACACAATAACATTAAGAAACTAAGAGTCTTCATAATTTTTTAGAAATTTACAGATCATGAAAACGCATCACTCATTGGACTTATTGTAATTGATACAGTACCATTACTAACGTTTTTAGGACGATATCCTTTTTGGGAGTTTTTCTCGACGATAATGGCATCGTAAAAATTTAGAGTTAATGTCCCTAACTGATCGCTTGTTTTCGTCGTTTCTATTGTTATAGTAGAATGACATGATTTTCAAACTGGAGGTGGTTGATTCTTGTGCACTTTGATTTTCTGGAAAATCCTCAGTACAAGAGAAAGCAAGCGTACATAGTGCAATAAATAACAAAGATTTTCTCATAATTTTTTTTAATTAAAAGGTTGATATCTGCAAATATAAAAAATATATTTTTAGATATTTATATCCTTGATTATTTTATTTGAAATTCCTCACATGTGATTTTTAAGAGTAGTTTTTTTTGTGTGTGTCCTGTTTTGCATCCCACTACATATCCTGTTATTATAGTAATAATATTTTTCGTAAACCTCTTTTGATTTCCCAAATAGTTGAGTTGATTTTACTCTTGTAATTCTTTAATTTTTCTTTTGATAGCTCCAATAACATAACCTTTTGAATTTTCTGCCAGTCGTGCGCCTTTTTTTAGTTCTCCAAGAAATCCTATAAAGTCGGGGATACGATTTTGCCCCTCGATAAGTGTCTTTTTGTTTTTGTTTATTTCTTCTGATTTAAAACCAAAGGAGTAATGAAGATATTCATAGACATTGTTTTCCACTTGAAACCGGGCTGTAATTCTGGCCATTTGTGCTTGTTGTTGGAGCGCAGGGTCTTCTCGGTTTTCAAAGAAAGTGGGGAATAGTGTCCACCCAATAATTTTCTTACCTTCTTTCTCTTCCTTTGCATAGAAGGAATATGGGGAAGATTCATCAAGTTCTTGTTGTGCTGCTTCGAGAACATAGCGTTTGAAGTCGTTTACCATTTTGTATTTCCCTTGCAGACAGAATCGTTCTCGCAATCCGTTAGGACCCTCTAAAGGAACAAATAGAGGTGTGGTTTGTCCGGATAGAAGTTCGTAAAATCTCATCGCATAGACACTTTTGAAATTCATTGCAGTGACAATTTCGTACTTTTTGAATCCCCTGCTAAAATCAAGCAAACATTTCCAAATATCATCAAACACATAAAATTTAACCAAACCGTTTCTCTTTGTGATTTTTGGAGCAGTGATAATGGGAGTGTATTGCCATGCTTCGTCATCTTCATATTCGATACACTTTTCTGATAGCCGCTTGAATGCTTTTTTTGCAATCCCGTAGTTTTCATCGGTTTCATTCTTGAGTATATCCGCAACAGGCATTATGATTTCTCTACCAAAGAAGGTAGGAGTGATTTTTCGGAGATTATCTTTAAACTTGACACCTTCGATTTCCTTTTGAGCCAACTCAATAAGACGGTACATAATACGCTTTTCATAAGCTGTAAAATCATACTTTGCTGCGGTCAGTACGTATGATTGAAAAACCTGTTTATTTTCTTTGACTGTTCTTGGCATGATTCTGATTTTTAATTCATTGGCAAATATATGGATAAAATACGAGAAATAAAATCGTATCTCTTGTATAACATTAAATTTCTCGTATTTAAGAGTGAAAATAACATTAAATTTCTCGTATTTGAGCATTAAATTTCTCGTATTTGAGAGTACATTTTCTCGCATAATGCGCGCGCGCGAGGATAGACATAAATAGACGATGTAAAGATAGAAACAAGCTTATACGTTTGCGAATGCTTTCTTACTTTCGGAAAAAATGGCTGTGAAGAACCAAAGGGAAAACATAGACAATCCCCCTTGTGAAAGGGGGAAGGGGGATTGTGTCTTTTTATTTTTTTTGCGGTGTACCATTTGGTGACACCATTGTTTTTTGCTATCTTTGCAGAGTGAACTTAAAAACAGTATATTTATGGCAACATTCGATTACACAACAAGAGAGCTTCGGGAAAAACAAGCTTTAATTTTGGATAAAGTTGATGCAGGTGAAGATATTATTATTCATCGAGGAATAAAGAAATCTTATATGCTTATTCCAATTCACGAGGATGATTATACCATTAGCGAAGAGTTTAGGGAAAAGATTTCAAAAGCAAGAGAGGATTACAAGGCTGGTAAAGGTACGACTTGCAAGACTTTTGAGCAGTCCATGTCTCTACTTGAATCGTTGTAGCTCATGTACAGTATTACATATAGTGATGAAGCTCTGTCTTCCATTGCAAAATTCAAAAGGTCTAATCCATTATCTTACAAGAAGATTTTAAAACTGATTGAAGAACTACACGAGCATCCTCGCACTGGAACAGGGCATCCTGAAGCCCTGAAAGGATATGGAGGAAATGTTTATTCGAGAGAGGTGAACAAGAAAGATCGATTGGTTTATGAAATTTATGAAGATGTCGTAAATGTGTATATTATATCAGCCGAAGGACATTATAGCGATAAATGATTTTTCTCTTTTCCTGTTGCAAATGTAACTCCACACTCCGGAACCGTCAAGGGCTCCGCAAGTCCGGTTCCGGAAAAATCCTGCGCTCGCAAGCTCGTGCGGTTTTTCCAGCCCGTCCCCTTGACGGTTCTCCGTGTTCCGTTGTGGGAAAGGCAGGGAAAAGAGGAAAAAATGTGTGCCTATGCAGTGTGTCAGCGTTGTGTGTATTCCCATGCGGCATGTATATATATTGCAAGAAGTGTCCTTGTCGGACAATTCTTGCTTTTCTCGCTTTGCTCAAAAAGATTTTTTTAGTTACCTTTGTCGCATGGAACCAAGACGAGAGGCAAAGATAACCTTCCGCTGCACCGCACTTGAAAAAGCGGCACTGGAGGAGCAGGCAGCACGCTGCGGATTGAGTACATCGGAATACTGCCGGAGCTTGTCCCTTGGAGGACGTCCCAAGGAAAGATATACCGAGGAGGAACGGGAGCTTCTCCGGGATATCGCTCGGTTGAAAGGGACTCTCCAACGACTGAACAACTACTTCGGAGGTCGCCAGTACCGGGAGGTGTTCGAGGAGAACCGGGAACTAATCACCGAACTTAAGAAAATACTCTCACGATGATAGGAAAAGGAAAGAGCATATCACATGGTACGGCGGCACTGGAGTACGACCTTGCCAAAGAGATAGACGGACAGTCGGCAGCCACCGAGATTGTACGGAACGAACTTTACGGGCTTACTGGTGCAGAAATGGTGCAGGAGATGCAGCCTTACTTCGCTGATTTTCCGAACGTAAAGAACAACTGCCTGCGGTTTGAGGTAAGCCCATCGATAGAGGAAAGCGCCACCTTTACCGATGCGGACTGGGCGAAGCTCGGTAACGACTTCATGCGGCGCATGGGATTGATGAATCACCAGTACATTATCGTGAAGCATAGCGGAACGGAGAAGAACAGCAGGCAAGCCCACCTGCACATACTGGCAAACCGTGTGTCGTTATCGGGAGAGCTCTACAAGGATAACTGGATAGGGAAGAGGGCTACGGAAGCCGCCAACGGTATAGCCAGAGAACGCAACTTGGTACAATCAAAGGACATAGGCAAAGCCAATAGGGAAGAGATAAGGCAGGCTATGGACGGTGTTCTTACAAGGATGCAGGGGTTTGACCTTACCAAATTCCAAAAGGAACTTGGTAAGCTGGGCTTTAAGATCCGGGAAGCCCGGGCAAGCACCGGGAAACTGAACGGCTACTACGTCACAGCCCGGAGCGGAACGGAGTACAAGGCAAGCGAGATAGGGAAAGGCTATACGCTTGCCCATATCGAAAAGACACAGAAAAACTTAAAATACAACTCAATCAGCAGGAATTATGGAAACACCATCAAATCCAAAGACGGAGAATTACACATATAAGCGGGGACAGTACAGCCCCCGCAAAAGAAAGGACACCACGCCCAAAGTAAATTCGCAGCTTGCTGTAGAACTGGTGTTTCAAGAATTGAAACGTGTGGAAGCCTATACAAAGCGGATAGAGGACGCAACGGCAAGAAAGATACAAATAGATGGGAGAAGTCTTGAAAGTGCCGAAAATCGCCTAAAAAATGTATTGACGAGCTTTGAACGGCAGGGGGACAGAATGAAAAACGGTGGTTATGTGGATAAACGGATTTCATTTTATTCTATTCTTTGTGCCGTTGTTTCCCTTTTGTTCGCCTGTCTCATGTGCTATTTGTGGGTGGATGCTGCAAAGGAAAAAGATAAGTATCAACAGTTTTATGAATACTACAAACAGCAAATAGATAATCAAAACGGCAAATAATCATAATTATTTGCCGTTTTGATTAAAACTAAATTACAGCGCTTCATAGACACCGACCAATAGTGTTACGGCTTTATCTATGTGGCTTATTCAAGAAATAAAGTTATTTCGTCTCCAAAGAACTGTTCTTTTTCATACGGTCCAATGATGGAAAATCCAGCATTATCTATTCGATCTTTTTTTAAAGAACCAACAAAATTTAAAATATAACTGTCTATTGTTTCATATGGTTCAAGTCTTTTTCCATAAGGGCTTCTTATTATGATCTTGCCATTATCTATTTCATATTTTGATTTTCCTTTTAAAAGATATAAAGTGTTTTTGGTTCGGAAAGATACAGAATCGTTGTCTTCAAAGGTAAGAGAGAGGCTTTGATTACTAAAGGTCTTTCCAAGAATCATTGACTCAATATCTATCTGTTCTTTTTCACATGAACATAAACAGAAACACAATAACATTAAGAAACTAAGAGTCTTCATAATTTTTTAGAAATTTACAGATCATGAAAACGCATCACTCATTGGACTTATTGTAATTGATACAGTACCATTACTAACGTTTTTAGGACGATATCCTTTTTGGGAGTTTTTCTCGACGATAATGGCATCGTAAAAATTTAGAGTTAATGTCCCTAACTGATCGCTTGTTTTCGTCGTTTCTATTGTTATAGTAGAATGACATGATTTTCAAACTGGAGGTGGTTGATTCTTGTGCACTTTGATTTTCTGGAAAATCCTCAGTACAAGAGAAAGCAAGCGTACATAGTGCAATAAATAACAAAGATTTTCTCATAATTTTTTTTAATTAAAAGGTTGATATCTGCAAATATAAAAAATATATTTTTAGATATTTATATCCTTGATTATTTTATTTGAAATTCCTCACATGTGATTTTTAAGAGTAGTTTTTTTTGTGTGTGTCCTGTTTTGCATCCCACTACATATCCTGTTATTATAGTAATAATATTTTTCGTAAACCTCTTTTGATTTCCCAAATAGTTGAGTTGATTTTACTCTTGTAATTCTTTAATTTTTCTTTTGATAGCTCCAATAACATAACCTTTTGAATTTTCTGCCAGTCGTGCGCCTTTTTTTAGTTCTCCAAGAAATCCTATAAAGTCGGGGATACGATTTTGCCCCTCGATAAGTGTCTTTTTGTTTTTGTTTATTTCTTCTGATTTAAAACCAAAGGAGTAATGAAGATATTCATAGACATTGTTTTCCACTTGAAACCGGGCTGTAATTCTGGCCATTTGTGCTTGTTGTTGGAGCGCAGGGTCTTCTCGGTTTTCAAAGAAAGTGGGGAATAGTGTCCACCCAATAATTTTCTTACCTTCTTTCTCTTCCTTTGCATAGAAGGAATATGGGGAAGATTCATCAAGTTCTTGTTGTGCTGCTTCGAGAACATAGCGTTTGAAGTCGTTTACCATTTTGTATTTCCCTTGCAGACAGAATCGTTCTCGCAATCCGTTAGGACCCTCTAAAGGAACAAATAGAGGTGTGGTTTGTCCGGATAGAAGTTCGTAAAATCTCATCGCATAGACACTTTTGAAATTCATTGCAGTGACAATTTCGTACTTTTTGAATCCCCTGCTAAAATCAAGCAAACATTTCCAAATATCATCAAACACATAAAATTTAACCAAACCGTTTCTCTTTGTGATTTTTGGAGCAGTGATAATGGGAGTGTATTGCCATGCTTCGTCATCTTCATATTCGATACACTTTTCTGATAGCCGCTTGAATGCTTTTTTTGCAATCCCGTAGTTTTCATCGGTTTCATTCTTGAGTATATCCGCAACAGGCATTATGATTTCTCTACCAAAGAAGGTAGGAGTGATTTTTCGGAGATTATCTTTAAACTTGACACCTTCGATTTCCTTTTGAGCCAACTCAATAAGACGGTACATAATACGCTTTTCATAAGCTGTAAAATCATACTTTGCTGCGGTCAGTACGTATGATTGAAAAACCTGTTTATTTTCTTTGACTGTTCTTGGCATGATTCTGATTTTTAATTCATTGGCAAATATATGGATAAAATACGAGAAATAAAATCGTATCTCTTGTATAACATTAAATTTCTCGTATTTAAGAGTGAAAATAACATTAAATTTCTCGTATTTGAGCATTAAATTTCTCGTATTTGAGAGTACATTTTCTCGCATAATGCGCGCGCGCGAGGATAGACATAAATAGACGATGTAAAGATAGAAACAAGCTTATACGTTTGCGAATGCTTTCTTACTTTCGGAAAAAATGGCTGTGAAGAACCAAAGGGAAAACATAGACAATCCCCCTTGTGAAAGGGGGAAGGGGGATTGTGTCTTTTTATTTTTTTTGCGGTGTACCATTTGGTGACACCATTGTTTTTTGCTATCTTTGCAGAGTGAACTTAAAAACAGTATATTTATGGCAACATTCGATTACACAACAAGAGAGCTTCGGGAAAAACAAGCTTTAATTTTGGATAAAGTTGATGCAGGTGAAGATATTATTATTCATCGAGGAATAAAGAAATCTTATATGCTTATTCCAATTCACGAGGATGATTATACCATTAGCGAAGAGTTTAGGGAAAAGATTTCAAAAGCAAGAGAGGATTACAAGGCTGGTAAAGGTACGACTTGCAAGACTTTTGAGCAGTCCATGTCTCTACTTGAATCGTTGTAGCTCATGTACAGTATTACATATAGTGATGAAGCTCTGTCTTCCATTGCAAAATTCAAAAGGTCTAATCCATTATCTTACAAGAAGATTTTAAAACTGATTGAAGAACTACACGAGCATCCTCGCACTGGAACAGGGCATCCTGAAGCCCTGAAAGGATATGGAGGAAATGTTTATTCGAGAGAGGTGAACAAGAAAGATCGATTGGTTTATGAAATTTATGAAGATGTCGTAAATGTGTATATTATATCAGCCGAAGGACATTATAGCGATAAATGATTTTTCTCTTTTCCTGTTGCAAATGTAACTCCACACTCCGGAACCGTCAAGGGCTCCGCAAGTCCGGTTCCGGAAAAATCCTGCGCTCGCAAGCTCGTGCGGTTTTTCCAGCCCGTCCCCTTGACGGTTCTCCGTGTTCCGTTGTGGGAAAGGCAGGGAAAAGAGGAAAAAATGTGTGCCTATGCAGTGTGTCAGCGTTGTGTGTATTCCCATGCGGCATGTATATATATTGCAAGAAGTGTCCTTGTCGGACAATTCTTGCTTTTCTCGCTTTGCTCAAAAAGATTTTTTTAGTTACCTTTGTCGCATGGAACCAAGACGAGAGGCAAAGATAACCTTCCGCTGCACCGCACTTGAAAAAGCGGCACTGGAGGAGCAGGCAGCACGCTGCGGATTGAGTACATCGGAATACTGCCGGAGCTTGTCCCTTGGAGGACGTCCCAAGGAAAGATATACCGAGGAGGAACGGGAGCTTCTCCGGGATATCGCTCGGTTGAAAGGGACTCTCCAACGACTGAACAACTACTTCGGAGGTCGCCAGTACCGGGAGGTGTTCGAGGAGAACCGGGAACTAATCACCGAACTTAAGAAAATACTCTCACGATGATAGGAAAAGGAAAGAGCATATCACATGGTACGGCGGCACTGGAGTACGACCTTGCCAAAGAGATAGACGGACAGTCGGCAGCCACCGAGATTGTACGGAACGAACTTTACGGGCTTACTGGTGCAGAAATGGTGCAGGAGATGCAGCCTTACTTCGCTGATTTTCCGAACGTAAAGAACAACTGCCTGCGGTTTGAGGTAAGCCCATCGATAGAGGAAAGCGCCACCTTTACCGATGCGGACTGGGCGAAGCTCGGTAACGACTTCATGCGGCGCATGGGATTGATGAATCACCAGTACATTATCGTGAAGCATAGCGGAACGGAGAAGAACAGCAGGCAAGCCCACCTGCACATACTGGCAAACCGTGTGTCGTTATCGGGAGAGCTCTACAAGGATAACTGGATAGGGAAGAGGGCTACGGAAGCCGCCAACGGTATAGCCAGAGAACGCAACTTGGTACAATCAAAGGACATAGGCAAAGCCAATAGGGAAGAGATAAGGCAGGCTATGGACGGTGTTCTTACAAGGATGCAGGGGTTTGACCTTACCAAATTCCAAAAGGAACTTGGTAAGCTGGGCTTTAAGATCCGGGAAGCCCGGGCAAGCACCGGGAAACTGAACGGCTACTACGTCACAGCCCGGAGCGGAACGGAGTACAAGGCAAGCGAGATAGGGAAAGGCTATACGCTTGCCCATATCGAAAAGACACAGAAAAACTTAAAATACAACTCAATCAGCAGGAATTATGGAAACACCATCAAATCCAAAGACGGAGAATTACACATATAAGCGGGGACAGTACAGCCCCCGCAAAAGAAAGGACACCACGCCCAAAGTAAATTCGCAGCTTGCTGTAGAACTGGTGTTTCAAGAATTGAAACGTGTGGAAGCCTATACAAAGCGGATAGAGGACGCAACGGCAAGAAAGATACAAATAGATGGGAGAAGTCTTGAAAGTGCCGAAAATCGCCTAAAAAATGTATTGACGAGCTTTGAACGGCAGGGGGACAGAATGAAAAACGGTGGTTATGTGGATAAACGGATTTCATTTTATTCTATTCTTTGTGCCGTTGTTTCCCTTTTGTTCGCCTGTCTCATGTGCTATTTGTGGGTGGATGCTGCAAAGGAAAAAGATAAGTATCAACAGTTTTATGAATACTACAAACAGCAAATAGATAATCAAAACGGCAAATAATCATAATTATTTGCCGTTTTGATTAAAACTAAATTACAGCGCTTCATAGACACCGACCAATAGTGTTACGGCTTTATCTATGTGGCTTATTCAAGAAATAAAGTTATTTCGTCTCCAAAGAACTGTTCTTTTTCATACGGTCCAATGATGGAAAATCCAGCATTATCTATTCGATCTTTTTTTAAAGAACCAACAAAATTTAAAATATAACTGTCTATTGTTTCATATGGTTCAAGTCTTTTTCCATAAGGGCTTCTTATTATGATCTTGCCATTATCTATTTCATATTTTGATTTTCCTTTTAAAAGATATAAAGTGTTTTTGGTTCGGAAAGATACAGAATCGTTGTCTTCAAAGGTAAGAGAGAGGCTTTGATTACTAAAGGTCTTTCCAAGAATCATTGACTCAATATCTATCTGTTCTTTTTCACATGAACATAAACAGAAACACAATAACATTAAGAAACTAAGAGTCTTCATAATTTTTTAGAAATTTACAGATC
>CEAD01008643.1_pt1 | contig 13498 bp, 12 predicted proteins | sample 554861 | NCBI WGS metagenome assembly CEAD01 (sample SAMEA3182053, study PRJEB8094) | gut metagenome | biome: human; feature: gut; material: Stool; isolation source: human stools | place: Canada | collected 2012-10-30
CAATTGAGCCTCGGAGATCGGAGCTCCGAGGCCGGATGAAATATCAAGGTTAAGGGAAAAGAGCGTGCCCATATGAGCAATCAGAAGGAAGATTGCAACGGTCGAGCCAAGCTGCAGGATCTTGGCGTCCGCCACCACCGTCTTCGGGAGGAAGGTCCAGAAGCAGAGAAGAAGAATGACTGCAGAAATGAAGACTGAGGGAATCCAGCCCTTGGTGAGCTTGGAGATCCATTCGCCGAGGAGCACCACCACAAGGCAGGCCACGAAGGCGGACATGAAGTTGTAAAGCATGAGTATCTCCTGCAGACAAAGGCTACGCGTCAGACGCGCGCTTTTCCTGCCTTTATCCGTAAGCCTGATTCTAGGTAGAACCCGTTTTCAAGCCCGTCTTTTCTCGCGCTTCTCTGATATTCATCTTGGCAAATAGTAGGTTTTGCCTAGAAAAGCTTTTGCGAAAACGAGGAAAAAAACATCGTCAGACCGGCATCGAGCAACATACCGGAGCGAACTTTTTTGAAGGAAGTCATTCATGTCTCTCATCACGCGCCGCGAGATCTGCGCGCTTGCCGCCGTCATGCCGCTCGGCGCCATTGCCTCTCCTGCTCAGGCATTCCTGGCGAAGGCCGGCGCAGAGAAGTCCCCGAAAGCAGAGCTCTCCGTGCTCCTTTTCCCGGGCTTTGAAACCATCGACGCCATGGGCCCGGTCGAAATGTTCGGGAACCTCAGGGACTTTTCCATGCACTTCGTTTCCCTCGAGGGTGGCGTCGTGAAGAGCGCCCAGGCCCTTCCGGTAATGACGGAATAATTCACGATCGAAAACGCCTCGCCGCTCCTTCTCGTTCCCGGCGCGGCACCTGCCTTCCTGCCGAAGGATCCGCGCTTCTTTGAAATGCTTGCAAGCCGTAGCCCAGAAAGCGGACTGCGTGCTCACCGTCTGCACGGGGTCGCTTCTCGTCGCGAAAACCGGGCTTCTGAACGGAAGAAAGGCGACGAGCAACAAGAAGGCACTTCCGATGGTGATGAAGACGGTTCCGCAGGTCAACAGGCAGAAAAAAAAAGCGCGCTGGGTGGTCACGGGCGCTTCTATACGTCGTCAGGCATTTCGGCCGGCATGGACATGGCGGTCGGCTTCATTGCCGACCGCTACGGCGAAGAGGAAGCCCAGAGGATTGCGGGCTTCACGGAGTACCGCCGCATTGCCGACCCTTCAGACGATCCCTTTGCGATCTGAGAATGCTCTGAAGCCTGAAAGAAGAGGCGCCTTTCCAATCGGGAACGCGCCTCTTTTTCATGCGGAGTCGATGCGAAGGGTATCAGGCTCCGGTCAGTTCCTGGCGGCCGCCGATACGAGAGCCTTAAAGAGCTTGAGCGCTTCGGGACGCTCGTGCGAGAGCATTTCCGGATGCCACTGCACCGCATGCATAAAGCGCTTCGTCGGATCGTTGAAGGATTCAATGATGCCGTCCTTCGTCGATCGGCCGTTGAGGACGAGCCCCTTCCCAAGCTTCTTCACCGCCTGATGGTGGCGGCTGTTGACGCGGATTTCGCCCGCACCCACGATCGATTCGAGAAGCGTTCCGGGCTCGACCGTGACGCCGTGCGTCACGACCGCATAGTCCTCGGGCTGACGGTGAACGTCCATGGGGACTCCGAGCTCCGTCGGAATATCCTGAATAAGCGTGCCGCCGTAAACGACGTTGAGCACCTGGCAGCCGCGGCAGATGCCGAGGGTCGGGAGGTTGTGCTCCACGGCAAGCGTCCCGAGGACCATTTCGAGGCGGTCGCGCTCAGGTTCGAGCTCCCCGCAGGCGGGAGATTCTTCCTCGCCGTAGAGCGCGGGATCAATATCGGCGCCGCCCGTAATAAGGAGGCCGTCAAGCCGGCTGAAGACCTCCCTCATGTCCGCTTCATCGATGCTGATCGGAAGAAGCACCGGAATGCCTCCCGCGCGCGTCACCGACTGCAGATACTGATTGCGAACGCCCACGACGGATTCGGGCTTCAGGTCCGGCGTTACGCCGATCAAGGGCTTCATGGCGCTAATATCCTCTGGAGACGAAAAAAAGAAGGGCCGAAAGGCTCCTCAAAGCCCTTCGACCCGATCGATTCTATTTTGAGGGGAATTCCCCCGAATCAGGCGGTTTGCTTATCCGAAGCGGTGTTCTGCAAAACCGCGCCCTCGACGAGGGCCTCGTTGAAGGAGGTCTTCTTTTCGGCATTTTCCAGAGCAGTCTTGGCTGTTTCAGCCTCAAGTTCCGTCTGCAGAAGCTTCACCATCATGAAGCGGTTGAGAACTTCACGTGCAAAGAGGAGGAATCCAAGGTAGAGCTCGCTCTTTCGGAGCGAAATATGCTCGTCGCCGATCTGCACGAGGAAGCTCTGCTGGGCGAGATCGAGGTGCTCGAGCACGCGCGTGCAGGCCTGGGGACTGAAGTTGTCGCGCACCTGCTGCATTTCCTTGGCAAGAAGAATAGTGTTCTCGCGCATCTTGCCGTGGAAGGGCGAATGGCTGTTGGCAACGTAGTTTTCGGCGACGCCCAGCTGATCGCGCAGCGAATGGCTCACTTCCTTCATGTTGGTGAAGGCGCGGTAGTAGAAATTGCGCGCATCGCGGTCGCGCTTTCTGCCGCCCCCCTGAAGCGCCATGCTGTAGTAGATGCCGCGACGCTCGGAGATTTCATCCATAAGGGAAATTGACTCGGCCTTCAGTTTAGCGAGGCTGGCGTCGTCCTCGCGCAGGAAGGCGACGAGGCCGTCGGAAAAGACCGTGAGCGTGCGGTCAAGATAATGATTGACGTTCGTCGTGAGAAGCTCGCAGATCGAGCTCTGGTCGCCCTTGTCGACCTGACGCGCCGTTTCTTCGGTTTCTTCCGGCGCTTCCTTCGTGAAGAAGTTCGTGCGGGCGATCACGCAGAGCGCAAAGATCATGCCGATCAGGATGACAGGTTCGCCCCAGAAGGCCATGAGGGACGCCACGAAGCCGCAGGCGGTTGCCGCGCTAAAGGCCGTGAGGAACCAGCCCGTAATCACCGTGAGAACGCCCGAAATTCGGTAGACGGCGCTCTCGCGGTCCCACGCGCGGTCGGAAAGCGACGACCCCATGGCGACCATGAAGGTGACGTAGGTGGTCGAGAGCGGGAGCTTCATGCTCGTTGCCGAAGCAATCAGCGCCGCCGCAAGCACCAGATTCACGCTCGCGCGCAGCTCGTCGAAGGGAAGCTCGATCTGACCGGGCTTCGGACGCGGCTTTACAAAGCGCGTGTCGAGCGCCGCAAAGACGGACTTCGGGATGATCTGATGAAAGACGTCGTTCATCCTGAGGGCGCTTCGAACCATGACGCGCGCCGGGAGCGAGGAGCCGAACTGTTCCTTGCCGCCGCGGGTGGCGGAGGACAAATTGACGGCCGTGCGGATGACGCGGTGCGCTTTTTTGGAGAACCAGAGCGTGAGGCACATCACAACGCCGGAACCCGCAAGAATGAGCGTTGGCGTATGCGTGATGGTTCTCAGGCCCCCCATCGTCATCACTTCAGGATCAGCACCCGGCTGGGCTGTAAAGAGATGGAAGCTGTCGAGCGCCGCCACCGGGACGCCCACGAAGTTGACGAGGTCGTTGCCGGCAAAGGCGAAGGCGAGCGCAAAGGTGCCCGAAAGAATGATGAAGGGGAAGATGTTGGCGCGAAGGAAAATGATCGCGCTCTGGAAAACGACAAACCAGAAGGCTAAGACTCCGATGAGGATTTCCTCGGTGTTTTCATCCATCCAGAGAATCCACTCAGGCTGCATGAAGCTCGCGCCGCGCGCGCCCTTCATGACGAGGAAGTAGAGAATGGCCGTGAGCGACACTGCGCCGAAGATGCCGCCCGCCCAGCGGTACATGCGCTCGTATTGGAACGTGAAGATGAGGCGCAGGATGTACTGGATGACGAGGCCCGCCACGAAGGCGATGATCACGGAAACGAGAATGCCCATGATCATGGCGAGGGCCTTGCCGGAATTGACGTAGCTCCCGAGCTCGGAGAAAGGCGCTCCGCTCATCCAGATCTTTGCGCAGGCGACGGCAAGCGTGCCGCCCAGGAGCTCGAAGACGATCGAAACCGTGGTGGAAGTGGGAAGCCCCAGGGAATTGAAGGTGTTGAGGAGCAGCACATCGGTCACGATGACTGCGCAGAAGATCACCATCACTTCCTTGAAGGTGAGCATCTCCGGCACGAATACGCCGGTCTTTGCGATCTCCATCATCCCGGAGCTGAAGGTCGCGCCGAGCAGCACGCCGGCGCTTGCGACCGTGAGGATCACCCAGAAGGGAGCGGTGCGGGAGCCGACGGCGGAATTCAGAAAATTAACGGCATCGTTAGAAACGCCGACGAAGAGGTCGCAGATGGCAAGGACTGCGATCAGGGCCAGGACGGTATAAAGAAATATGTCCACGATTTGCCTTTATGCCCGCTTCTGCATGCCCTGCCCGGCACGGCCTTCCCCGCGGGAAGGCCTTCTTCTAGGAGTAGGCAGACGTGCTGACGAGCTCATTTCCGGAATGTAATAAATATGTAACCCAACATTTTAGGGAAGCATATGGGGCGGATCAATTAGGCCGAAATATTTATTCCGCGCGCGGTATGCCTCCCGCATGCACTCAAAGCCGGGTGCTCACGCCGCTCATGTTGGGCTCAACATACGGGCGCTTGAGGTAGAGCCAGACCACCATCGGAAGCAGGATGAAGCCCGCGAGGAAGACGACGAACTTGATGCTGAACCACATGGCGAACATGCCGCCCGCGATCGGGCCGATGACGCTCCCCACCTGCTGCGCGGCGTAGGAGAGGCCGAAAATGCGGCCGCGGTCTTCCGGACCCGTCGAATGCGTGAGAACGGCGTTGATCGCCGGGAAGATGCCCGCAAACGCAAGCCCGCCCACAAAGCGCCAAGCGCCGAAGGGAACAATCGTGTCGGGAATGGCCTGAACCATGCCGAAGACGGCGGAACCGAGGAGCGCAAGGTAGAGCACCGGCCGGTAGCCCCATTTCTGTCCGGCAATGCCCCAGAGGGGCGAAGCGATGACGCCCGAGAGCCCCACCACCGAGAAGAGAATGCCGGAAACCAGCACGAGCCGGTCCATGCTCCCCTGCAGTTCTCCGACATAAAGCGGCAGAATCGGCTGCAGGAGGAGAATCGTCATCTGAACGACGCCCGCCGTGATCAGCATGCGCTGCACCACGGGCACCTTGAGAAGATTCGTCTTCGGGCGCGGGGCTCCGCTCTTCACGACCTTCTTCTTCGGTTCGCGCACCTTGAAGATGATCATGAGCGAGATGATGAAAAGCGCCGCGGCGCCGAGGAAGAAGGTTGCCCGCATGCCGAAGGCTTCAGCGAGGAGGCCGCCAAGAAGCGGCCCGAGAACGCCGCCCGCCGTCATGCCGGCCTGCATGGTGCCGAGCGAAAAGCCGAGCTTGTCCTTAGGCGCAGAGGACGAAATAATCGCGAGGCAGGCGGGCCAGAGTCCGGCCGCAAAACCCTGGAAGGCGCGTACGGCAAGGAGCTGCCACTCGTTCTGAACGATGCCGCCAAGACCGTAGCTCACCGCGAGAAGAACCGCGGCGCGCACCGCCATGAGCTTCTTCGACTTCTTGTCCGCCATGGCGCCCCAGATGGGCGCCATGATGCCTGAAATCAGAAAGGAGACGGAAAAGACGAGGCCCGACCAGAGATTCACGTCTTCCTGCACAACCTTGAGCTCTTCAAGGAGATACATCGGCAGGAAGGGAATCAGCATCGTATAGGAAAGAGACATCAGAACGGATGCCGCCGTCAGAATCGTGAGCGTCATCTTCCAGTTCTGCAGGATGTTCTTCTGGCGCTCCTCCTCAGCTACGCGTTCGAGCGCATCGTCGTCGGCATCGTTCGGCTCGGCAGGCGCTTCCTCCGCTTTCACGTCCTTTTTGACTCCGGACTTCTTCGAGAAATCGATTTCATGAGGCTCGTCGTACCCCCCTTTGGCTTCATTTTCGGCGCGGCGCAGCTCCTCGGCCTCATCCTGGACCGAAGCGGATTTTGCATTCTGTGCGGCTTCGCTCCCGGCTTCGTTCCCGGGAATTATCTGATTCTCTTGGGTCATGAGCGGCCTCTGTCAATTTATTTTTCGCCGTGTTGTTCCGAAAAGCTGCTTTGTGGAGAAAGGGGGCGGAGGACGGGATGGCTGGCTTAAAGAATGCAGCGCAGCTCGGGCGGTAAACGCACGAGGCTTCTATTCTGAAATGCTACCCCTGAAGGGGCTTTTGCAAAAGTCAGGTAAAACGCCTTTTCTGTCTTTCAATGCTGTTCCGGAAAAAGCTGATCCACCAGATTCCGCGTGATGAGGTCAAGGTCGCCCCAGGCCCCCGCGAGAAGCGCATTGGGAGAGGCCTTCTGATACGCATGCCGCCAGCCCGAAGCCGTCGTCCCCGGATCCCGGCGCCAGACGGAGCGCTGGGTTTCGCCGGTAAAGAGATCGCGGTAGTCGAGCGTGATGGATGCGGGCAGGTCGCCCGGCGTGGACATTTCAGACCCCGAAATGGCGACAAAGAAGCGGCAGCGGCGGGGATTGGGCTCTTCGTAGCCCTTCAGGAAAGTAACAATGTAGCCGCGGTCGCGCAGCGCCCGGTGAACGGAGATGTCGAGTTCAGTGGAATGAAAGCTCCCCGCGGCAAGACACACTTTCTCGCCCTGAGCGGGAATGCCCGAAATGAGCCCCTGAGGGTCCTCCGCGCGCGCATCCAGTACGGATTCCCTCTGAAAATCCGAGGCGCAGCCGGAAAGCATCATTAAAAATGCCAGAGCGCAGATGGATGAAACAGCGATTCGCTTCATAAGTTTTAATTTCAATATGTTGAATGCGAAATCTATTCATTAAGGTTAACTCAATTCCGAGGCGTACGAAGAATCCGGGCGGCCCCAGCGCGAATATACTCAGTGCCTTCTTCTGAAACCCATTCACGAATCACGTAGCATCCAAGCATGTCTCAGCGTCCTCAGCTCTACAACCCCAAGCTCGTCTGCGCCGCCGCGCTCTTATTCACCCCTATTTTCGGCGCCGCGCTTCAGGCGAAGAACTGGATGGCTCTGGGCGAGCCCGACAATGCCCGGGCAAGCCGCCTGTGGATCCGCTCCTCGCTCTGGCTCATCGTCATGTACCTCGTCGTGCAGACGCTCTTTCGCAATGAGCCCGTCATGGAGTGGCTCGGCCCCTACTTCCTCGTCGTGCTCTGGGGCGCCTGGATGCTGACGAGCGGCTGGCAGCAGCTCGTCGTCATATCTCGCACGATCGGCAAAAACTACGATTCGCTCCCGATGGGCCGCGCCATCATTCTGGGCGCCGCCGGCTGGCTCGCCTACGGACTCATCACCGTCACGATCACGCTCGGCCTCGTGCTCACCGGCATTGAACCCCTGTCTGCCCTCACGGAAACGCCGAAGGAAGAACAGAACGGCGTCATCATCCGCGTTCCGAAGGAAGGCGAAGCTCCCATTGTTGAACCGCTTCCGAAGCAAAAGCAGGAATCCGGAACGGCCGCGCAGCACTGATGCCGAAACGCCCGGACCCCTTATTTGAAATTCCCCGTCCCGCCGCCTTCACCGAGCCCGTGCTCGACCTTCTGGGCGGCGTGGCGCGACCCCGCTCTCTGAGCGGGGAAGAGGCGATCGCTCAGCTCTCGCGGATCGAAGAAGCCGCACATCAGGGCGCCCGGGAAGCCCAGGCTGAACTCGCGCGCAGGCTTCTCACCGAATCTCCGAATGCGCGCAACAACCGCCGCGCACTGATTCTTCTGCGGAAATCCGCCGCCCAGCGTTCACCCGCAGGCCTTCATCTCCTCGCGCTCCTTCATCTCAGGGGCCAGGGAATGAAGAAGAATCCCGCCGAAGGCGTCAGGCTTCTCGAGGAAGCGGCTTATCTCGGGAGCGCCGCCGCCCAGACGGATCTCGCCAAAGCCCTTGCACTCGGCATCGGCACTGCAAAAGACGAAGGAAAAGCGCTCTACTGGCTGCGGCTCGCGGCCGCTCAGGGGGACAACGCGAGCGCCCTCAGCGCCGGGCGCATGTACCGCGACGGTCTGGGCACCCTGCGGAACGAAAGGGAAGCGCAGAAATGGCTCGAGCAGGCGGCCAGAGCCGGGATCCCTGCAGCGCAGTTCGAGCTCGCCGAGCTCCTCAGGCGCGGCGACATTTCCCTTCGCGACATTCCCGGCGCCCGCCGCTGGATGCGCGAGGCAGCCTTCTCCGGCATTGTGGAGGCGCAGCTCCGGATCGGCATTGCGAGCTGGTCGGGCGCAGGCGGCGCAGTCGATCAGCGCGAGGCCGTCCGCTGGCTCTGCCGTGCGGCCGAAGGCGGGTCAACCAAGGCAGCTTCCATGCTCGCAGGCTTCCTTATGACGGGAAACGGCCTGCCCTTATCGCTCCCGCGCGCCTGGACCCTTTTCCGCTGGGCGGCCGCCAGGGGCGATTCCGGCGCTGATGCCACCGCCCGCATTATTGAGAATCAGATCTCTCAGACCGAGCGCGCCGAGAGCGAGAAGTTCCTCAGGGATTCGTCCCCAAAAGCGATGCTCGAGATCCTCATCCCGCGAAGCGATCGGTGAGGCGCTTTTCCAACGCGCAAAAAAAAGAGTCATTGTCGAAGATCTGTGCCTCCGGTCGTCCGGACGCACAGGCGTCCGAAGTCCTTGAGGGCAGTCTCTTCGAAGCAATGACTCCAGAAATACCACCAAAGGAGGTTGTCTCAATCGCCTGAGACAACTGCCGCGAAATTCGCGACAGGCATATTGTCGCACGATCTCATCCCATCCAATTGAAAATTTTGCATTTCTTTCGTAAAAAATATTTTATTCTTGCGAATGCTCAAAGTTTTGCGGAGCTCAAACCTATAAATTGTGTACGTTGATACCTATTAATAGTCACGGAAATACCCGTGTACGCCATGCAGGGACATCCTTTCCTGACTGCCAGCACATTCATTCATCCCGGTAGCCTTGGGAGAGACGCTGACATTTTTTTGCGCGACCCCAAGGAAGATAGTGTTACAGTCTCTCTACGGCCATGGGAACTGCGGCTCAGGAAAACGTCTCAGGGGGAGAGCTTTTTCTGACCTACACCCGGACCGACCCAGCAATCCGCCGGATTTTCTTGCTCCGTGCGGACTGAATTCATATCCAGGAACTCTCTCTCTCAAGGATTATTCAACATGAATCGTCTCGAACTCGTAGATCGCGTTGCTGCTCGCAATACCGCCTCGAAGGCCGAAGTGGACCGCATCATCGTGAGCGCGCTCGAGGAAATCATCTCGGCTGTCCGCGATGGCGAGACTGTTACGCTCATCGGCTTCGGCACCTTCAAGTGCGCCGACTGCGCTGCGCGTACTGGCCGCAATCCCTCCACGGGTGAACTGATCCACATTCCGGCAACCAAGAAGCCGAAGTTCATCCCGGGCACGTCCTTCAAGGAACTGCTCAACAGCGATAAATAAATCGCTCGACCCCAGCAACCATGAAAAAAGCAGCCTTTCGGGGCTGCTTTTTTCATGGCGGCGATTAAAAGCGCCTCGTCACCGGTCGTTGCGGCGCTCAATGAAGTGCGGAAAATAGCCTTTCAGGAGCGCTCTCGCCTCTTCAGACGGATAGTCCGAACCCACGGCGGGGAACGGTGAAAAAAGAGCTCCCATGGGGCGACGGTAGATCTGGAGCGCAAACGTATCGACGCCTTCCTGCAGAAGCCAGCGAGCGAGCTCAAGGAGCTTTTCTTCGGGCAGATAGTCCGGATGCGCCGTCGTGCGGCATTCAAACTTCACGCCGGAGGCCTGAATGAGCCGGAAGGATTCAAGGAAATGCGAGGCCGAATGAGGCCTTCCCGTCACCCGGTCATAGAGTTCCGCATCCGTCGGAGGGGCCTTCACGTCGAGTCCCACCCAGTCAATCAGAGGAAGAATCTCTTCAAGGCGCTTCGGAATGATGCCGCCGGTATGAAGTCCCACGGCAAAACCCATGTCCTTTACCCTGCGCACGGCATCGGGAAGCGCCGGGTCAACCGTCGGTTCACCGCCCGAAAAAACCACGCCGTCAAGGAGCCCTTTGCGGCGCATGAGGAGCGACTCGAGCTTCTCCCAGGAGTCGTGTTCGAGCTCCGGAGAAAATTCGGCAGGCTGCATCCAGGGATTCTGGCAGTAGACGCACCGCCAGGGACAGCCCTGGAGAAAGGCGACCGCGGAGAGCTTTCCCGGAAAATCGATCGTCGTAAAAGGCGTAATCCCGGCAACGCGCAGGAGCGCTGCCGGGACTTTTTCTTCCGGCTCCCGGCTGCCCGCCTCCTCGAGACGAATCACCCGGGAGGTACCGGAGGCGCCGGATTCCATCATCTTCAGAAGAAATCAGCGGTTGCAGCAGGTACGGTGAATTTCACCGTGTCCCTGGGCGCTTTTTTCCGTAAAGCAGACGCGTTCCTCAAATTCCCCCTTTTTGCCGATATTGAAGCTCTGAACCGGACGGTGATAGCCCATCACGCGGGTCCAGACCTCGCACTTCTGGCGCTCGGAATCCTTGAGTTCGATCTGTTCGTTCTGCTGAGTCATGTTTCTTCTCCAGTCGGTCGGGATGAAGCTTTCCGCCTTCGGCTGCAGGCGTGAAGGACTGCAGTTCAGGTTCCTCCGCTTCATCCCAGGCGGGTGCCCGTCATGATAACAGGCGGCCCCGGGAATGCGAATTAAAAATTAACTATTAACGCTATACAGAGTATTTCTTTCTCTAAAGACCTACTACATATAGTTTTCAAGTGCTTAGAGCCCGCTCAGTGAGCAGCTTTTGCCTCTGCCGAAGATTCCGTTTTTCCGGCAAGCGCGCGGCGCTTCTTCGCAATCAGCTCCGCGTCGCACTTCGGGCAGAAGTCGTGGCGTCCCGAGAGGTAGCCGTGCTTCGGACAAATCGAGAACGTGGGCGTGATCGTGATGTAGGGAAGACGGAAATTCGTGAGCGTGCGGCGCACGAGGTCGCGGCAGGCTTCAGCCGAACTCACCGACTCATTCATGTAGAGGTGAAGCACCGTGCCGCCCGTGTACTTTCTCTGAAGATCATCCTGACGCTCGAGCGCCTCAAAGGGATCGTCGGTGAAGTTGACGGGAAGCTGGGAACTGTTGGTGTAGTAGGGATGCTCGGGAGTACCCGCCTGAAGGATCCCGGGGAAGCGCTTTCTGTCTTCCTTCGCAAAGCGGTAGGTCGTCCCTTCCGCAGGCGTCGCCTCGAGGTTGTACATGTGGTCCGTCTCTTCCTGGAATTCGATGAGGCGGGCGCGGACGTGATCGAGGAATTCGAGCGCAAAGGCATGCCCCGCATCCGTCGTGATGTCGTCCGAATCGTTCGTGAAGTTACGGATCATCTCGTTGATGCCGTTCACGCCGATCGTCGAGAAGTGATTGCGCAACGTCCCTAGATAGCGCTTCGTATAGGGGAAGAGCCCCTGATCGATGTGGCGTTGGATGACCTTGCGCTTGATTTCAAGGCTCGTCTTCGCAAGATCGAGAAGATAGTCGAGACGTTCGTAAAGGTGCGTCTTATCGCCCTTGAAGAGGAAGCCGAGACGTGCGCAGTTGATCGTCACGACGCCGAGCGAACCCGTCTGCTCGGCAGACCCGAAGAGGCCGTTGCCGCGCTTGAGAAGTTCTCTCAGATCGAGCTGCAGGCGGCAGCACATCGAGCGGATCATGTTGGGCTTCAGTTCCGAATTGATGAAATTCTGGAAGTACGGAAGCCCGTAGCGCGCCGTCATGTCGAAGAGCCGTAGCGCATTGGGGCTATTCCAGTCGAATTCTGGCGTGATGTTGTAGGTCGGAATCGGGAACGTGAAGACGCGGCCCTTGGCGTCACCCTTCAGCATCACCTCGATGTAGGCGCGGTTAATCATGTCCATCTCATCCTGGAGTTCGCCGTAGGTGAAGGGCATGGTTTCGCCGCCGATGAGGGGGTGCTCCCTCTTCAGATCCTCAGGGCACGTCCAGTCAAAGGTGAGATTCGTGAAGGGCGTCTGAGTGCCCCAGCGCGAGGGGACGTTGAGGTTGTAGATGAGTTCCTGAATGCACTGCAGAACCTGCTCATAAGGGAGGTTGTCCTTGCGGACGTAGGGCGCAAGGTAGGTGTCGAAGGAGGAAAACGCCTGAGCGCCAGCCCATTCGTTCTGCATTGTGCCGAGGAAGTTGACAATCTGTCCGGTTGCGGAGGAAAGGTGCTTCGGGGCATTCGCCTCAACCTTTCCCGCAACGCCGTTGAGGCCCTCCTGAAGGAGCGTTCTCAGCGACCAGCCGGCGCAGTAGCCCGCAAGCATGTCGAGGTCGTGAACGTGCACGTCCGCCTCGCGGTGCGCGCGGCCCACTTCCGGCGGATAGATGTAGTTGAGCCAGTAGTTGGCAACTACCTTCCCGGAAACATTCAGAATGAGACCGCCCAGCGAATAGCCCTGGTTGGCATTGGCGTTGACGCGCCAGTCGAGCTGATCGAGATACTCGTTGATGGAGCTCTCCACATTGACCCAGCTCTTTTTGGCGTCGCGCGCCTTGGCGCGGGATTCGCGATAAACGATGTAGGCGCGCAGCGTCGGAAAGTGCCCGGTTTCAAAGAGCGCATGCTCGACGGCATCCTGCACCCACTCGATATTGGGGGTGCGGGATGCATCATGCTGGGAAAGACGGGGAAGCACATGCTCCTCAACCACGCGCCGTGCTTCCTTCTCATCGAATTCGTTGGTCGCACGCCCGGCCTTAGCCACAGCCAACACGATTTTTTCCGCATCGAAATCCCTGACGGACCCGTCGCGCTTGAGGAGATGCTGAGGGAGGGCGCTAGACATACTTCTTTTCCAGATAAATCACGAGAATATAAGAACTACAACCTATAGTATGTCTAAATAATAGACAGACTATAGATTGTGGTTCTCATGAGCTAGGGTGAAAACTATAACAGAGCGCCGGCACCTGCGCCTACTCCCTTCGATTCAGTACGAAAACTCACAAAAACGCTTTCCTTGTCTGAAGCGACTTTATGAGACAAAAGCTCACCCGACAGGGTTTTCCCGGATCATGAGGATCATCGGCCCTCCCTGAAAACCAAATGCTCCATCTACTCTAGGGATTTTCCTGAGGAGCAATCTACTCAAAAGTCCCTAGAATGAATATCGGATCAATTCCTCCTTCCGGCTCACTCCGAGCCGGCAAGGCGTGCGTCGACATCGGACGCTTCCGAGGGGCTGTATTGGAATGACCGCCGAAAGCTTTGTGTCGGCCGTCATTGCTAATGCAAGCATGCCGCGTCCGAATGTTGTTCCAGCCCGCGATGTCTGAAGACACCGCGGGCTTTTTTTGGGTGCGCCCGTCAGCGCACGTGTGTTTATGTGGTGAAAGTCCACTGACCGCCCGAGAAGGGGAAGGTCCAGCGACTCGGCAGAGTCAGGGAGGCAACAAACTGATGAAGGAAGCCGATAGCAAATAGCC
>CEAD01002220.1_pt1 | contig 13172 bp, 5 predicted proteins | sample 554861 | NCBI WGS metagenome assembly CEAD01 (sample SAMEA3182053, study PRJEB8094) | gut metagenome | biome: human; feature: gut; material: Stool; isolation source: human stools | place: Canada | collected 2012-10-30
AAAAAAGGGACTGCCATAATGGCAATCCCTGCTGTAATCAGTAGTCCTGCGACCACTTTTCTTATGCTCATATTATTCACTCTCCTATCGTGTTCTGCCCTCTCTGTCGGCTGGATAAGCACCTTTATCCTCTGCTACAATTGCTGCAGATTCCATTCTGTCATCAGCTTCTCTTTCTTCCTCCGGTCCGCTCAGGTCTGCATCCACAGCCTTTGCGTTCTCAAGGTCAAGCTGGGCATTCAGTTTACACTGCCTAGCCAGCTTTTCTTCCAGTTCCTTGCTGTACGCAAATGGCTTGTCATACTCTGCCTTTGATGCTTCAAGGTCATTCTGGTACTGCTCAATCTTCTTTTCAAAGAAATCAATGTTCTCATGGAGTCCATTGAACAGGTTTTCCAGCTTCACCATGCTGCCGACAGGACTTGTGGAAAGCTCTGCTTTATACTCTGTCTTTCCACGAAGCACCATATAATTGATGCCAAGGAAGTTCTTTTCCACAAGCAGCTCAAATCCGTGGAATTTACCGATTACAGTTGTCTCTCCGGTCTTACATTTACTGATTGCTTCAAGCATCATCGTTCCGCCATCCACACGCTCTGTGTAAGTTACTTTGCCTATGGTAATGGCAAATTCCGGATTATCAATCAGCTCCTTATCCCTTGCCTTTACATCCTCACGGACATTGGCAAGCTTTTCAGTTGCTGTCTTAATCAGCTTCGGGTACTTAATCATAAAGTTATCCTGCAAGCCATATCTCTGATTGTCATAGGATGCCTTCAAAAGCTTTAATCTCTGGACATCATTGTCAATCTCCATCTTTTCCTTGATTAAAGGATTACCTGTAGCAACCGCCTTAATCTCTGCATAGGAAAGTGTTGCCTCGTCGATATCCTCACAGCTTCGGCTTACAGCCTTGCTTGTCATGACCTGACTGATGAATCGCTGCTTATTTTCAACAAGCGACCAGTTGTATGCATCAAATGTCCCTTTGGTGACATATCTGTAGATTGCCACCTCTTCATTTTCATTACCCTGTCGTATGCCTCGTCCTTCCCTCTGTTCAATAGAAGAAGGCTTCCAAGGGCAATCCACATGATGCATTGCAACAAGGTGTGTCTGCACATTGACACCTGTTCCACACTTGTCCGTTGAACCGATAAGAACCTTCTTTTTACCTGTCCTCATCTCCTTAAAAAGTGCGTCCCTTTGTGCATCCGTCTTGGCATCATGAATAAAAGCTATCTCATCTGCCGGAATACCATACTGGATCAGTGTTTCTTTCAGATAATCGTAGATGGTAAAGTCCTTATCTGGTCCCGGTGTGCCGATGTCCGAAAAAATAAGCTGGCAGCCTATATGACCATCAGCATTTCCTTTCTCATATTCTTTCCATACATTCTCTGCTACCTTATTGAGCTTTCCATCAGAATTATTTGGTGCATCCTTATCAATCAGTCTGGCATCCGTTCCAAGAAGTCTTGCCTCATGGGTAATCTTTAGGAAGTTGTCCACGCTTGGATCTACTCCACCTCCTCTGATACGCTCTGCCCTCACAACAAAATCTTCCATGACCTGCTTTACATACCAGTCAGGCTCCGACTCCACTATAATAGGCTTGCCGCCACGAAGTGCCGGCACATCAAGGTCAAGCATGTCTGCGGTCTGCACATCTGCTACCTCACGGAAGATATTCATAAGCTCCGGCAGATTCGTAAACTTATTGAATCTGCTTTTAAAACGGAAACCGCTTCCCTCTACAGTAAGCTCCAGTGCTGTTGTCACTTCACCAAAGTTCGCTGCCCAGGAATCAAAGTGATAAATCCCCATCTCTTCAAGTGCCGCTTTCTGTAAGTAAAGCTGCATGACATACATCTCACACATGGTATTGGATATTGGCGTACCTGTCGCAAACACAATGCCTCTGCCATCATTTATCTCAGACAAATACTGGCATTTAAGCTGCATATCCGTTGACTTCTTCGCTCCACTGCTGCTGATACCTGACACATTATTCATCTTGGAAAAAATCGCAAGGTTCTTAAAATTGTGCGCTTCGTCAACCATGATAGAGTCCACACCAAGTTCCTCAAAGGTAATAAGGTCATCCTTCCTGCTCTCATCTGACAAGGATTTCAGCTGTTCCTCCAGTTTTTTCTTCTGGCTTTCCATCTGTTTTACAGTCCATCGCTCTCCGTTACGCTCCTTCATCTCATCAATCGCATAGCTGATTTCATCAATCTGCTCGTTAAGCATTCGCTCCTTTCTCTCTGCGGAGATTGGGATTTTCTCAAACTGTGAGTGTGACATGATGATACAGTCATAGTCACCAGTTGCAATCCTTGATACGAACTGCTTTCTGCGGCTTTTTTCAAAATCACGCTCCGTGGCAACTAAGATATTTGCTGACGGATAAAGCCTTAAAAACTCTGATGCCGTCTGACCGATAAGCGGCTTTGGTACAACCATGATTGTCTTATTGGCAAGTCCAAGTCTCTTCTGCTCCATGCAGGCAGCCATCATCTCAAATGACTTTCCGGCACCGACACAGTGTGCCAGCAGAGTATTTCCCCCAAGAAGAATTCTTGCCACCGCATTCTTCTGGTGTGGCTTTAACTCAATCGCCGGATTCATTCCCGGAAACTGTAAGTGACTTCCGTCATACTCACGCAGACGGATGTTATTGAATGTCTCGTTGTAATACTCCACATATTTCTGTCTTCGCTCCGGCTCTGCAAACAGCCATTCCTTGAACTTCTCCTTGATCATGTTCTGCTTTTCCCTTGCAAGCATTGTCTCGTTCTTATTGACTTCGTAATGATATTTGCCATCACCGTCATCAATCCTGTCCCTTACTGTTACAGTTTTAAGATTCAGCGTATCCTCAAAAATAGAATAAGCATCCATGCGGCTTGTACCATAGGTCTTAGTAGCTGCCACTGAATGCTTATCCATGCTCTTATTCTCGATGAACCATTCCATGCTCATCTTATTTAAGTGTACCTGAATGCCTGTATTGTAAAACTGGCTTCTGACTTCCCTTGCACGCCTTGGCGTATTGAGAAGTTCATAGATAAACTGCTCATAATCAAGCGGTTCAATCCATGTCGTACCAATCTTTACATCAATATCCGAGGCTTCAATCCATTCCGGCTGCACCTTTTCAAGTGCTGCCACATTTCCTGCAAATCTTTCTGCCTGCGGATTGTCTGTATCAGCCGCCATAGCCTTTGCTACACGAAGTTTGTCTCTCACATTTCCCGAAAGATACTCGTCTGCTGTCTCCCAGCCAATGTCGGGATTGTTCTCGTTGTAGCGGTCTGGATTTAGGAAAACCAGTCCGTCCAGCTCTTCCACAAGGACTGCCCTTCTAAGCTCTGCTAATGCATCATCACTTAGCGTTATCTCATCCACTGTCTGTCCGGACTTTTCTGCAAGTTCTTCCTTTGCATTTGTAATATCCGGCTCATAGATAGAAAGCATATAGGCAAGATTTACATATCCAAATTCATTGACGGATACATTTAATGCTTCCACAGCGGTCTCCACTCTGTCTATGACTGTCTTTGCCTTAATCGTCTGCTTATAAAACATATCCGCTTTTTTCACCTCCCCATCTTCGTTTACTTCCTCAAGACTGCAAAGAAGTGGATAATCGCTGTCATCCCTGAATGCTATTCTGTTTGCTTTTGAAGTAATGGCTCCATACTGCTTTACGAAGGCATCATATTTTACATTAAGAAGTCTCTGCTTATCAGAAAGCTCCTCCTCGCTGCAGCCATCCATCTGGATATCAATCAGCTCTCTTGTTATCTGTCTGATTTCATCAAGGCATCGGATTCGCTCCTCGGCAGTCTGTGATACTTCTTTTTTTACCATCTCGGAATTTTCCCTGTAATAGAGTTTTCCTTCAAAAAATGTGTAAGTGTAGTTTCTCACATTCGGATCAGCCGGGATAACTTCCTCCGTCTGCTCCGCCTCATCTGCCACTCTCTCAAAATCTGTCATCTGGGCTTTGATATTACCGATAGACTTATTGAGAGTCTCATACATATTGAAGTTCTCATCATTATTCACACAGACTGTATATCTGCTGTCCTGTCCGTAAATCCTTGTGTCATATTCCATAGATCCAAGCATCATCTCCGGATGCTCTGCAAAATAAGAGTTGACTGCAATGCCATTCTCAGTTACACCAAGGTGTACCCAGTCAGGTTCAATATCAATCTTTCTCTCCCTCTTCTGCAAAAACAGGATATCTGCTGTCACTTCGGTTCCTGCATTATCTTTAAATGCAGTATTCGGAAGTCTTACTGCTCCCACAAGCTCTGCTCTTTCAGCCAGATACTTTCGGATAGTAGGATTTGCCTTATCAAGTGTTCCCTTTGTGGTGATTACTGCAACCATGCCTCCCGGTCTTACCTGATCAAGTGCTTTTGCCAGAAAATAATCGTGGATACGGAAGTTATACTTGTTGTACTTTGGATCAAATACCTTATAATCACCAAATGGCACATTTCCGACAACCACATCAAAGAAGTTATCCGGATATGTGGTATTCTCAAATCCTGTGATACTGATATTGGCATTCTGATAAAGCTGCTTTGCAATTCTTCCTGAAATGCTGTCAAGCTCCACCCCATACAGATTACTTCTCTGCATAGGTGCCGGCATACTTCCAAAGAAGTTACCGATACCCATAGATGGCTCTAATACATTGCCGCCTCTGAAACCAAACTGGACAAGTGCCGAATTTATGCACATGGCAATCTCCGGTGAAGTGTAAAAGGCATTGTTTACTGTTGACCTAGCTGCAGCATACTCTTCATCCGATAACATCTCTTTGAGTTCTTTGTACTCTTTGCTCCAGCCTGCGTTTTCCTCGTCAAATGCCTGTGACAGTCCGCCCCATCCGACAAACTTCGACAGAACTTTCTGCTCCTCCGGTGTGGCAATCCTGTTTTCTGATTCAATCTGCTTTAAAGTACGGATTGCATCCATATTCCACTGGTATCTGGTCTTAGCTCCACCTTTTTCCATTTCCCAGAGATTATAGTGGAAGTTGTGCTTCGTCTGCCTGTCAACATTCTTCTCATTTTCAAGACTTTCTACTTGCTGTACTGGTTCCTGCTTTGGTGTAAAATCTACAGTTTCCTGTGATTCTGTATCAGCCTGAATATCATCCACAGATACTGATACTGCATCATCTGAAACCACATGTCCATTCTCATCAATCTTGGTTTCCCAGCCATTCGCTATTGCTCTTTCCCTGGTTTCAAGACGATTGGCTTTTACACTATCCTCGATATCAAAGAATCTCTTATAGACCGGATTCATCTTATCCCTGTCAGCTTTCTGCTTTGTCTCCTGATAATACTTTTTCTGGTCTTCTCCACAGTAAAATGGCTGTTTTACCATATAGGATAAGATTTCATATAACTCACGCCAGTCGATAGCACCTTCCTTACGCACACCATTCCTGTTCTTATAGCTGATCTTCACATATCCGCTTCTGATTGAGTACTCCACAAGACCATACTTATTGTTGGAATATGCCTTTCTTTCTGCATTATCTGTCCCTAATGCAATATCCCTGATAAGGTCAAGTTTATTGGGCATAAATGCAAAATCAGACTGCACCACATCCATAAGGAATGCCCTAAACGGAGTGTAGCAGCTGCAATCTGTTACAAGAATCTCCGCCGCATCACGCAGGTCTTCATCAAGCTCTGCAATACGCTTGGCATAATCAATCGGTGTAATATACTGAAGCTCTGATGGATCTTTTTCAGTTGTTTCAGCTTCTATCTCTGCACCATATTCTGCCTGTGTTACCATGCGGTCTTCATCGGCAGTTTCCTGTGGTGTCATGCCTTTTACACTTACATAATCTCTGTTAGAAGCATAGCTCTCCGGCTCATCCGGTATTGCATAATCATCAATCTCTGATTCTGCCTCTTCCGGTTCCACTTCCTGATATTCGGCATCAATGACCTCATCATCCTCACGGAGTCCGTCCATCGCAAGCTCATCAATACGAGGTGTCTCAGACTGGTATTCCCCTGTAAGAATAAGGACACCAAGCTCTTTTTCGATATCTTTCCACGAAACATATCCTTCAACCTCTCCATCCTCATCTCGCCACTGAAAACGCAGTCCATTCCCATGAAATGTGTCATATCCGTGCAGCCCTAGTCCGTCAACCGGCCAGCCTGCACCTCCCTGACCATACTCTGCTTTGATACGCTTTGCCCTGGTTCCTGCATCAATCTCTGTTTCAAAAATCTTGCATACCCTGCCCTTGCCACCGACAAAGCCTGTACCTCTCATAAGCACCTGTTTGATATACTCACCTGGTACTGTTGCAGACTTTTTGGGATTCAGATAATTGTATTTACCTGCTAATGCAGCTTTTCTGTCCTGCTCGAACTGACGCATAAACTGATTATTGTTTTCGTCCTCAGTATGAATGGTGCCAATGCTTGCCTGCCCGTTCTGGTCGAAAAAAAAGGAAGCCTGTGTATATTCGGCTTCCTTACTAACACCCAATGAATTGATTTCATCAAGTTCCCTATTCAGTTCTGTATCATCTGATTCTAGTGGAATCGCATCACTATCTGATGGAGTACCACTTCCTCTGCCTGCATCTTCGCCTGCTCTCTTATCTTCCACATCTCCATTGTCGATGACGGATTCTGTGGCTTGTGCTTCGCCAGATACTGCATCTCCAGCTGGTCGTACAGCTGGTTCGCTTCCTCCTCTACCGCTGACATCTTCTCGTACATCTTCCCGAATCTCATCAGCGTCTTGTATCTTGCCGGCTCGTTCTCCTTTAGATAGTTCATCGCCATCCTTCCGTATTTGCCCAGCTTCGTGAGATCCTCCGTCTCGTCCGGCATCTCTATCTGCGGATAAAGCAGTCCGTCCACTTCCTTGTAAGTCATTTCTTCTAACATATCCAATTCTCCTTTCGCTCTCGATTGCCTTTAAGTTACGACTAAATTCTCTAAGAACACTACAGGAGACATCGCATACAATGGAACCAAGACGGTAAATGATCTCTTCGTCTTTGATATTTACGATCTGACTAAAATCCTGTTCTTGCACAGATAAGTCAAATCCGCATCTCGTCCCTACAGCATACATGACACTTGCATATACAAGCTGCTCCATGTCCATTTCCTGCTGTAAGCCATTGCGTTTCTTACTTTCTTCCTTTATCACACTACCTGATAGCTGCATGAGCTCGGTCATTCGGTCTCCGAACTCTTCTTTTATTATAAGCCAAACATCTGTTCCTGTAAACTGTTTTAGTGTATTTTTTAGAGACTCCCTGTTGCTGTTATCGTACTGCTCAATCTGACCTTCTGATACGAGAAAATCCACATAATCTTTAAGATTTTCTCCCTCAAGGTCCCATGTCAGCTTAACATTCTTCCCTCCGGTATCACTGATATCAAAGATATACCTCATGCGTGGATTCAGTGCCCTTGACGGGAAGATAGCGCAGCCTTTCGCACCACGCTTTACATATCTTCCCACCTTTTTCCAGGTATCATAATCTGCCATGAGTGTGCTTTTTTCCGGAGGTCTCTGAGCTGTTACCATAACGATATTGTCAAATTCATAGCGGTATAACTGACCTGCGACCTTTAACACATCCTTCCAGTTCTTTTCTGATCTGGTGATGTTACCAATTTCAGAATCGTATATCGCTTTGACCTTCATATCAACGCCCATACCTTTGTCCTCCTCTACTTAAACATCTCTGCAAACAATCCCTTAAAGAGCTTTAACTCATCCTTATCCAGCTCGATTGCAAATTCATTGTCGATTGCCTGTTTTTCGCATTTATCCTTTTTCTTTGCAATCTTACGCACCACACGAAGAAGCACATAGCACTCCTTGGACTTTGCAATGCTCTGTTTAAAGGTCAGCTCATCCTCATCGACTGACTTCTGTGTCTGATAGATAATCTCTTTTAACTTATCATTGATACCATCTACTTCCTCAAGGGAAATAATAACGGATGCCTTAGAAGTACCCGATCTGTCCCACTCCTTATGAAGTTCCTTTACTAAAAACTCCATGTTCTTAATTACTGTTGTTGAATCACTTTTCATCTTGCTTTTCCTCCGTTTTCTTTTAATGAAGAAGGGAGCTGACCTTCGCTGATAGGCGCAAAATCAACTCCCTTCATGTCCTCTGCTCCAAGGACTATCTGCTCTGCATAATACATATCCATTGCCTTATTGATGGCATCGTCAAGCGACTCTGCCTTTACTTTCTGTACTCGTGAAAGCACTTCTTTTATCTCAACATCAAATTCCTGTTCCATATGATATCGCCTCCTGTAAAAATCTCATCACCGGCACTTTTCTTCCTTTACCTGTCTTTCCTTAAAGCCCTCATCGTACTTTCCATCTTCCAGCCTGTCGTAAAAACAGTCCTCTTCAATCGTTCCGAAATCCTCATACATCTGGTGAAGGAAATCATTCTGCAGTTTCTTTGGCACATCATCATCCTTTGACATATCCTGATAAAAATAGAACTTCTGCTTTAGCTTTGCCCTGTAATCATAGATATCCTCTATCTTTTCCGGTGTGCCATACTCCCTCTTGTATGCCTTGAAATTCGTGGTTGAGAGTGTGGAACCGAGATAAATGCCATGCTCCCACGATACCCCGATTGTGGTATTGTCCTTTGTAGGCTTCTCATCCTTCGGATAACGCTTATACTCTGTCGCACCAAGGGCGATTGTAAGAGAACCTGACTTCATATCCATCACCACGAGATTCCTTGGTGATAATGCTTCAAGCACCATGTAATCATGGTCATTGAAGTTATGAAATGTCTGTCCCCTTTCAAATGATCTGTCCACACTTTCATAATGCAGGTTAAAATCATCCACCCAGCCCTTATCGGTCATTCCAATCTCCTTAAGCTTTGCAACACATTCAGAAGAACTGGCTTCTTTATCAAACCGAAATTCTTTGGAATCGTTATAAAGTCCCTGAAGAAAGTGCCCCAGCTGAATATCATCCAGACAGAATCTCGCAGATACAGTTACATTTGCTGCCCTGTAATACTCTGTGAAGTTATCTGCTTCACCAAGTGTCCTTCCAAGCTGCAACAAATTTTCTGCAAGCTCTGACATATCATCAATTGCTATAAAACTCTTATAATCATCCAGAGTCATCAGCATATTTGTCTCTGTTCCCCTGTCGTTTTCTGTTACCAGTATCATATCTTTTAAATCCATTCTTACCTCCAGTCTCAGAGAGGGACTATGCCCTCTCTGCAAATTTCCTGTTATGGTCTTCCTATCACAACAATCTTTCCTGTGCTTGCCACATCCCTGTAGACCACACCAAGACTTTCATTAAGTGCCTCTACCACCTTGCCATTTCCGACATATACTGCCACATGGCTGATGTTCTTATATCTTCCATTGCTTGTAAAACTGTAAAAGATAAGGTCTCCCGGCTGTAACTCATCAAAGGAGACAGTCTTTCCGGCTTCATCAAGTCCCTGTGCCTCCGCTGCCGCTGTGGTTGCACCGCCATAACTAATATCCACGCCTGCATCTTTCCATGAATAATAGGCTAAGGAACTGCAGTCATAATAGTTACCGCTGTCTCTTAAATCCTGACTATAAGGAAAACCAACTCTGTGTAGTGCATAGGAGCAGACTGTTTTCTGCCTGCTGTCTGTAATTTCGTTTAGGATGGCATTGATTTCATCCTCAGTCATGGAGCTTACTCCCGGACTGCCGCCTCCACCTCCACTTCCGCTTCCGGCATATCCAAGCTGTCCCATAAACTCAGGACTCATGATCTGCTCAAGCATTTCCACCTGATCAGAATTAAATCCATAGACCGAAATCATATCCCTGTACGATTTTAGTGTGACATTCACATACAGAACCGACTTCGTGACAGTAGTTACATTACCGTCTGCATCTGTTTCTTCCACATCTTTTGTTCCTGTGCTTGTGGTGTATGAACACATATCATTTACAACTGCCTGCAGCCAGCCTTTTGAAGTATCATTCATGACTGTTGCAGTATCTCCGACACCATGCTTGACCATATAGACAGCCATGATGTCATAGTAATTGCTTGGGTTTTCTTCCATACCTTCATAGTCCACATATACAAGCTCTCCAAGGTCATATCCGGTATGCTCATTCACTTTCGTATTCACATCCCGGTTAAATTCCTGCACATAAGCACTCGTTACTGTCTGCACGGTATCTCCTGATTCAAGTGGTGGCAGAAATAAAGCAAATGGAGAATTGTAAAGGATTGCTATCGCCGCAATAACCGGAACCGCAATCATGGCAACTACAAGAACAAGTAATAAAAGCACCAGTCCGACAATCGGTGCCGCTGCCTTTACCCAGGTAATCGCTTTTCGCACAATCAGATCCTTTACCAGCTTTGCCACGCTGTCTGTCTGATTCTCCTGTGCTTTCATCTTATCCAGAAAGAATTTTATCTTCCTGCTCCGGTTGGTCATCTTTTCATCCTTGACCTCTATGGACACACCTGCTGCATATCCAGCTGCTATGCCAATTGCAGTACCAACTCCCGGTGCAACCGCTGTTCCTGCCGCTGTAGCAGCTGTCTTTGAAGCAGTTTTCGCTGCAACCTTGGCAGTAGTCTTGGCTGTTTCTTTTGCCGTCTCTTTAGCTACGGTTTTGGCAGTATCTTTGGCAGCTTTCTTTGCTGTCTTTTTTGCCAGCTTCTTTCCTGCATCTACCTTCTTGATTCGCTTCTTTGCCTCGGCTGCCGCCTTTTTCCTGAAAAGTGCTGCACCCTTGGAAGCAGTTCCGGTAACAGGTCGGCTTGCTTCATATGCAAGATATGCTGCCTGCGATACCTCCTGACCACCTTCCACATGCTCCGTTACTGCCCCGGCTGCAAGTGCTCCAGTTCTTCCTGCAATGTGAAGATTGGTATTCTTGGTCTTGATTGAAGTTCCTGACTCTCTGATGTTACGCTTAAACTTAGAAAGACCTTTATCCTTAGCCTCCGACTGATGAATGGTACTCTTTCTATAAGTACTCTTTCCATCAGTACTTTTCTGAAGCATCAATTTTGCAGATGCTTTTTTATCCATTTCATTGGCTTTAGCATCATGCACTTTCGGTCCTCTCTCTACTGTATAGATGTTGCTGCCTTTAATCTTGGCACCCTTTGGCTCGTGGGCATGAATCTTGGCTTTCTCCTTGGTGTGAATGACCATAGGCTTATCATCCACCTTTTTTATCTTCAATGTTCTCACCTTCTTTCTACATCCATTACCCAAAAATGGGTAAAAAAATAGCCATCTGGATGATTAGTCCAAATGGCTTATGTAAAAATCTATTTAATTCTATTGTAAAGAACTGTCTCTATTCTGGTTGATAAATCAATCTTTTTCTTATAAAGAAGTGTCCACGATGCTTGATTTTTTGAATAATCCATCTTTTCCTCTGGAAAAAATGAACGACAGAAATAATTATCTCCTTCATCATTAGATAAAAACAAAAATAGATTCCTGCTCTCCACGTTGTTTTCCATAAGATAATCAGCCTCAATCATTGAATACATATTTGCTTTCTTATTATACTTAAACACAGTATCATTACTATCAATCATTTGTTCAAGCAATGGCAGGAAATGAACTCTTTGCTCTATCTTATTATAAAAATCTGATGACTCTATTTTTTCAATTGTAATTGTTCCATCTGCTATCTCATCAAATACTCTGCCTCTGTCTCGGCTCAATTCAGGTCTGTCTACCAGATATTGTAATCCCATAAGATGAAAACAATCTTTTTTATCAAATGAAATTCTTAATGTAACTGAAACACCTTTTCTCCCTAGTACAAGCTCATATTCGGTTGATAATAGCGGAATAAATGCATTTATGCAATCTAAAACATTCCTCATTACAGTTCTCCACTACATCCTTAGATTAAGAAAGGCTCTGCATAAGCAGAGCCCTTCTAACATTTTCTTTCGAGGATTAACCTCTAGCCAGATTGTGGTAAATGTCAAACCCTTATAAAGCTCATAAGGCACTGCTCTCTGGCACAACACCTTACTTTGCCGCTTGGCAGACACTCAAGTTGCCTGTCTTTAATATTATATTACCTGTCATATGAAAATATGTCAATCCAAAATTCATGACTTCATAAAGAATTAACATTTTTCATTTGCATGCTTTTTCATCTCAATTATCTCGTGAATGTTGGTATTGTACAGCTTGTACAAATCCGTATCCTTACTTATCTGATTATCAAAAGGAATCACCACTGAACCACACTTGATAAGTCCCATTCCCGATGCAGTATTGGTTACGAATCTAAGCTGTGCTTCTGATACTCCGATAACCTCTGCCATCTTGGAACTATCCGTATTAGCCTGCTTTAAAAGTGCCACAAACTCTGAGTTTGCAAGCATTGTGGTTGCTGTGTAATTCTGCAACAGATCGATGACATTCTGCGTGATACCGGTACAAAGACCTCCCTGCTTTCTTACTTTCTTCCAGAGCTGCTGCAGATATTTTGCAGAATACTCGGAATTAAGCAGGACGTGGAATTCATCAATATAGAGCCATGTTGCCTTGCCTCTCTTGCCATTCTCAACAATCCTGTTCTGAATAGACTCCATCATGACAAGCATTGTGATAGGACTAAGCTCCGTACCTAAGTCCCTGATGCCATATACTGTGAATCTGTTATCCACATCCACATTTGTCTGATGATTGAAGATATTAAGTGAACCATTTACGAAAAGCTCCAAAGACAATGCAATGTCCTTTGCCTCATCCTCAGGCTGTACCATAAGGATATCGTAAAAGTCACTCATTACAGGGATATACTTCTCTTTGCTCCTTGCAATGTCGATATACAGCTTTCTCACACAGCGGTCAATGATTGACTTCTGTCTTGAATTTAAACTGTCTCCGATACACTGCTCACAAAGACCAAGCATAAACTCACCTTTTTCTCTTACCATTCCCTTTGAATCATTCGGGTCAAGGCTCCACACATCCATCTCCAGCGGATTCACATAGTTATCCGTGTAAGTAGACATATTTACTACAGTTCCGCCATAAGTCTCAGCAATATCAAAGTATTCGTTCATTGGATCTATGACGATTATCTCATCATCTCCCGACAA
>CEAD01030990.1_pt1 | contig 12900 bp, 7 predicted proteins | sample 554861 | NCBI WGS metagenome assembly CEAD01 (sample SAMEA3182053, study PRJEB8094) | gut metagenome | biome: human; feature: gut; material: Stool; isolation source: human stools | place: Canada | collected 2012-10-30
TCTTCTATGGTAACAGGTGCCGTTATGGCAATAGTTGACAATACTTTCTGTAACCCTTCATTCAGATCAAGTTTCCCGTGCATCGGCATTGTTTCTATACCTGTATCATAAATAATTTCTTTTCCGTAATAGCGGTGTAACTGCTCTAATACTATACTTAGTGCCTGATTATTCAATGTCAGAATGCCGTCAATCCAGCTGATATAATCGAGCGCATTGACTTTTTTCTTGTCAGTATATGTTCCTTCATTCAGAGCAATCAGCTCATTAGGCATCAGCGTATAATTCTGTTCCTTTTTGTCTTTTACCTCCACCTTTCCCCGTACTAATACGACTTCGGCTTTAGTATCTTCTTTATAAGCTTTTACGTTGAAGGCAGTACCCAGCACATTTACAGTAAAGAGTGATGTCTTTACTATAAAGGGGATGTTACTTTCCTTATGAGTCACATCTATGAATATTTCTCCTTCGACGAATATTTCCCGATATTCCTTTTTGAACTTTTGGGGATAAACAACCTTCGTTCCGGAATTAATATCCAGTTGAGAGCCATCAGACAATTGTAATTTGATATGTTTCCCCATTGGTACAATAATCTGGTTCATGGGATGTTCTTCTTCTCCTTCCCCGGTACTCTGTCGGGGCGCGATTTTCTTTTCGTCGATTAATAAAGAACCGTCTTGTGCATAAGCCACGGTAGCTTTTTCATCTACTTTTATCTTTGTTCCGGTAGCCGTAATCAGCTCAATATGTTTCTCCGGAGTATTTGCAGCAGATACAAACTCTTGAACATCTGCCGAATGAATCGTATCATAAGCTTGATTATTCAGCCAGAATACAAACAGGAGAGAAGCAGCAGCAACAGCTGTCACCGGTATAAGCCAGCGATAGACGGGAATATGCTTCTTCTTGTCTATTTGCTTACTGATTTTGCTCCATACCTCGTCTTCTGCTTCTTGGGAAGCGGAACTTTCTCTCTTTCGAAGGTAGTGGAACAACCGTTCGCTCATTTGTTCAATATTTCCTTTTTCTTCTTTCATCATTCGACTGTTCTGTTATTATAATGGGAAAAACGAATTTACTCCTCACTTTTATGGAAAAAAATTATTTATTTTCAAATAAACGTCGTAATTTGACAATAGCTCTCCCTATCAGGTTCATGGATGAGTGCACTGTAATACCTAATATTTCGGCAACTTCCTCCCATGTAAGTTCTTTGATATAGTACAAATAAACGGCATGACGCTGATTGGCGGATAATTTCCGGTAGGCCTCCTTTAGCAATTTGCTTCTTTCCAGATAAGTATCGTCGTGTGCAAAGAGTCCTTCCAGTTCATCATCTGTCAATGGAATCTCAAACTCTGCATTTTCTAACTGGTACGTCTCTTTCATCGAGGACATCTTATATACGAGATTGTTTCTAAGGGCTGTATATAAGTAAGATTTGACATGGTCTATGGGGCGGAATTTAGAGTTGTTGAATACGTTGACAAAGAGATCCTGAATACAATCTTTTATTAATTCTTCGTTTGTGGAGATTGTATGTCCATAATTCAACAGGTGCGGAAAGTAACGCCGGTACATTATTTCTAAAGCCAGCTTGTCTCCTTTGATTAGCAGAACCCATAATTCCGCATCCTCTTTAGTTTGATAATGTATTTTACTCTCCTTCATACACGTGTACTCTGTGTACTTTGTAATAATTGTACTAGAATGATTAACAACTGTTGTATTTTGTAGCAACATGTGGCAAAAGTATAAAAAATAAATTAAATTATATCGGAGAGCTAATGATGATTTCTGTTTACTATAAAAAGAAGACTAGTTTGAACGGATATTTATGTGATATGGATACTGCAAGAAAACATGGCCGGACTTTCTCCGTCTTGTGTGATTTGCAGTATCCATATTCTTTTTGTAATATAAGTAACTATTATAGTAATGATCTTATTTGAAAACCGTTTTTACCGGACGTCCAATCCAAGATTGAGGCTGCTTCAGCCCTAGTATATAGGCAATCATTGCCGCAGTGTCATATTGCATCATACTTTCTTTGATTTCCATGCCTTTGCGGACATTCTTGCCGGAAATAATAAATGGAATCTCCATTTCCCTCAGTGTCTTGCCGCCATGCCCGGTTTTGATACCACCGTGGTCGGCCGTCATAATAATAATGGTGTCATCCCATATACCGGCTTTTTTAATAGCTTGCAGGATACGTTCCACATATCCATCCAGTTCTTTCAACATCTGATAGTAGGCCGGAGTGTCATGCCCTTTGGTATGTCCGGTGTGGTCGGGTTCTTCGAAGCAGATAGCTAGCAGTTCCGGTTTCTTTTCAATAATATACTTTTCGGCTGCTTCGCATAAGGCAGTGGGAGCTTTGGCGTATCCCGGAGTCTGATATTGGTAACTCATGGCTAACGTATCTACCAGGTATTTGATTCCGGGCCATTCATACAAACAACCGATTTCGGCTTTAGGACGCTGTTCGCGCAAGACAGAAAAAATGGTAGGAGCGATCCCCCGTTCGTTGACCTCACGTGAAGGGATCTCCGGAGTTTTCGAGCCCCAGGTGGTGTATCCGTGTAACTCTGTTCCCACTCCCATAAACATGGAAGCCCAGTTGATAGCACTCGAAGAAGGGAGTACGCTCCGGCTATGAAGTGTGTAACATCCGTTGGTCATCAGACTTTTGATAGCCGGGATATCCGCTTTAGAGACACTGTAAGCCCCCCAACCGTCCATACCGATTAAGATGACGTGCTTGGCTTTTTGTTTTGCAGCGTTTACGTTGACTGTCATTCCTGCCATTAACAGGCACACGAATAGTAAGACTTTTCTCATGGTGTTTTTTTTAGATTGTTATTGATTATAAATATATACTGTTGATTAATAGGGCCATACTAATCATTGATTTTATTTACGAGTCATTTCGATTCGTACGCCGTCCGCTTGTACAGCGTATAATTTGACACGATCCGGTGAAATAGTATTGGGAACTTCAAACTGGAAAGAAGTACCGAAATATTTCAGGTTATCATTCTCTTTTATTTCAAAAGCTACTGCCTGTTCTCCGTTTTGAACATTCACCTGATGTCCGGATATAGTATAAGTAATTTGCTTGGTGATTTTCATGTCCTCTGCAAATTGAGTGAAGTAACCGACATCCGGTGGAGTCGTATCGAGTCCGGGGTCACCTTTCTTTCTGTCTTCCAGATAGTAGAAAGCGTGTTTGGGAGCCGGAAACTGCTTCATAAATTCTTTCGTTTCCTTAATCATGGCGTCCGTGACAATGTAATTGTACGTACCGTATTGGTTGACCTTCATAGAGATCGGGACAAAGAACCCCCACCTTTCAAAGAAATCTGTCAGGTTCTCGTTAGCAGCCCGGCAAGCCATTCTGGCATACATCATTTGATTTTCTCCCGGGTCTTGGGTTGATACACGGTTTTCGCGCATCAATTTGAAAAGAGTAGGGAAGAATTGGGGATTATATCCGCAGCGATGATAGTAATTCCATAATTGCCAGTTCATGCGTGCATGCATTTCCGGGTCCTCTCCCTGATAGTCGGTTCCAAAGTCGCACCAGGCTTTATTTTCTACACATCTTCTGAATACCAATGTGGCTTTCTTGACGTTAGCCGCATATTCCGGTACAGCCAGTTCTGTCCCTCGGGAGCAGTTCTGACCGAACTTATAAATCGTGTAATTGGAGAATAAATTGTTGGAGGACTCTGTTGTGCTGGCCCAGTTAATGGCACCTTGGTGTACATGACCGATCTCGTGTGCCGGTCCCCAGGAATTTCTGGAGGCCATAAGATAAGATTTGCGCAGGATATCCCCAGAGCGGTATATACAAATCCTATCCTGCCTTCCGAAGCCCACATATATCCGCCTTCGGGAGATATGGCAAAAATATGATTATTCATTTGTTTGGGGTATACGTCTTCAATGCCCATCAATTCTTGTTGCCATTGGATCATATTGTCCCAAAGTTCGATAGACGACAGGATATCATACGGTACTGCTGCTTTCAGTTGCTTATGATGAAAATAGAGGATGATGGCGTTGCCGATGACACAGAAATATTTATAGTCGGCTTTGTCTATTAACTCCTTGTATTTCTCATTGGTCTGATGCTCTTTTAAGGAAAAGAATCCGCATACTTTACCTCCGCCTAACGGGATATGGATTTTAATCGGTTGTGCATCGGGGTTTTGTATGTTCGTATTGTACATTACAAACAACATACCTGTTTGCTTGGCTGTCAGTTTGTTGACTCCTTCCTTCAGGGGATAGATATCACCGTTGACAGAAGTTTGTGCATAACCTTTGCTTGTTTCTTCCCCGATATTCTGGATTGAAATACTTTGCCCGTGAGTGTTTCCTACCAGTACGACTACCTCATCTCCTTCGTTCACATAGATTCCTGTAGGATTGTCGAGATCTCCGTATTTCCTCGTCATCAGCTTATCCGCCCATTCGTCGGCGGAGCTGTAAGGATAATATTCCCGTATCCGGAATTCCTTTTCCCATTTATTATAACTATCGTCTTTTAAAGCCGATGCCGTTTGTATGAAGAATTCGGGTAATGCTTCTATCTGCTCTTGCGTGACATCAGGTTTTATTTCGGAACAGGTAATATCTGTAAAGACAGTCAGCAACTGTTCTTCGAGAGTGTTTTTCTTGTTCTTTTTGAAGAACTGCATTTCATCACAACTGACATATCCGTTTTTCCCGCTATGAACCTCAAACTTTACTTTGGTGGCTTTTACCGGAGTTTTGAGTGAGGCAATGGAGGGAGAGTTGCGCATATTGAAGTCATAGCTTCCCTGATGCACGTATTCCGTGTTTTCTTTCGTCTGCGTATATACGTCAAATTTCCCGAATGTGCCGTTTCCTGAATTAGTGTGATAGATGAAATAATCAATATCCGTATTACCCTCGAAATAGTATTCCAGGATAACCGGGAAATCGGCCGATTGTCCCCATTTACTGTGGTAAGGTACTCCGCCGTCGGCAATAAATTTATCATCAAAGGAATGCTCGATGCTCCGGTCCGGGTCCGTTTCCTCTTCGCTCGCCTTACCGGCATAGGGTTTTACCTGTATATCTTCTTCAATTACAATGTCACTGGCGGAATATTGGGTGACTGTAATGGTATAATGTTTAGTTGCAGAGGATACTTTAACGTTGGCGGTACGTCTGTTCGAACCGATATTGGCGTCTACTGATATTTTCAGACTGTTTTTGAATTGTGTGGCTCTGAGCCATTTATCAGTAACCTTCGCTTCCCAATTATCTACGTTTAAGTTTGTGGTGATAGAGATGCTGACGTTTGCTGCATCTTTACTGAAGTTCTGTATCAGATCCTCTGTCGCGATTTCAAAGATTTCCGTTATACTTTCTTCCGCGTTATCTTTACATCCGTATAGACACAACGATATAAAGAGGCAGATGAGGCTTAAACAATATCCGGAGTTTTTCATGGTAATGTTCTTTGGATTAAAATTAATATTACTGCTTATATTGTTGGCCCTATTTATCAAGCAGTGACATTACCATAATGGGAGAAGTCGGTTTTACTCCTCACTTTTTTAAAGAAATTTTTCGCAGGCAACCTGATTAACCTCTCGAGAAGGACAGGTTGCCTGCGAAATGGGAAGTTGTCTCTTATTCCGCAGTCAGCTCAATCACACGGCTGAAAGCCTGATTGGTTGTGAAGGCGTTGATACCTATTTTCATCAGATAGTCGCCGGAATAAGTTTTCTCGTTAGCGCCCAGATTCGACTTCTTATTCGGCATCAGGTTGATTTCTTTCACCTTATACCTCTTACTCGGATCCAATCCCTGAAGTTTCACCGGAAGCAGTTTCTCAGCATAGCGCGGATGAATGTCATAAGTATAAAGCACAGCCTTGTTCTTATCCGGTGCGGTGTACATCACGGACATGTGGTTGCCGTCATAAGGAGAGACCAGTCTGTATTGGTCGCCGTCCAGAATCACTTTCTTCAGACGTGTCCAGTTGGCAACTGCATTCTGGCAGTAAGTCAGTTCGTCCGCATTTAACTCTTTCAGTCCGAGGTCGAAGCCCAGTTTACACATACTGGCTACATCGGTACGGAATTTCACGCTTGTCTTCTTGTTCCAGCTAGTCACGTGTGCAGACATCGCTTTGGAAGGGAAGATTTGTGAGAATCCCCATTGGATAAACAGACGTTCTATCGGGTCGGTATTGTCACTGCACCAGAATTCTGTGAAATATTTCAGGGCCTCGTAGTCGCAACGTGCGCCGCCACCGGAGCAGAGCATCATCGGTGTATTGGGATATTTCTCTTTCACACGTTTGAGTACATTGTATATGCCGCGTACATGGTCGATATAAAGTTGTCCCTGTTTGTTTTTCAGGTAGGGAGAATAGACGTTGGTGATCGGTGAGTTGCAGTCCCACTTGAAATAGGCAACTTCCGGATTCTCAGTCAGGATGTTGTCGACTACGCCGAACACGAAATCCTGCACTTTCGGGTTGCTGAGGTCGAGAACCAGTTGGTTACGATAGTAATAAGTCTTGCGGTTCGGCAGGGTGATAGCCCAGTCGGGGTGCTTTTCAAAGAGTTCGCTTTTCGGGTTGACCATTTCCGGCTCAATCCAGATGCCGAACTTCACTCCGGCTTCTTTAGCGGATTTCACAAGAGCAGGGATACCGCCGGGCAGTTTGGATTTCATTGCTTCCCAATCGCCTAGTCCGGCATTGTCGCTGTTGCGCGGATGCTTGTTGCCAAACCAGCCGTCATCGAGCAGGAACATATCTACCCCAAGATGTTTGGCCTCTTTCATTAGTTCGGAAAGGAGTTGTTCGTCGAATTTGAAGTAGGTGTTTTCCCAGTTGTTCAACAGGGAGAGGCGGTCACCTTGTCCGTCTTTCAGCTGATAGTTGCGAGCCCAGGCGTGAAGGTTGCGGCTGGCCTCGCCCGTTCCGTTATTGCTGAAAGTGAACATAAATTCGGGAGTCGTGAATACTTCGTTCGCTTTCAATTCATAATCAGATGCATAAGGGTTGATGGCAGGGATTACGCGCAGGTTACCAACGTTGTCTACTTCGAATGTAAACTGGAAGTTACCGGTCCAGCCAATCGTACCCAGCATCACGCGGCCTTGTGTTTCCTGTGCCGATTGTCCGAATCCCAGTTCGAAGAACGGATGTGTATGCATGGCGGCACGGCTGCCCAACTTGGTGTCGATTACTTTCTTTCCGAACTGTAACTGCTGGCTGCTCATTTGAGCTTCTTTGGCCCAGTCGCCGCTGAACTCGGTTAGGAAATACTTGGAGTCGGAGAAATAAAGCATTGTGGAAGCATAGCGCCACAGGGTGACGGGTTTCTTCTCGTTGTGCTTGATTTCGCTCCATGTCTTGATGACGTTTTCTTTCGGATAAGCGATGTAGTGCAGAGTTACCTCTACCGGATATTGGTCGTCTTTGAGGTTGATAATTGTCTCTGTTCCCCCTGTCACGGCCTTCTGCTCGGAAGATACATAGCGGAGAATCGTACTTGGATTTCCGTCGCTGTGAGTGATAGCCACAGCCGGTTCGAAATAGTCTTCGGCACCGGAACTCGGATAGACTTCCCAGCCGCGTGTAGAAACACTGCCGTCACTGCCACCTTTTACATAAGGCGAAAAGTGCTTGATATCTTGCTCATTTAGTAGTTTGTCACCCAGATAAGCCTGATAAAGTCGGCCGTTAGGGGCTACTTGAAGGATTAGGTCTGTGTTGTCCGTTGAGATTTGGATAACACTCTTTTCCTGGGCTTTCACTTGTGCCAAGGTAAACAAAGCCATTAGTAGTAGAAATAGTTTCTTCATGTTGTTTTGAGTAATAATTATTGGGTATTAGTTAGTTTACAGGCATAAAAACGCTCAAAGATAATGATAATTTATGATGTACGGGCCAGATTTTGATGCTGACACTAAATTCTACGGTAAATAAGTCACCGTTAAACATAGCTTATACACCCGCTATACATCTGTTATCCGGTAGGTATTGTTCTGTCGGAATACCGATATTGTTAATTTGCCACGGCCGTGGAGAGTATTCGTCACACCCGTGGTAATATCTCGTCACGCCTGTGGAAAGAACTCTCCACGGCCGTGGCAGATTAACTAAAGCGGTGCTCCAACCTAACTATACCGGTATTCCAATCGAACTATACCGGCTTCCCTTCCCATAAAGTCCCACTTAACAAACCCTCCGACAAGCTGCTTGCCGGAAAGGGAGGAATGACATGGCAATTAAAGTGAGTACATCTACTGTTCAAAAAATAATCTTACTTACTTGCTTTTTTCGTTTGATTTTCATACTTTTAGCCTCCGTAAACCCTTTAAAAATTAATCCTATGGATAGCATTCTTTTCTGGCTGGTTCCGGTCGCTTCCGTGTTAGCCCTCTGCTTTGCTTATTACTTCCATAAGCAAATGATGAAGGAGAGTGAAGGTACTCCCCAAATGATAAAAATTGCCGCTGCTGTGCGCAAAGGCGCTATGTCTTACCTGAAACAGCAATACAAGATTGTAGGCTGGGTGTTTCTGGGGCTGGTCATTTTGTTTTCAATCATGGCCTACGGTTTCCACGTTCAGAATGCTTGGGTGCCTATCGCTTTCCTGACGGGTGGTTTCTTTTCCGGCCTTTCCGGTTTTCTGGGGATGAAAACGGCAACTTATGCATCAGCCCGTACAGCCAATGCGGCACGCGGTTCGCTGAATGCCGGATTGAGGATTGCCTTTCGGAGCGGTGCGGTAATGGGACTTGTCGTAGTCGGTCTCGGCCTGCTCGACATTTCTTTCTGGTATTTGTTGCTGAACGAAGTGATTCCTGCTGATGCACTGACACCGACTCATAAACTCTGTGTAATCACTACCACCATGCTTACTTTCGGTATGGGGGCCTCCACTCAGGCACTCTTCGCCCGTGTCGGCGGTGGTATCTATACGAAAGCTGCCGATGTGGGGGCCGACCTTGTAGGTAAGGTAGAGGCCGGAATCCCCGAAGACGACCCGCGCAACCCTGCCACTATTGCCGATAACGTAGGTGACAACGTGGGTGACGTGGCCGGCATGGGAGCCGACTTGTACGAATCTTATTGCGGTTCGATCCTGGCAACTGCCGCGCTTGGTGCTGCCGCCTTTATTCATTCTTCGGACACGGCTATGCAGTTCAAAGCGGTTATTGCTCCGATGTTGATCGCGGCTGTCGGGATTATCCTTTCTATTATAGGTATCTTCGCCGTCCGTACCAAAGAGAATGCGAAGATGAAAGATCTGCTTGGTTCGCTGGCGTTCGGTACAAACCTCAGTTCTGTACTTATCGTCGTTGCTACTTTCTTTATCCTGTGGCTTTTGCAGTTGCAGAACTGGGTTTGGATCTCCTGTGCGGTGGTCGTCGGCCTGCTTGTCGGCATTGTGATAGGCCGTTCTACTGAATATTATACTTCCCAATCCTATCGTCCTACTCAGAAGTTGAGTGAAAGCGGGAAGACGGGACCTGCTACGGTCATCATTTCCGGCATCGGTCTGGGAATGCTTTCTACGGCTATCCCCGTTATTGCAGTTGTGGTGGGTATCATTGCTTCTTATCTACTGGCTGCTGCCGGCGATTTTGCCAATATCGGTATGGGGTTGTACGGAATCGGCATTGCTGCCGTCGGTATGCTTTCTACGCTGGGAATCACTTTGGCAACGGACGCTTACGGCCCGATTGCGGATAACGCAGGCGGAAACGCGGAAATGTCCGGTTTGGGTGAAGAAGTCCGCAAACGTACCGATGCGCTCGATTCTCTCGGAAACACGACTGCCGCAACCGGAAAAGGTTTTGCGATTGGTTCTGCTGCCTTGACGGGATTGGCTTTGCTCGCTTCTTATATTGAAGAAATACGTATCGGACTGACTCGTCTCGGCAATATGGATCTGACTTTCTCGGACGGAAATACAATCAGTGTGGCAAATGCTACTTTCATTGACTTCATGAACTATTATGAAGTGAACCTGATGAATCCGAAGGTACTTTCGGGGATGTTCCTCGGCTCTATGATGGCTTTCCTGTTCTGCGGGCTGACCATGAATGCCGTGGGACGTGCGGCAGGACACATGGTGGACGAAGTGCGCCGTCAGTTCCGTGAAATAAAAGGTATCCTGACGGGAGAAGCCGAACCGGACTACGAACGTTGTGTGGAAATCTCTACGAAGGGGGCACAGCGCGAAATGGTGGTTCCTTCATTGATTGCTATCATTGCCCCTATCTTTACGGGACTTGTCTTCGGTGTTCCCGGTGTGCTTGGTTTGTTGATCGGTGGTTTGAGCAGCGGTTTCGTGCTCGCTATCTTTATGGCAAATGCCGGTGGTGCCTGGGATAATGCAAAGAAATATGTGGAAGAAGGCAATTTCGGAGGAAAAGGAAGTGAGGTTCATAAGGCAACGGTGGTGGGCGATACGGTGGGCGACCCGTTTAAAGATACCTCCGGTCCGAGCTTGAATATATTGATAAAGCTTATGAGCATGGTAGCCATTGTAATGGCAGGACTTACGGTTGCCTGGAGTCTGTTCTAAGGATTTTGTGTTAAAAAGATAAGAAAATGGAGACCGGAATCTAGGTCTCCTTTTTTATTTCATTTACCTTTGCAGAGATAAAAACGATAAAGATGCTATTACCTTATTTAAATGAGAATCTGATAGAAGCAGGATGCGATGAGGCAGGCCGCGGCTGTTTGGCGGGTTCTGTCTATGCTGCTGCCGTCATTCTTCCGAAAGATTTTAAGAATGAGTTACTGAATGACTCCAAGCAACTGACGGAGAAACAACGTTATGCCCTGCGTGAGGTAATAGAACGTGAAGCGATAGCATGGGCGGTGGGTATCGTTTCACCCGAAGAGATAGATGAGATAAATATCCTGCGTGCTTCTTTCCTGGCCATGCATCGTGCTGTCGATCAACTGTCCACCCGTCCCGAACACCTGCTCATTGACGGAAACCGGTTCAATAAATATCCCGGTATCCCGCATACCACGGTAATCAAAGGCGATGGAAAATACCTTTCGATAGCTGCTGCATCTATTCTGGCCAAAACGTATCGTGATGATTATATGAACCGTCTCCACGAAGAGTATCCCTATTATGACTGGAACCGTAATAAAGGGTATCCTACCAAAAAACACCGTGCCGCCATTGCCGAACATGGAACAACTCCTTATCATCGGATGACGTTCAATTTGTTGGGAGGTGAACAACTTTCTTTGGACTTTTAATTCCCGTTGTTCCTTTCTTAAATTATATTTTCTACATTTTTTTGCAGTATAAGCACGATTTTAGCCTGTTTAGTGCTTGAATTGTTCTGTTTAGGCTAAAAAAGTGTTGCTTCGTGCTTTTAATTGTTATTGAAATGCTATATATTTGCAAACAATAATAAGAATTAAAAAGTTTAAAATCATGGCAACGAACAAGCTACTAAGCTCTACTAAGCTCATTGGGGTATTTTTCATTATGTTAGTTTGTGCACTTCCTGCAAATGCACAGTTCTTGCGTACTTCTTATTTTATGGAAGGTACGCATTATCGTCAACAGCTGAATCCGGCTTTGACGCCGACTAAAGGTTACTTCAATCTTCCGGTGGTTGGTGCAGTTAATGCAACCGTGGGGTCTACTTCATTAGGATATCAGGATATTATTGATATTATTGATGACGGAGATGATTTCTATACGAAACCGGATTTCATGAACCGGCTGAAAGATAACAATAAGTTGAATGTGAACTTTAGTACGGAAATCCTTTCTGCCGGTTGGTACAAAGGAAAGAACTTCTGGTCGTTCAACATTGGTCTTCGTACCGATATTGGTGCGAACTTGACTAAATCTATGTTTACTTTCCTGAATGAGATGGAGACTGTTGAAGAAAACTGGAGAAACAGTAACTATGATATCAGTGGTCAGCAATTGAATATCAATGCTTATACTGAAATTGGTTTAGGACTCTCACGTCAGATTAATAGTCGTTTGACAGTCGGTGCCAGAGTGAAAGCTTTGTTGGGTATCGGTAATATGGAGTTAAAACTCAAAAATGTGGCAATGAGTGCTAATCTGCCCAGTGATGCAGAGATTGCAAAGTGGTCAGATGAAAATTATTGGAGTGGCTTAAGCCAACCAGAAGCTATTAAACAAGCTACTGAATTGAAAACAAAATTTGATAATTACCATGCAAATTTGAATGTTGGTGCAGAATTGAAGAGTTCTTTCAAAGGTTTGGAATTACAAGAAGAAGAGGGTAAGGATTATGTAACAGACTTCGAATTTGATAGTGGCAAATTGGGTATCGCTGGTTACGGTTTTGGTATTGATTTGGGTGCTTCTTATAAAATATTGGATAATCTGACTGTATCTGCATCTATTCTTGACTTAGGTTTTATCTCTTGGTCAAAATCAAGTACGAAGATTGCGTCAGCCAATCCGGATCCTATTGATATTAAAGGAAGTACTTATGCAGCAATGGTCGATCCCGCTAATCCTGAAACATCTGTGATGAATGCAGTAAAGCAGTTGCAGGATGATACTCAAGGGTATATGGATCGTGTAACTAACGGTGATGTACTCGACTATGATATGTTGCAACTCGAAGTAGGTGATGCAAAAGAATCTCGTAAGTCCCGTCTGGCTTCTACATTGGTGTTGGGTGCAGAATACGGTTTCTTCAATAACAAATTAGCTGTTGGTGTATTGTCTACCACTCGTTTTGTACAACCTGACGCTCTTACAGAGTTGACATTCTCTGCAAATTATCGTCCGAAAAGCTGGTTTAACGTTGCACTTAGCTATTCTGCCATTCAGTCAGCAGGAAAATCTTTCGGTCTTGGTCTGA
>CEAD01019389.1_pt1 | contig 12613 bp, 16 predicted proteins | sample 554861 | NCBI WGS metagenome assembly CEAD01 (sample SAMEA3182053, study PRJEB8094) | gut metagenome | biome: human; feature: gut; material: Stool; isolation source: human stools | place: Canada | collected 2012-10-30
TGCTGGCTCTGGTGGTGTTCATCGTGTTCATCTCCAACGCCGAGCGCCGCCTGCCTGTGCAGTATGCCAAGCGGGTGGTGGGCCGGAAGATGTACGGCGGTCAGTCCACCCACATCCCCATCAAGGTGAACATGAGCGGCGTTATGCCCATCATCTTCGCCCAGTCCATCGCCTCCCTGCCTGCCACCATCGGCGCCTTTGCCGGCTGGACTACCACCAGCGGCGGCTTCGGCGGAGGTCTGATGAACCTGTTTGATACCACTAAGCCCTTCTACAGCATCCTGTATTTCCTGCTGATCGTGGGCTTCAGCTACTTCTACGCCACCATGCAGTTCAACCCCATCGAGGTGGCAAACAACCTGAAGAAGAACGGCGGCTTTATCCCCGGCTTCCGCCCCGGCAAGCCCACCGCCGACTTCATTATGAAGGTGCTCAACAAGATCACCATGTTCGGTGCCCTGTACCTCTCCGTGGTGGCTATCGCCCCCATCATCACCGGCAACCTGGTCAGCTATAATTCTCTGGCCATCGGCGGCACTTCCGTTATCATCGTGGTAGGCGTCGCTCTGGAGACCGTGAAGCAGATGGAGGCTCAGATGCTCATGCGGCACTACAAGGGCTTCCTGGAGTAAGAGGGAGTGTGTGATATGGGAATGAAGCTGATCCTGCTGGGCGCTCCCGGCGCCGGCAAAGGAACCCAGGCTGAGGTACTCAGCGCTAAGCTGAACATCCCCACCATATCCACCGGCAACATCCTCCGCGCCGCGATCAAAGACGGTACCCCCACCGGCCTGAAGGCCAAGTCCTACATGGACAACGGCCAGCTGGTTCCCGATGAGGTGGTCATCGCTATCGTGGCTGAGCGCCTGGCTCAGGAGGATTGTGCCAACGGCTTTATCCTGGACGGGATGCCCCGCACCCTGCCTCAGGCCGAAGCTCTGGACAAGGCCGGCGTGAAGCTGGACCATGTTCTGTCCATCGAGATCTCCGACGAGGAGATCGAGCAGCGTATGTCGGGCCGTCGGGTGTGCGCCCAGTGCGGCGCCTCCTACCACATTGTGGCCCGGCCCACCAAGGTGGAGGGTGTGTGTGATTCCTGCGGCGGCCCCGTGGTCCTGCGGGATGACGACAAGCCCGAAACCGTGCGTCAGCGTCTGGCGGTCTACCATGAGCAGACCGAGCCCCTGAAGGGCTATTACCAGAGCAAGGGCCTGCTGAGCTCGGTGGATAACCAGCCCACCATTGAAGCCACCACCAAGGTGATTCTGGAGGCGCTGGGGCTTTGAGAAGCATCGAAATGATTTCCATGAAATCTCCCCGTGAGATTGAGGCCATGCGCAAGGCCGGGCGGCTCACCGCCCAGGCCCGGGCGCTGGCCGGCTCCATGGTTCGTCCGGGTGTCACCACCCACGAAATCGATACTGCGGTGCGCCGCTTTATCGAGAGCCATGGCGCCAAGCCTTCCTTCCTTGGTTACGGAGGATTTCCCGGTTCCGCCTGCATTTCGGTCAACGATGTAGTGATCCATGGAATTCCCGGCCCCCTGAAGCTGAAGGAGGGCGACATCGTCAGCGTGGACGTGGGAGCCTATGTAGACGGCTTCCACGGAGACTGCGCCGCCACCTACCCCTGTGGGGAGGTGAGCCCCGAGGCTATGAAGCTCATCCAGGTGACTCAGCAGAGTTTCTGGGAGGGCATCAAGATGGCCCGGAAGGGCATGAGAGTTTCCGATATCGGTCATGCGGTTCAGACCTATGTGGAGAGCTTCGGATTCTCCGTGGTTCGGGACTTTGTGGGCCACGGTGTGGGCGCCAAGCTCCACGAGGCCCCCGAGGTACGCAACTTTGGGCCTGCCGGCCATGGTCCCCGGCTGCTGCCGGGTATGACTCTGGCGGTGGAACCCATGGTCTGTGCTGGGGATTGGCAGGTAAAGGTGCTGGCCGACAAGTGGACCACCGTCACATTGGACGGCTCCCTGGCTGCGCACTACGAAAACACCATCCTCATTACAGATGGAGAGCCGGAGATCCTTACCGTTACGGAAGATGGGGCCTATGTGTAATCGCAGCGGCCAAATCGTCCGGGCGACGGCCGGACGGGACAAGGGCGAGCTGTTCTTTGTCACCGGACAGGAGGGGGAATTTCTCCTGCTGGCCAACGGGAAGGGCCGTACCATGGCCGCTCCCAAACGGAAAAAGCCCCGCCATGTGGCGTGGCTGGACCAGGGGGACTTCCGTCACCCTGCTGTGGAAAAACTGCAACAAGGACAAACGGTATCCGATCGAGAACTGAGAAGGGCGCTGGCCGCCTTCAAGGAGGGAAACACGCTTGGCGAAAGATGATATGATCGAGCTGGAGGGAGTCGTCACTGAATCCCTGCCCAACACCACGTTCCATGTGGACATCGGCAATGGGCACATCATTCTGGCTCATATTTCCGGCAAGCTGCGCATGAACTTCATCCGCATCCTGCCCGGAGATAAGGTGACCGTACAGATGTCACCCTACGACCTCACCCGAGGCCGTATTACCTGGCGTTCTAAGTAACTATTAACGACCGAATCGTCCGGCTTTTCTTGGAAGCCTTGCCTTCCGAGATCCGCAAACTCCCGTCCCCCCGCAGGGACAGCGGCCGCAGGCCGCCCCAAAGCGAAGCCCAGCCGAAGGCGGGTTCGCTTTGGAGAGGAGAAACAGCGGAGTGATTGAGCCCTCGCATTTATGCGGGGGCGAAGGATACGGAGCTTGTTTCGACGAGACGGGGCCATTCAGGCATTCATCAGGAGGTTTTAACAATGAAAGTCAGACCGTCCGTGAAGCCCATGTGCGAGAAGTGCAAAGTCATTAAGCGCAAGGGCAAAGTCATGGTTATTTGCGAAAACCCCAAGCATAAGCAGAGACAAGGTTAATTGGAGGTGCTGTAATAAATGGCTCGTATTGCCGGCATTGATCTGCCCAGAGAGAAGAGAGTCGAGATCGGCCTCACTTATATCTACGGCATTGGGCGCACCAGCGCCAACAAGATCCTGGCCAAGGCCGGGATTAACCCCGACACCCGCGTGAAGGACCTCACCGAGGACGATGAGGCCAAGCTGCGTGAGATCATCAGCCACGAGTACACCGTGGAGGGTGACCTGCGCCGCAACGTGGCTATGGACATCAAGCGGCTGACCGAGATCGGCTGCTACCGCGGTATCCGTCACCGCAAGGGCCTGCCTGTGCGCGGCCAGCGGTCCAAGACCAACGCCCGTACCCGCAAGGGTCCCAAGCGTACCGTGGCCAACAAGAAGAAGTAAGGAGGGATAACACATGGCTGCAAATACCAAGGGTAAGAAAGTGGTGCGTAAGCGCCGCGAGCGTAAGAACGTGGAGAAGGGCCAGGTGCATATCCGTTCCTCCTTCAACAACACCATGGTGACTGTCACCGACATGCAGGGCAACGCCCTGTCCTGGGCCTCCTCCGGCGGCCTGGGCTTCCGTGGTTCCCGTAAGTCCACCCCCTTTGCCGCTCAGACCGCCGCCGAGACTGCCGCTAAGGCTGCTATGGAGGGCTATGGCCTGAAGATCGTTGAGGTCTACGTAAAGGGTCCCGGCGCCGGCCGTGAGGCCGCCATTCGTGCGCTGCAGGCCGTGGGCCTGGAGGTCACCCTGATCAAGGACGTGACCCCCGTTCCCCACAACGGCTGCCGGCCCCCGAAGCGCCGCCGTGTCTGATCTGGAATAAAGGAGGTTTTTGACAGATGGCTAGAAATATGCAGCCCATCGCCAAGCGGTGCAAGGCTCTGAACCTGTCTCCCGCCGCCATGGGCTATGCCAAGAAGACGACCAACCGCAACCCCAAGGGTCAGATGCGCAGAAAGCAGTCTGAGTACGCCATGCAGCTGACCGAGAAGCAGAAGGTCAAGTTCGTGTACGGCATCATGGAGAAGCAGTTCCACATGTACTACGAGAAGGCCACCCGTATGCCCGGCAAGACCGGTGAGAATCTGCTGACTCTCATCGAGCGCCGCCTGGACAACGTGGTGTATCGCCTGGGCTTCGCCATGACCCGCCGTGAGGCTCGTCAGCTGGTGACCCACGGTCACTTCACCGTCAACGGCCAGCGCGTGGACATCCCCTCCTTCCTGGTGAAGGTGGGCGACGTCATCGAGGTGCGTGAGAAGAGCCGTTCTTCCGTGAAGTTTAAGCGCCTGCTGGGCGAGGACGCCCCCGTGGTGAACGTGCCCAAGTGGCTGGACCACGCCAAGAACACCCTCCAGGGTAAGGTCGTTGCGCTGCCCGTTCGGGACGACATCGACTTCCCCGTGGAAGAGCACCTCATCGTCGAGCTGTACTCTAAGTAATTATATTGTTCCGTGGGCCTTCGGCTTGGCCGGAGGCCCTACGGAGTTAGACTTAGACAACCCTCAGATATTGGTGAGCTGAATCAGGCGGCGTGAAAGCCGCCCAGAAAAGGAGGGTATCATAGCATATGGTAGAAATCGAGAAGCCCCGCATTGATTGTGTGGAAAATCCCGGTGACGCTTCCTACGGCAAGTATGTGGTGGAGCCCCTGGAGCGCGGTTACGGCACCACCCTGGGCAACTCCCTGCGCCGGATCCTGCTGTCCTCTCTGCCTGGCACCGCGGTGACCTCCATCAAGATCGCCGGCGTCCAGCATGAGTTTTCCACCATCCCCGGCATCAAAGAGGACGTGACCGAGATCGTCCTGAACATCAAGAGCATTATCGCCAAGCTCCACTGCGAGGAGAACAAGACGGTTCACATTGAGGCCAGCGGCGAGTGCGAGGTCACTGCCGGCGACATCAAGTGTGACGCCGATGTGGAGATCCTCAACCCCGAGCTGCACATTGCCACTCTGGGTCCCGACGCCACCCTGAGCATGGAGCTGACTTTGTCCCACGGCCGCGGCTATGTCCCTGCCGACCGGAACAAGCCCGCCCAGACCATCATCGGCCTGATCCCTGTGGACTCCATCTACACCCCGGTGCGCAAGGTGAATTACACCGTTGAGAACACCCGTGTAGGCGATGCCACCGACTACGACAAGCTGACTCTGGAGGTCTGGACCGACGGCACCATCGACGCCCGTGACGCGGTGTCCCTGGGCGCCCGGATCCTGTGCGATCACTTTGCTCTGTTCACCGACCTGTCCGAGACCATGGGCAGCCGTTCCACCGTGGTGGAGAAGGCCGAGACCCAGCGGGACAAGGTGATGGAGATGACCATCGACGACATGGACCTGTCCGTGCGTTCCTATAACTGCCTCAAGCGCGCTAACATCAACACGGTGGAGGATCTGATCTCCAAGACCGAGGAAGAGATGATGAAGGTGCGTAACCTGGGCCGCAAGAGCCTGGAAGAGGTTATCAACAAGCTGGCTATGATGGGTCTGTCCCTGGCCAGCGATGATAGCCAGTAAGCAAGAAGCGCGAGGATAGGCGCGCAGGGGAGATAACGACAAAGCGGATGCCGGCAAACCAGGAAGGCGCTTGCGCCTTCTGTTTGGCGGCGCAGTCGTCGGAGTTATCGACCCGGCCGCGCGCCCAATCCGCAGCGTGACAAAAAGAAGCGTGGAAGGCAGGCCCATAGGGGAGCTTGGACCGGAGCGAGGGATACAAACCAAGAGCTGCAAAGCAGCGCTGTTTGTGTCCCGAGGCGAAGGGAAAGCGACCTGGCCATTGGCCCAGCCTGCAGCGTGACAAGGGAAGCGCGAGGATTTTTCCTCACGCTTCCCGGGGCCGCCAGGAAGGTATGTAACGTTCCTCTTCCTGCACGCGTTGCGTCCCGCTTTTGCGGGGGCTCCCGATCCCATTTGGGGTCCAATGAACGAATTTTAGATGGATCTCGCCACGCGAGGTCGAAGGAGAGTTTCTTATGTCTCAGAAGAACCGTAAGCTGGGCCGCACCAGCGATCAGCGTAAGGCTATGCTCCGTGCCATGGTGACCTACCTGCTGGAGAACGGCCAGATCAAGACCACCGTCACCCGCGCCAAGGAAGTGGCTCCCGTGGCCGAGAAGATGATCACCCTGGCTAAGAAGAACAACCTGGCTGCTTATCGTCAGGCTCTGGGCTTCATCACCAAGGAGGATGTGGCCAAGAAGCTGTTCCAGGAGCTGGGCCCCAAGTATGCCGAGCGTAACGGCGGTTACACCCGCATTGTCCGCATCGGCGCCCGCCGCGGTGACGCCGCTGAGATGGCTATCATCCAGCTGGTGTAATGTCGGAGATTGTGTGATCATCCCACCTGTTACAGGATAAAAAATCCCGCCCTTTCGGGCGGGATTTTTTAATGGCCGAAAAGTCGTATATACAAATAAAAAACTCCCGGTGTGCTGTCACACCGGGAGCTTGGTTTATTTCTCAGATCAGAGACAGGGCCAGGGTGAGAATCACGAAGACGATAGCCACCCACTTGGTCATCTTGGCCAGCTTGGAGTCCCAGGTCTTGGCCTTGTTCTTAGACAGGAAGGTGTCCACGCCGCCGGCGATGGCACCAGACAGACCAGCGCTCTTGCCGGACTGAAGCATAACCACCGCAATAAGAACCAGCGCGCACAGCACCTGAATTACAGTAAGAGCGAGCTTCAAAGTCATAGTAATCGTTCCTTTCAAGCCCCGGGGGGCGAAAAATCAAACTTGCGGCGGCCGCTGCCGGACGCAGAGTTTATAATAGCACATTGTGGGAGAAATTGCAAGCGTTTTATCGAAAATCCTTCGGATTTCTCCCATTTCCCGGGAAACACAGCCCCTTGGGCGGGAACGAAACCAGATGCACAAAATGGGCCTTACAGCTGAGCGATGGCCTCGATCTCCACCAGAGCGTCCTTAGGCAGGCGGCCAACCTGAACAGCGGAACGGGCGGGGTAGGGCTCCTGGAAGAACTGGGCGTAGACCTCGTTCATGGCAGCAAAGTCATTCATATCCTGGAGAAAGACTGTGGTCTTGACCACCGCGCCCATGTTGGTGCCAGCAGCGTTGAGAATAGCCTTGATGTTGTTCAGAGACTGACGGGCCTGCTCCTGGATGCCGCCCTCCACAATCGCGCCGGTCTCGGGATCAATGGGGACCTGGCCGGAGGTGAACAGCAGCTGGCCGATCTGGATGGCCTGGGAGTAGGGACCGATGGCGGCGGGGGCCTTGTCAGTATGAATGACCTGCTTCATAGCGGAAAACTCCTTTTCTCACATAAAATAGTGGGCTCAATGGCCTAGAGAAATTGTATCACGGAGGCGTGTCCGCCGTCAACGCGGAAAAAAGGCTGCCCTGACGGGCAGCCTGATGGGTCAAAGCGGACCAAATTTGGAGAAGGGGAAGATGGAGAAAACAGCCTTACCCAGGACATAATCCTCATCAATGGTACCGATGAGATTGTCCCGGCTGTCATCGGAGTCATTGCGGTTGTCGCCCATGACGAAGATAGAACCCTCAGGCACTTCGATGTGGGTGCTGCCACGGTCGCCGTAGATATCCACCATGGGCTCCCAGATATAAGGTTCGTCCAAAGGCTCTCCGTCCACATAGACGGTGCTGGTGGCATAATCAATATCCACAGTCTGGCCGCCCACGGCAATGACACGTTTGACGATGGCCACGCCATCCAGGTGGGTGGCAGTGGTCTTGTTGAGGACCACGACATCGCCCTGCTGGGGAGTGTAGCCCAGAGACCAGACCAGAAGAAGTTCGTTGTTCTGCAAAGTATAGTCCATGGAATTTCCGTCCACCCGAGTGAGGCGGCCGAAGAAGGTAAAGACAAGCACAAGGACCACCAGGGCGGTGGTCAGCGCGTTGAGCCAATAAAACAGGTCGTCGGAGGATTTTTCGACGGTTTTTTCCTCCTGAGGCTCCTGCTGGGAGTCCAGGGGCTGCTGATCGTATTTTGGATCCATAGGGGATGCCTCCTTGTGTTGCAGTGGTAGATCGTTACATTATACCCGTTTTTGAGTGAAAGTTCAACTGGGCACCATTATTTTGCTAGGAGATAATGTTACTTTGCCCGCGGCGGCAAAGTAACCAAAGCGCCGCCGGGGGTCGCCTTCGATGAGCGCCTTCGCGCAGCGGGCGCTCATAGGCGGCTTACCCCCGGACCCCCGTTCACGTGGGACGCCCTCCTGGAGGATGGGCACGTGCATTCGGCGGCTCCGAACACAAGACCCCTTGCTTCCCTCTTGCCTCGGGGGCACTGGCCCCTTCCGGGTCTGAAATCGGAAAGCACCTGCGTTGTACGGACACCGCCTACTCTGGTATAACCGTGGCAGCTGGGCAATCAATGATTGCCACACCCAACAGGTTGGCAGGCACCAGGCGGTGTACGTTAGAAGAGGAATAATTAAATTTTGATGGAAGTAGGCCCCAGTGGGCCGGGAATAGAAGGGAAACAGATCTTGATTTTGCCCGCCGGAAAACACTTAAAATCCAAAGGAACCTGCTCCCGTAACCGGGGGTCTGGGGGCAATGACTGTGAGCACCGCCGCAGGCAAGGTGCTCACCGGAAGCGGCCCCCAGGGCATTTTTGGTTCCTTTTTGGGCAAGCAAAAAGGAACCCGCCTCGCAGGGCGGAACCGTACTAAAAAAGTGGGAGCGACGCGGAACGTCACTCCCACAAAATGCTTTGCTAAACTTTCTTTCAAGTAAGCTGGCTCTCTCGATTGTGGCAGGAGAAAAGCAAAATCTGCCGCTGCTCGGACAATTCCTGAAGAAGCTCCAGAGCCCGCTTGGCCCGCACGTCGTCAAAGGCAGCCAGGGCCTCGTCCAGCACCAACGGTGCATCCGGCAAACACAGGTCACACACCGCCAGGCGTACCGCCAGATAGATCTGGTCTACCGTTCCCTTGGACAGGTACAGCGCGCTGTGAGGCAGCACGTCCCGTTCTCCAGAGGCGCTGGCTTCCAGCTCCTTGTCCAGGGACAGGGCATGATATTTTCCCCCGGTGAGTCGACTGAGGAGGGCACCCGCCGCGCGGTTGAGCTGGGGCGAGAACCGCTGCTGAAGCTGGGCGTTGGCCTGCTGGAGGGTCTCCATGGCGATGGAGATGGCCTGGTATTCCCGGCGACGGCGCTCCAGCTCCTCCTCCACCTGCTCCAGCCGGGCAGAGAGAATGGCTGGGTCACCCAGGGCCTGCTGCTTGCCTCGGGCCTGGTTCAGTGCCCGATCCAGCCGTTCCAGCTCCACCTGGAGCTGCCCCGTCTCCTGAGCGGCCTGTTCCAGGGAGAGGGTGGGCTGGGAGAGCGGGGTCTCTTCCGTCAGCTCCCTGCCGCCCTGGGCCTGGAGAGCCTGGGTAAGGCGCTGGGCACCCTCCAGCTTGGAACGGGCCAGGGTCTCCCGCTCACCCAGGTTCAGCGCCCGGGAGAGGGCGGCGGAGACACCGAAGAGCTCCTTTACCTCGGGGGCAAAGGTGTGGACAAACCGGAACAGCTCCTGACGGCTATTTTCCAGCCGGGCCTGGCGGTCCTTCAGACCGCCCTGGATCATCCGCACCTGCTGGGCAGCTTGGCCGGCGGTGGCCATCCGCTGCTGATAGTTTCCTGCCAGGGCGGCGATCTCCTCCACATCGTCTACTCCGTAGCGCTCCAAAATCTTGACTGCCTGCCGGGCGGCCTTCGTCCCGTTTGCGAAAACCAGGGCAGAGGCAGCGGCGCACAGCACATAGGCGATGGGACCCAGCCACCAGAAGGGGCTAAAGATAGCCAGTGCCGCGCCGGCCAGTAAGCCAGCAGCCTGGAGCAGGATGAAATTACGCTTGCCGGCGGCTTTCTTGGCCATGCCGGAGCGGTAGCTCTCGCTGTCCCGCTCCCCTTTGCGCACCGCTTCTTCTCCAGTCATGCCCGGGAAGTGGTCGTCCTGGGCCGCCTGGCGGGCGCGCTCCAGGGCCTGCTGGGCCAGGGCCAGTTCCTCCTGACCCTGCCGGATCTCCGGCTCCAGAGCCTTGAGAAAGGCCAGCTCCCCCTGTGCCCGCTTCAGGGCATCCCGGGAGGGGATGGGACCAAACCGGGCCTGCTCGGAGAGCAGCGCGTTCAGCTGTGCCTGTGCCTGAGCCTCGTCGGTACGGGCCTGGGTATACTGAAGATCCAGCTTCCGCTGGGCAATGGCCTTATGAAGGGCCAGCTGCCGGGTGCAGAAGGCATGCTTCCGAGCGGCCTGGGCCCGCTCTCCCTCCAGCTGGTTGAGCTGGTCGTTGAGCTGGGAGAGCTCGCCTGCACTGCGGGCCAGTTCCGCCTGCTCCTCCTCCAGCTGAGGGATGCGGCCCACGCTCTTGTTGACCTTGCGGCGGTTGAGCCACTCCTTGAGCTGTCGCTCCACCTGGGAGTAGGATACATCCTCCTCCCCGGAGGAAACCAGGGCGGCGATGCGGGCCTCCAGCTCCGGGGCGGAGCGGATGGCCAGGGTGCCGCTTTGTCCGATGAAGGCGGAGCGCTCATAGACCTCCCGGCCTACGCCCAGCAGCATCTGGCCGCAGGTGTCGGCGGTCAGGCCGGGGACGGGCTCCTCGGTGCCGGTATACACGGCGGAGAAGCTGCCAAAGGGCACATTGCCCCGAGGCCCTCTCCGAATGGTAATGTCCTGGCCCTGCCACTCCAGGGTGATCTCCCCCTCCATGGGGGCGCCGGACCAGGGCTGGTAGCGGTTTTTGTCGGCCAGGTGGCCCTTTCGGTCCCGGTCCCGGGTGTCGATGCCGTAGAACATGGCCTTCAAAAAGGCGCACCAGGTGGACTTTCCTCCTTCGTTGGGGGCGGTGATGACGTTGAGTCCCGGCTCCAGAGTCAGGCGCTCTCCCTGGAGCTTGCCGAAGGTGGCGGTCATGGTTTTGATTTTCATGGAGCCACATCCTCCCCTCGTTCCAGGGCGGCCAGGCCAAAGCGCACCGCCAGCTGTAAGGTCTCATCCTCCGGGTCCGCCTGACAGCGGGCGGCCATGGAGCGGAGAAACAGTCCGGTAAGGGAGTCCTCCTCCCGCCGCGCCCACACCTCCCGGCGCACCCGGGTGCGGTCCCGGAGGGTCAGACCGTAAAACCGGGGAGCCAGAACCGTTTCCAGGGCGGTAAGGTCTAGGGGGGATTCCCCGCGCTCTCCGGTAAAGGTGATGCGGTAGACGTCATTGTCTGTGTCTGGAGGCAGAACGGCCCGTACCGCCTCCAGAGGGCTCTCCCAGTCGGTGAGATCCACAGTCAGCTCTTCATACCGCCGCCGCCTCAGGGGCACCAGCTCCCCCTGGCAGCCGTTCTCGTCCAGGGTGAGGCAGAGCACGCCCTTCTCTCCCGTCTCGTCAAAGCCGCGGCCCTCGGGGCAGCCGGGATAGGCCCAGAAGGTGTTTCCCTCCTGCTGGATACCGCTGCACTGGTGGACGTGGCCCAGAGCCAGATAATGAAGGCCGCTGGCGGCGATGTCCTCCCGGGAAATGGGGGCGTAGTCTCCTGCCCCATCTACCTGGCCGTGGAGCACCATCAGGTGTATCGTTCCGTCCTGAGGGGCGGTAAAGCCCGACAGCGGGGAGGCGACCTCCCGGGGAGCCTGAAAGGCACGGCCATGGACCACGCAGCCCAGCTGGGGCAGCTCCACCGCCTCCAGGTCGCCGGAGGTGAAAATATGTACGTTTTCCGGCCAGTCCAGGGCGGCGTAGAGGGAGTTTATATGGTAGTAGTCGTGGTTGCCCGGGGCGAGAAACACCGGGCAGGGGATCTGCCCCAGGGCCTGAGAGAGGGCCTGGGCGGTCTCCCGGTAGGTCTGGTGGCTGTCCAGCAGGTCGCCGGAGAGGAGCACCAGGTCGGCCTGCCGCTGCCGGGAGAGTTCCGCCAGGGCAGAGAGCAGCTCCCGCTGCTCTCCCCGACGCTGGGCAGCGCGCTGGGGGGTGAGGCCGGCAAAGGGGCTGTCCAGGTGGAAGTCAGCCCCGTGGATGATGGTCAGCAAGGTTTGTTCCAGTCCTTTCTATGGATAAGGGGGGAGGACGCACGCAGTGCGTCCGGGAAAATACGGGCGTTCTTTCCAGCGATGGAAAGAACCAATGGCCCAGGCCACCTTCTCTTGCCCCTTTGGGGCAATTCACCTTGAGATCGCCGGGGGACTATGAGCGCCTACGCGGAGCGGGCGCTCATAGTCCCCTTTCCCCCGGTCCCCCTTTACGGGGGACGCCCTCCTGCGTTCTTGGGCAATTTTAGCCGGCGGGCAAAACCAAGTCGGACTTTCCTTCTTGCCCCGGGGGCACAGGCCCCTGCAACGTGAAAATTTGGAAGCATTTGCGTTGTACGAATACCGCCTGGCCTGGCATAACCGTGGCAGGGGGCGATTCCATACAGAAGGGAAACGAAGTTTTCCACAAAGCTTTTTTGCCTACTTTTTTCTCGAAAAAAGTAGGTTACTCGAGGAGGTCCACACGCTGGACCTGGACGCAGCGGTTCTTATCCGTGTCGATGGTGAAGCGGCAGGCGTTGATCTTGCAGGGACCCTCCGCCTCCTCATAGCGCCGGGGCAGACCGCCCAAAAACAGGTTGATGGAGTGCTCAGGGCGGATACCCAGCACGGAATGTCTCGGCCCCGTCATCCCCAGGTCGGTGACAAAGCCGGTGCCCTTGGGCAAAATCTGGGTGTCGGCGGTGGGCACGTGGGTGTGGGTGCCCCACA
>CEAD01020608.1_pt1 | contig 12597 bp, 12 predicted proteins | sample 554861 | NCBI WGS metagenome assembly CEAD01 (sample SAMEA3182053, study PRJEB8094) | gut metagenome | biome: human; feature: gut; material: Stool; isolation source: human stools | place: Canada | collected 2012-10-30
GGCTTCAGGAGTGGTCTTGCGACCGTCGAGAGTAGCGGTAGATTTAATTACGTAATTCATTTATCAAGTATGGCATAGCTAAAACCTTTTGTCAACTATATAGATGCCGTATTAATAAGATCAATGGGGCGTTCAAACCTTTCGAGATCGTGGCCTGGCTTCGGGATGAGAATGATGCCCTCAAGAAAAAAGAAAAGCTTGAAGCACTCAAGGTGAAGTTCTGCGAGGCGTTGGCTCTCCCAGCCCCGATCCCCTGATCAACCATTCCCATCAATAACAATTCGGGGAGCGCCGGATAAGCACGCCCCGATCTGTATGGAACCCGAAGCGGATCCGTCAGGCGGAATCGACCGCTACTTATCCTCATCAGTCCGCCCGGCGTCCCATCGTCACGCGGTCGTTGCCGCCATAGTCCTTGCGCGTTCGCACGGCGGCAAAGCCGGCCTCTTCCAGCATCTGCCGCACGTCGTCGCCCTGGTCGTAGCCGTGCTCAAGAAGAATCCAGCCGCCGGGCACGAGATGCGTCATGGCGCCCGCCACGATGGTGCGCAGGCACTCGAGCCCGTCGATGCCGTCCGTGAGCGCGCCGATCGGTTCGCACTCGAGGTTTCTGAGGTGCTCGTCATCTGGCCGGATGTAGGGCGGGTTGCTGACGATGAGGTCATAGATGGCGTCGGCCGCCACGGCATCCCACCAGAAGCCTTCTGCAAAGGTAATAGGGGCGTGGAGCGCCTCCGCATTCCCCTTTGCAATTTCAAGGGCATCCGTGGAGGCGTCGGTCGCCGTTACGGCAGAGCCCGGGAGTTCCAGCGCCAGGGTGGCGGCAATGCAGCCGCTTCCGGTGCCGAGATCAATGATCCTGGGTTTGGGCGCCGCAACAAGGAGCGCCTGCTCGATCAGGACTTCGGTGTCGGGACGGGGAATAAGCACCGCATCCGTCACATGGAAGTGGCGTCCGTAGAACTCCTGGCTTCCGGTGAGGTAGGGAATCGGGGTGCCGGCGGAGCGCATGGCAACGAGGAGGTCGAAGCGCATGATCTCCTCTTCGGAAATTTCCTCTTCGTCGTGCGCGATCAGATTCTCGCGCGAGCGCCCCGTCACGAAGCCGAGCAGAATCATCGCTTCAAAGCGGCCGATCACCGGGCTCGCCTTGGCGAGCTGAGCCCGGATGGAAGGTCCGATCTGCGTTTCCTCTGCCATTCTCTCGTCTCCTTCCCGTTTTAAGCGAGCTGAGCCAGGGCTTCCGCCTGGTGCTGCGTGGTGAGCGCCGTGATGATTTCCTCAAGGTCGCCGTTCATGATGGCATCAAGCTTATAGAGCGTGAGGTTGATGCGGTGGTCGGTCACTCGCCCCTGCGGATAGTTGTAGGTGCGGATGCGCTCCGACCGGTCGCCTGATCCGATGAGGGATTTGCGTTCAGACGCCTCCTTCGCATGCTGCGCCTCGACCTGGGCCGCATAGATGCGGGAGGCGAGAATCTGCATGGCGCGCGCCTTATTCTGAATCTGGCTGCGTTCGTCCTGGCATTCGACCACGAGCCCCGTGGGAAGGTGCGTGATGCGCACGGCCGAGTCCGTCTTCTGAATGTGCTGTCCGCCCGCGCCCGACGCACGGAAGACGTCGATGCGAAGTTCCGACGGGTCGAGCTTCACTTCCTCAATTTCGTCGAGCTCAGGGAGAACCGCCACCGTGCAGGCCGAGGTGTGAATGCGGCCCTGCGTTTCCGTGACGGGAACGCGCTGCACGCGGTGTCCGCCCGACTCGAACTTGAGCTTCGAATAGGCGCCGCGGCCGATGATGCGGACGATTGCTTCCTTGTAGCCCCCGAGTTCGCTTTCGTTGCGGGAGACGATTTCGGTCTTCCACCCCTGGCTCTCCGCGTAGCGGAGATACATGCGGAGAATGTCGCCAGCAAAGAGCGCCGCCTCGTCGCCGCCCGTGCCCGCACGGACTTCAAGGAAGATGTTCCTTTCGTCGTTGGGGTCCTTCGGAATGAGCTCAAGCCGGAGCGCCTCCTCGAGACGTTCAAGCTCCGCCTTCGCTTTGGCAGTTTCTTCCTCAGCGAATTCGCGCATCTCGGGGTCTTCAGCGAGTTCTTCGGCCGTTTTGAGGTCCGCTTCCGCGCTTTCGTACTGGGCGAGCTTCACCGCGACCGGTTCGATTTCGGTGCGCTCGCGCGAAAGATCGCGGAACTTATTCATGTCGGCTGCGGTTTCCGGAGCCGCAAGCATGCGGTCGATTTCCTCGAGCCGCCGGGAGAGCGCGGAGAGTTTCGAGCGGACGGTGTCGTTAAGCATGTCTTTGGTGCGAAAGGATTCAAAAAAGTTTATGTTGTCAAAGCGATGAGAAGGATAGCGGTTTCGGGAGGGACGGGCTTGTCTTTCAGGAAGATCCATAACAAAACGGGACCCGCAAGAGGTCCCGTTCTGTTGAATGCTTCGGCGCTTTCTTCTTTACCGGTCGTGCCGGCGGTAGAAGCGGTCGAGCATGCGCTCCATCAGATCGCGGTCGTCGGAGGTGAGGCCTTCGCCGTTTCTCAGGAGAATCGTCGGGTCGTGGAGGAGCTTGTTGGTGAGGCCGTGGGCGAGCATTTCAAGCACTTCTTCGGGCTTGTCGCCGTGGTGGAGGTGGCGGAGCGCCCGGGAGAGCTCCTCGTCCCTCAGGTAGTTCGCGCGGTCGCGAAGCGACTGAATGGTGGGGACGGCGGAGCGGAGCTTCAGCCACTCAACAAAGTCCGCCACGCGCAGACCAATGATCGTTTCCGCCTGCGAGATTGCGGCTTGACGGGACTGCTTCCCTTCGCTCACGACCTTGCCGAGGTCGTCGACCGTATAGACGTAGACGTCGTCGAGACGCTCAACCTCAGGCTCCACGTCGCGCGGCACCGCGAGGTCGACGATGAACATCGGACGATGACGGCGCTCGGAAATCGCGCGCTCGATCATGCCGAGGCCGATGATGGGAAGCGCCGAGGCGGTGCAGGAAATTACGATGTCGTAGTTGCCAATCGTTTCGGGGAGCTCGGAGAGCGGAATCGCATCGGCATGCACCGTGCGCGCCAGCGTCAGGCCGCGTTCGACCGTGCGGTTCGCGATCGTGATCGATTTCGGGTTCTGTGCGGCGAAGTGCGCCGCGCAGAGCTCAATCATTTCGCCCGCGCCCACGAAGAGGATCCGTTCCTTCGAGAGGTTCCCGAAAAGACGCAGCGCAAGGCGGACGGCGGCAGCCGCCAGGCTCACGGAGTTGGCGCCGATGGCGGTCGCCGTGCGGACTTCCTTTGCCACCGTGAAGGTGGTCTGGAAGAGGTGATTCAACATCACGCCGAGGCCGTGGCATTCGCGCGCAATCTTCTCGGCCTTCTTCATCTGTCCGACGATCTGCGTTTCGCCCAGGACCATCGAGTCGAGGCCCGAGGCCACGCGGAACGTATGGTGCGCGGCTTCCTCCTGCTCGAAGGTGTAGATGTGGGGCTCGAGCTCGGAGCGCTGCACGCCCTTCTTGTTGGCGATGAAGGAAAGAATGCTCTCCTTCGCGGCGCCCGTATCCTTGCAGGCGACGTAAAGTTCCGTGCGGTTGCAGGTGGAAAGCACAGCGGCTTCATGAATGCCGCCCTGGGGCGTGCCGCTGAAGCGCTCGAGCATATGCGCGATCGTCTCGGCAATTTCATCCGGTCCGAAGGCGACGCGTTCGCGGACGGAAAGCGGAGCGGTCGTATGGTTGAGGCCTAAAGCGAGAAGCTGCATTTCGAGGTGCTGCCGCAGTGAGCATTCCGGACGACGGGGCCGGCCGGAGCCTGAAACGGCGAAAAGGTTATTCTTTGAAGAAGTCTGCGCATTATAGGTTGCTAAATGTTTCGCAAGCCTTAAGGTGCAGAGCTGATTGATCTCTAAGGCTTTTTGATGGTGAAAACAGATTTTTGCGGAATGGATGCCGAATCGGGGCGGGAAGACGTGCGGGATTCGTCCGATGCGCTTCTTGAGACTGCCCGGGAAATGCGCGCGCTCGTGAGAAAGCGTGGCGCGCTCTCTGCCGCTGCCGCCGTGCTTCCTGTGCCGGGGATCGACATCGCGGTGGATGCGGCAACTTTTGCCGACATGCTGATGAGAATCAACCGGGCTTTCCAGTTGTCGCCCGAGCAGATTGAGATGCTCCATACCGACGAGCGGCTCGCGGTGCTCACGGCCCTCTCGCAGGTGAGCGCCGTTTTTGCCGGCCGCTACGTGACGAGTGCGGCGGTCCTCACGGTTGTGAAGCAGGTGGGATCGCGCTGGATGACGGGAAAGGCTGCAAAATGGGTGCCCATTGCCGGTCAGGGCGCGGCGGCTGCGCTTTCCTACTGGACGGTCGTGAAGCTTGGCGACGCGCACATTGCCGAGTGCCTGCGCGTGAGAGACCGCGTCCGGGCGCTCCTTGCGGCGCCCAAAACTACCAATACCGCTCCGGGCGCCTGACCCTTTGTTTTTTTTTGGATGGATTTCCCATGACAGAATTTTTCGACATCGCTTCCGCCGGTCGCGGCATGGCCGCACTGGTTCTCTTTTCGGGCGGACAGGATTCCACGACGTGCCTCGGCTGGGCGCTTGAGCGCTTCGGGCGTGTTGAAACCGTGGGCGTCGACTACGGACAGCGCCATCAGGCGGAGCTCGTCTGCCGCGGCAGGGTGCTTGAAAAGATGCGGGCGATGAAGCCCCTCTGGGCCGAAAGACTCGGGGAAGACCATATGCTGAGCCTTCCCGTTCTCGGCGAAGTCGCCGACTGCGCGCTCACGGATGATCGCCGGATCGCCTTTGAGTCGTCTGGGCTCCCCAATACCTTTGTGCCGGGGAGAAACCTCCTCTTCTTCACGCTCGCCGCGGCCATTGCCTACCGTCGGGGCGCGCGGGTGCTCGTGGGCGGCATGTGCGAAACGGACTATTCGGGGTACCCGGACTGCCGCGACAATACGCTGAAGTCCCTTCAGGTCACACTCTCACTGGGGCTCGACGCTCCGATCATCGTTGAGACCCCCTTGATGCGCCTTACCAAGGCGGAAACCTGGGAACTTGCCGAGCGGACGGGCGGAGACGAATTCGTGAAGCTCGTGAGGGATGAAACCCACACCTGCTACATGGGGGACCATGAGCACTATCACGCATGGGGCTGGGGATGCGGCAAGTGCCCAGCCTGCCGACTGCGCACAAAGGGCTGGGAAGAGTGGTCGGGGCACAACCGCTTCTGACGCATACGAAAAAGCCCGCAGAACCATTCGGCGCTACGGGCTTCCTGTATTTCTGGTGGCTAGGGACGGAATCGAACCGCCGACACGCGGATTTTCAATCCGCTGCTCTACCAACTGAGCTACCTAGCCACGCGCAACATTTTTTCTTCGGTTTGTCTTTCGCCGGAGCCCCATCAGTCTTTCACGAAGGAAAGATGAATGGTGGCTAGGGACGGAATCGAACCGCCGACACGCGGATTTTCAATCCGCTGCTCTACCAACTGAGCTACCTAGCCGCAAAAAATGTCAAGACTGCAATTATATTAATGGCGGCAGGAATATGCAAGACGGCGTGAGCGGCGGCGGAGAGTGAGGCAGAAAAATACCGCAAATGCGTGAGGGTCGAAGTCATGGATTCCTGCGCGCTTTCAGATTCAGTCAAGGAGAGATTGGCGATAATCCTTCGAAAATCTTTGACCTTATTCCCGAGTGGAGCGCCCCTCTTCGTCATGACTGCGTCATTCACGCAATTTGCCGCTGCGGCCCTTGCCGCCCTCACGCTTCTTTCCGGTGCCGCCCAGGCCGATGAGCAGTCGGTGCGCGACCAGCTCATGAAGAATACGGGGCTCAAGGCCGACAGCGTCCGCCCGACACCGATTCCCGGCCTCTGGGAAGTCTTCATTCAGGACAGGCTCTTTTATGTCGACGACAAGGTGGACTACGTTTTCTCGGGCTCCATCATCGACACCAAGACGCAGACCAATCAGACGCAGGAACGTCTGCGCGAATGGGCGCGCGAAAGCTGGAACAAGTGGCCGCGCGAGGATGCCGTGAAGCAGGTCTTCGGCGACGGCTCTCGCGAGGTGATCGTCTTCTCGGACGCCAACTGCACCTACTGCCGCTCGATGGAGCGGGTTTTTGAAGAGGTCGGGAACCTGACGGTCTACACCTTTATTACGCCGATGATCCGGGGAGAACAGAATAACCGCGAGATCGTCTGCAGCAAGAATCCGTCGAAGGCCTGGGCCGACTGGATGCGAAAGGGCATTGCGCCCGAGAGCGCGAGCCCCGACTGCGACGCTTCCGTGATGCGCCGCAACCTGTCGCTTGCCGGCCGCTACAACGTGACGGGCGCGCCCACGTTCTTCTTTCCGACAGGCGACCGCATGACGGGCGCCGTCCCCGCTTCGCAGTTTGAAAGAATCCTCGCCGAGCAGAAGTAAGCGTCCTGCCCTGACTGCTCCACCGAGAGAAAAGCGAAAAGGAAAGGCATCCGGATTCCCAGGATGCCTTTCGTCTTATTTGCTGCCAGGGCTTCACCGCGGCGCATGAGCGCCGCCCGGAAGAATGTCTGCGGGGACAAGTCCCTTCGGAACCAATACCCAGGCGCGCACGCGGCTCTTCTGCCGGCCGGCGGCTGCGCCCGCCTTGTCGCCGAAGCCCCAGAAATAATCAAAGCGCAGAACGCCCCTGATGGCGCCGCCAGTATCCTGAGCGATGACGGGTCGCGCGAGGTGAAGCTGCGGCCGGTCCTGCTCCGCCTCAATCATGAAGGGCGTACCGAGACGCCAGCGGCTCGGGTCGACGGCAACCGAGGCCTCCGGCGTAAGCGGCACGCTCTGGGCGCCGACGGGTCCGAGCGCCGGGTCGCCCGAGCGCTCTTCAAAAAAGATGAAGCTCGGGTTCTGCGCGAGCGCTTTTTTCACCTTGCCGGGGTTCGCTTTCGCCCAGGCGCGGATTCTCTGCATCGAGAGCTCATGGGGCTTGAGGCCTTCCTCGCGGATGAGCCAGTTTCCGATCGAGCGGTAGCGCCAACCGTTCTGGTCGGCAAACCCCACGCGCATGAAGGTTCCGTCCGGGAGCTCGATTCTTCCCGATCCCTGAACCTGCAGGAAGAAGGCGTCGACCGGGTCGTCTACCCAGGCAATCGCCCATTTTTCCATGTCGCGCCTCTCCTGAATAACGCCCCGCTGGTCGTAGGGAATGACCCGGCGGCCGTCGAGCTTCCCGCGAAGGCGCTTGCCCTTGAGTTCCGGATAGAGCTCTGCGAGATCGATGATGAGGAGATCGTCGGGGACCCCGTAGATTGGATAGGCATTCTTTTTGCCGCGGACCCTGCTTCCGTGCAGGAGCGGCTCGTAGTATCCGGTCATGAGGCCCGTATCCGTCCTCTCATCGCCTTTGCCGGGGACTTCCACGGCCCAGGGCGTGAAGTTTTCGGCAAAGAAGGCCTCTGCACGTTCCGGGGATTCGAGCTTCGCCTTAGTGCAGAGTTCGTTCCATGGTGCGCTCGAGAGCCGGGTGCAGGAGAGATTGAAGGCGGAGAGCGCTTCGCTCCAGGCGCCCGCCGGCGCCGGAGGGAGCTTTTCAAAGGCTTTCGCTTCGAAGGTCGTTCCGAGGGGCTTCTTTTCCGGGGGCGTTTCTACGGTCGTACAGGCCGAGATGAGCCCGAGGGCGGCGAGAAGGAGAAGCGAGGCGGCGCGCCTCGCGTCGGGAAGCAATGCGCGGGAGTTTGAAGGAAAAGCCATAAGGCACCCGAAAAGACCGGAAGGGACAAATCAAGGAGAGAAGTCTAACCGCGGCCGCCAGACTTACGGAAACGCACGCTTTCCATGAAGCCCAATCAGGTTGTCCGGGGGCGAGCGCAGATATACTGAAGCCGGCTTTGGGAGAGCCGGGTCACGAGACCGACCGGAGAACCGCGCCTATCGCTCTTCCCGGAATTCTCCTCTCCCCCCACTAAATCTTCTTTTCTCCGGAGGCTTCTTCATGCGCACCTGCCGCATTGCCCCGTCCATTCTTTCTGCGGATTTTGCGCGCCTCGGCGAAGAAGTTCGCGACGTTGCCGCCGCGGGCGCCGACTGGATTCACTTCGACGTGATGGACAACCACTATGTGCCGAATCTCACGGTGGGGCCGCTCGTTCTCAAGGCGATTCGTCCGCACGTAACCCTTCCGATCGACGTGCATCTGATGATCGAACCCGTGGATGCGCTGATTCCGAGCTTCATTGATGCGGGCGCGGACATCATCACCTTCCACTGCGAGGCAACGAAGCATATCGACCGGTCGCTGCAGCTTATCCGCAATGCCGGGAAGAAGGCGGGGCTCGTCTTCAATCCCGCGACGCCGCTCTCCTACCTCGACTACGAGCTCGACCGCGTCGACGTGGTGCTTCTCATGAGCGTGAACCCGGGTTTCGGGGGACAGAGCTTCATCGAATCGACGATTGAAAAGACGATGGCGCTTCGCGAGAAGCTCGATGCCTACAAGGCCGAAACCGGACGCGAAATCGCGCTGGAAATCGACGGCGGCGTGAAGCCAGGCAACATTGCCCGCATCGTCGCGGCGGGCGCCGATACCCTTGTTGCGGGGTCCGCAGTCTTCGGCGCCGGGTCGCCCGAGGGCTACGCGAAGGTGATCCGTAGCATGAAGGAAGCGGTTGCCGCGCTTGGAGACCGCTCATGATCCGTGCGGTCTGCTTTGATCTGGACGGGACGCTGGTGAGCTCTCTCCCCGAGATCGCCGAAGGCGTGAGGCGCCTTGCCCGGAAGGAAGACTTTGCGCCGGTGCCCGACGAGGTTGTCGCCGTCATGATCGGCGGCGGCGTTCGCGTCCTCATTGAAAGGCTCATGCGCTGGTGGGCTGCCGCCGGAGCGGATCTCTCCAAAGTGTCGGAGGATCAGCTTCTGAAGGAGCTCGTTGAAATCTGGTCCGGCATGGACGGAAGCCGCATTGCTTTGATCCCGGGCGCCTTTGAGGGCGTGGCGCAGCTCAAGCAGAAAGGCGTTGTCGTCTGGCTCGTTACCAATAAGGAAGAGCCCCTCGCAAAAGCCTTTCTTGCCGAGCGCGGACTTGAGGACGCCTTTGACGGCGTGATCGGCGGTGGCGGCGCCGCGCGCCCCAAGCCCTGGCCCGACATGATCGAGCGCGCCATGCGGGAAGCGGGCGTTGCGCCAGGCGAATGCGCCATGGTGGGCGACAGCAGAAATGACGCCCTTGCCGCACGCGCTGCCGGCGTGCGCGCCCTTCTCGTGGAGTCAGGCTACAACGAAGGCATTCCGCTAGCCGCCTGGGCAAAAGCGGAAGGATTCACGGAAATTTTCCCCGATACCGGCCGGGCCTGCGCCCGGCTTCTGAAGGAGCTCGAAGCATGCTGAAGGCGCTCTTGGGATTTGCGCTTCTCGTTCCGTTCGCCGTTTCTGCGGCTCCGCAGAAAGAGCCGCCCACGGCGGAAGCCGTGGCGCAGTGCTACGGCGCCGTTCAGGGCGACGACCAGGAGGCGCGCGGAAAGTGTCTCGCGATGGAGCTCGAGATGGTGCAGGCGACCTATAAGGACGTCACCGATCGGGTGGCTTCCTACGCCAAGGCGCTCGACAAGCCTTCAGGCACGCGCACGCGCTGGAATAAGTTCATTCTCTCCGGGCAGAGCTTTGAGACCTTTGTGAAGCGCGAATGCGATTTCGTCGGAATTACGACGAAGGGGAACAAGCGCGTTGAAGCCAATGCCGAGCTTGCCTGCAGGATCGGCTACTACCGCCTGAGAACCAACATCCTCACCAACCGGCATCTGAGCCAGTCGAGCTACTGATGGAATTTGAGCGATCCGATCTATCTCCCGCAGGCCTCACCGGCAGCTGGAAAACGCTCGTCGAAGCTTTTCTCGCGTCGCCCGAAGGCCGGGAGCTCGCACTGCGGCTCGCGGCGGAAAAGCGAAACGTCTATCCGCCTCATGCCTTCCGGGCGCTCGAACTCACGCCCTTCGAGTCGGTGCGCGCCGTGATCGTCGGGCAGGACCCGTACCACACGCCGGGAAAGGCCTGCGGGCTCGCCTTTTCGGTGCCGGTCGGGGAGAAGCTCCCGCCTTCGCTTAGAAACATCTTCAAGGTGGCGGCCGAGGGCGGTCCCGTCCGCACGAACGGCGACCTCACGGACTGGGCAAAAGCGGGCGTCCTTCTCATCAATCCCATTCTGACGGTTGCGGAGGGTCTCCCCCTCTCGCATGCCGGCTGGGGATGGGAGCGTCTCACGACGGAAATCATCCGCACGCTCTCCGATCAGCGCGAGGGACTCGTCTTCTTTCTCTGGGGGAAGCCCTCCCAGAAGCTTTTTCTTCCCCTGATTGACGAGGGGCGCCACAAGGTCCTGACGGCTTCGCATCCGTCGCCTTTATCCGCTGCGCGGGGAGACGACGCCTTCATGAAGTCGCATGTCTTCGCAAAGGCCAATGAGTGGTTCGCAAAGCGAGGCGAACCGCTCATTGACTGGAATGGGACGAAAGAACAGGAAGCTCAGCCTTCGCTCTTCTGAAGGGGAACGATACGCTTCGGGAGGAGCCCGAGGAATTCGGGATCGGGGCGGGACTTGAGGTCCAGGATGCCCGAGAGAAGCCTCGGCCCCCGGAAGAAATGAATCCTCACCCTGCGGCCGCGGGCGCGTTCAATCTGGCGCTCAAATACGCTCGCGTCCGTTTTCTCCTCGTCGACCGCAATAATTTCGTCGCCGGCGAAAAGTCCGGCAGCGAAGGCCGGGGATGAGGAGACGACATAGCCCGCAACAACCGCTCCCCTTTTCTTTCCGGGATGGATGCCGGCGAGCCTCAGTGCTGCCGGGACGGTCGGGTCGGCTTCTGTCTGAAGCCCCTGAAGATTGAGCGCCTTTTCAACCGCATCAATCCAGAAGGAGCGATTTCCCTTTTCGTAAACGAGCATCCCCAGGAGCTCGCTAAGGTCGACATGGATGAGCGACTTAAAGAGCTCGCCGATGCCTCCGTCGGGAAGCCCTTTCCAGGTTCCCTGACGGATCTCGTCGGCCGCTGAGCAGTACCAGGTCTGCAGGAACGACTCGAGCGTTTCCTTCCGCTCGGTAAGGCGCCTGATTTCCGAATCCAGAATGAGCGCGGCAAGCGCTCCCTTCGTGTAGTAGGAGATCTGCGAATAGGGAGAGTCTTCCGTCTGACGGTAGAGCTTTACCCAGGCATTGAAGCTCGATTCGGCGAGCGTCATGGCGTCAAAGCCTTCGCGCGTGAGCGCGAAGTTCATGCGTTCAGCGAGGTGCCTGAGATAGACCTCTTCGGAAATAACGCGGGCTCTGCGTGCGAGAAGACTTTCATAGTAGGAAGTGAACCCTTCGAAGATCCAGAGATCATGCGTGTATTCCTCGCCTGAAAGATCGTAGGGGAGAAATCCGGAAGGCTTCAGTCGCTTTACGAGCCAGGCGTGGAAGTATTCATGCGCGGCGAGAATCAGAAATTCGTCGTAGCGCTTCGGAGGCTCCGCTTCTCCAGCGGCAGGAAGCGCATTCACATCTTCGAGAAGCACCGTGCCGGCACTGTGTTCGAGTCCGCCGTAAAGACCGGCCTCGAGATGAAGGTAGAGCATGTAGCGGCTGAAGGGCGCTCGGGGTTCAGCAATCACCTTCGGGTCATGCCAGAACAAGTTGGCGGCCTCGAAGATTTTCCTGAGATCTTCAGCAATCCGTTTGGTGTTGAGGCTGGAAGCCCCCGTGATGATGACTTCATGCGGAACGGATCCGGCATCAACGATAAAGATCGTCGCCTTTGCGCATTTCTTTGGCAGAAGGACAAACGGGGAATCGAGAAGTTCGTCAAGGGACTTTGCCTGCCAGGAGGTTCCGTCAGGGGTCTGAAGGGCGTCGAGCGCAGAGTGCACGTCCCAGTCCTTCACATCAAAAAGAACGCTGAAAAGAGTTCCCTGAGGGATGGCAGCCGGATGAAGGAAGAGTGCGGGCGGGTTGATGAATCCGCGGTCGACATCGAGCCAGGCGTCGTGAATGCCTTTTGAATAGGCAAAAACGGACCAGTGAACCTCAACCCGGGAAAGATCCGGGGTCTCATCCGCGTGGAGGCGCCATTCGGCTTTCCCAATCTGTTCGAGCTCAATGCGCACGCCCGCGGACTCTGCATGAATGTCGCAGACGCGGCCGGAATATTCGCGAAGCACGTAGCTTCCCGGCGTCCAGACGGGCATTTCGAGACGGATGCTTTCTTCCTCAAGGTGAGAGAGGTCGAGCGGGAGCGTCACGTGATAGCGGTGATGAAGAGGATCCGGCGTGATGCGGTATGAGAGCTGCATAAGCGATGTATTCAGGAAAAAACAAAGGGGGAATTCAAGTCAGGCGTTCAGTGTAGGGCAGAGCGCTGGGCACTCTTCAAAAATATTTTTCCGTGGCTCTTGACAAAAGGTGAAAGGCTCTTCATAATTCGCGTCCTGCTTCGGAAACGAGGCAGCAAAAAAGAAGCGCTCCAGGAAGCAAACTAAAAGATTTCTTCCAGAGCACTTGACAAAAGGAAACGACTTCTATATGATTTCGATCCTTCGCTGCTCAAACAGCAGTGCAGTTCTTTAAAAATCAGATTCAACGAACCGATAAGTGTGAAC
>CEAD01021205.1_pt1 | contig 12481 bp, 7 predicted proteins | sample 554861 | NCBI WGS metagenome assembly CEAD01 (sample SAMEA3182053, study PRJEB8094) | gut metagenome | biome: human; feature: gut; material: Stool; isolation source: human stools | place: Canada | collected 2012-10-30
GGGCCATGCGGTGTGGGAGGGGGCACCCTGCAAAGGGGCCCTCTACCCGATTTCGCCGGGTCGGCCTGAAGCGCGATTTTTCTACGCATAAATACGAATGCTTCCGAGCCTTCGGAAATGCCTTCAACATTCCCTTACATTTTCGAGGAGGATTGACGGCCGTCAATGAGACGTCATCTCACCTTCATGCCGTCGTCATGGAGGCAGTTCTGAAGGCAGGCTGCAACCGCCCTCCGGCACGCCTCATTAGGGCGAATGCGCGTCATGACGCGCTGCAAAGCTGGGATGAGAATGAAGCGCCAGAGCGCCTCCTGAAGGCTCCAGGCTCTCCCGGGACAAACTTCAAAGGCAGAAGCCCTCAGAGTCCCGACTGCCCTGGCGAAGCCGCGGCTCACCAGCGTTCTATGGCCGGCCGTTCCGGAAAATGAATATGAAAAAGGCTGACGACGTCTCTTTTTCCGTCGTCAGCCTTTTCTCGATGCAGCCAATTTGTAATGACGCGGGACCAACCACATCACTTTCTTGCGTTTGAGGAGCAACACATGACTTTGTTTTATTCGCTGCGGAACTAAAGTTACGCTCTTTACCCCGTCCACGCAAACCCTAACCGTCTTTCCGCGACTCGCCCTATAACGGTGCAATTTCAGGGTTAACTATTAATCATAAAACACATCCTAAGATTTGAATTCCGAGAAAAATACGTATTTATTCGTATATATTGTTAAGCTGTCGGTCGGCTTCGACGCTTCTCCCTGAAGCCCGGGCTGAAGCGCATTCATTCCTCTTCATCCATCTGCATGAAAGCCTCTCAGGCGAGCGCGGCGGTGCTTCTCCCGGGCCGGCACCGATACAATTCGAAGTACGTCTGACCACGCAAACCGCTGCCCGGGTTTGCCTTTTTCCTTCACGGGCGCGGCTGAGCCTGCAGAACCTCATTTTCCTCCGCCACCCGAATTCCACCAAACAAATGAACACCATGTCTCGTCAAGAAGAAGGCCTTGAGCGCATCCGCGATCTGGATGTGCTCTCCACAATTCCCGAGATGCTCGCCCTCCAGGTTGAAAAGCGTCCGACTGCCATTGGCTGGAAGTCCTGGGATGCGAAGAAGAAGACTTGGCGCGACTGGACCTTCCGCGAGGCATACGACGAAGTGGCGCGCTGGCGTCACGCACTTGCCGGCATGGGGCTTGAACGCGGCGCGCGCGTGGCGATGCTCCTTCCGAACTGCATGGAAGCGGTGCTCTTCGACCAGTCGGTCCTTGCGAACGCCCTCACGCCCGTGCCGCTTCACGCCATCGATACGCCGAAATCCTCGGCCTACATCCTCAACGATTCGGGCGCCGAGGTTCTCGTCACCAACAAGAAGCTCAAGTGGCGTCAGATCCGCGAATCCGGGGAGCTCCCGAATCTGAAGCTCGTCGTCATTACGGACGATGAATTCTGCGACGATCCGGATGCCGCCATTCCGACGATGTCGCTCGAAACTTGGCTCAAAAAGACGCCAGAGGCGCCGCTCCCCCCGGGACCGCGCTCCACCGATCTTGCCGCCCTCGTCTATACCTCGGGCACGACCGGGAGCCCCAAGGGCGTCATGCTCACGCACAGGAACGTTCTCTCGAACCTCCGGGGCGTTCTCCTGAGCCTCCAGCCCTGGAGCGGCGAAACACTCCTTTCCTTCCTCCCGCTCTCGCACACCTTCGAGCGCACGGCGTCCTACTACCTCGCCGTGGGCTGCGGGCTCACGCTCGCCTTCAACCGCTCGATTGCAAACCTTGCCGACGATCTGAAGACCATCCGTCCGAGCATTCTGATGTCGGTGCCCCGCGTCTACGACATGATCTACGGGAAGCTGCGCGACGGGCTCGCGAAGCAGCCCAAATACGTGCAGTACCTCTTCGACTGGGCGGTCGAAGTGGGCTGGCGCCGCGTCTGCCGCGAGAACAATCTCCCCATTGAACCCTCTGGCCGCGCGTGGCTCGATCCCCTTGTCGCCGGGTTCCTCGACCGCAAGGTGGGCAAAAAGCTCCGCGCGGTCTTCGGCGACAACATTCACCTCTACATTTCCGGGGGCGCTGCGCTCAATCCTGCCGTCGCCCGCGTCTTCCTCGCATTGGGCGTTCCCATCTACCAGGGCTACGGCATGACGGAAACGAGCCCGATCATTGCGGTGAACCGCATCGGAAGCAATCACCCGACCACGGTGGGACCGAAGCTCGACAATATTGAAGTGCGCCTCTCGCCCGAGGGCGAACTGCAGGTGCGCGGCCCCTCGGTCATGCAGGGCTACTGGCACCGAGAGGGCGCAACGAAGGCGATTCTTTCCGACGAAGGGTGGCTCTCCACCGGAGACGTGGCGGAAATCTACGAAGACGGACACATCCGCATCACGGGCCGCATCAAGGAAATCATCGTTACCTCCTCGGGCGAAAAAGTGCCGCCCGCGGATCTTGAGGCTGCAATTGAATGCGACCGGCTCTTCTCGCAGACGATGGCAGTGGGCGACGACCGTCCCTGCATTGGTCTTGTTGCCGTCGTGAATCCCGATGAATGGAAGCGCCTTGCTGAAAGCCTCGGGCTCGACCCTGAGGATGAGAAGTCGCTCACCTCGCGCGAAGCCACTCAGGCGGCGCTGCGCCGCATCAAGGCCGCTTCGGCGGGCTTTCCCAACTACGGCGTTCCGCGCGTCGTCACGCTCCTGCGCGCCCCGTGGACAATCGAAAACGGTCTTCTCACGCCGACCCTCAAGATCAAACGCGCCCAGATCGTGCGCCGCTACGGCGACAAGATCGACGCCATGTATGAAGCCATTGCTCCGAAGAAGAAAGCCTGACCGCACAAAAAATGCTTGATCGAGATCTTCCGACGGGGAGCCCCGTCACCATCCCACAGTACCTCGCACGCACCGTGCGGGAGATGCCCGAGCGCGAAGCCTTCCGTCAGTTCGACTACGCGGAAAACCGCTGGATTTCCGTCACCTGGCGCGAGTTCTGCCAGTCCGTGATGCGCTGGCGGCGCGCCTTTCATGCGGCGGGGCTTCGTCCGGGAGACCGGGCGGCAATGCTCCTCACGAATTCCATCGACGCGGTGACCTTCGATCAGTCGGCGCTCGCGGCAGGCCTCGTGCCGGTTCCGCTTCACGCCATCGATACGCCGGGGTCCTCCTCCTACATTCTCCGCGATTCGGGAAGCCGCATTCTCGTAACGACCTCGAGAGCGCGCTGGAACGCCATTCATGCCGTTTCCGGAAAGCTTCCCGACCTTGTGGAAGTCGTCCTCATCAACGACCTCGGAGACGAGGAAGAGAGCGGCGTGCGCGTGTCGGGTCTTGAAACGTGGCTCGCCCGCGGGAACGGCATCCCCGACGACGCCCTGCCCGACGGCCCGAGGGCCGAAAGCCTCGCTGGCTTCATCTACACCTCCGGCACCACCGGACGGCCGAAGGGCGTCATGCTGACCCACGCCAATCTGGTTGCGAACGTGAAGCAGATTTCCAGACGCATTGAGGTCACGCCCGACGACGTCTACCTTTCGTTCCTCCCGTTCTCGCATACGTTTGAGCGCACGGTCGCGCACTACCTCGCCCTCGCGCACGGAGCCTCCATGGCCTTCGCCCGCTCGGTCGCCCATATCGAAGCCGACCTTGCGGAAGTGCGTCCGACATTGATGTGCACGGTGCCGCGCGTTCTCGAGCGCATCTACCAGAAGCTGCAGCTCGAGCTCTCCAAAGCGTCCGAGCACGATCAGTACATCGCCGCCTGGGCGGCCGAAACCGGCTGGCGGCGCTTCTGCCGCGAAAACGGCCTTCCCGTGGAGCCTTCGGAGCGCGCGCAGCTTGACGAAACCGTGCTTCCGACCCTTGACGAGGATGTCGGCGTCAAGGTGCGCGCCGTCTTCGGCGGCCGCATGAAGGCGATCTTTGCGGGGGGCGCGAGCCTTTCCGCGACCGTTGCCCGCTACTTCTGCGCGATGGGGCTTCCCATTCGCCAGGTTTACGGCCTCACGGAAACGAGTCCCATCATTTCCTTTACCGCAGACCGCATGAACCACCCCGACTGCGTGGGCTGGCCTGTGGAGGATACGGAAGTGAGGCTCGGCGAACACGACGAGCTGCAGGTCCGCGGTCCCCAGGTCATGCAGGGCTACTGGCAGCGTCCGGCCGATACCGCACGCGCCTTCACCGAGGACGGATGGTTCCGCACGGGCGACCAGGCGGATCTCTCCGACGGCGGACGCGTGCGCATCCGCGGGCGTCTCAAAGAAATCATCGTGACCTCCACGGGCGAAAAGATCGCGCCGGTGGATCTCGAATTCGCCATTCAGAACGACCCGCTTTTCGAGCAGGTCTTCGTCTACGGCGAAAACCGCCCCTTCATCAGCGCGCTCATCGTCGTGCAGCCTGAGCTCTGGCAGTCGCTCTGCCGGGAAATGGAGCTCGATCCCGAGGATCCCGCCTCGCTCACGGACAGAAGCATGACGAGGCTCCTTCTGAAGCGCGTGCGCGCCGCGGCGAAGGACTTCCCTTCCTACGGCATTCCGCGCTCGATTGCCGTCGTGCGCGAGCCCTTCACGATTGAGAACGGCCTTCTCACGCCGACCATGAAGCCGCGCAGAAAGGAAATCTTTGCCCGCTGGGGACACCTGATTGAAGCTATCTATGTGGGACACCCCGCAGCTTGATTCCTAAGGTATACGGGAATTTTCTCCGCATAACCGGCCTTTCACCCGAGCGCTCCGCACGCCATTCCCGGCATGCGGAGCGCTTTGCTTAGAGGCACGCGAAAAAAAACTTTCGGCCGGACCACACGGAGAAGTAAAAAATCATTAGACTGCGTGCGCAAACCAATCTCGGATTTTCCTTCCCCGCCGCTCCGGTGCTTTTGTTCGCACAGAGGGCATGCATCAAGAGGGGAGGAACATTCAGCCCGCGGGGAACGCCCGTTCCCTCTCGGCGCAGACTGAATTCAATTACGTGCCGTACTCCGGATTCCGCAGAGCAGAAAGCCTCTGCAGGGTTCGACCGGTGTATTTTTTTTTGCACTCAGAGGTTGTTATGCGACTCCTTCAGACGGCTTACACGTTCGACGACGTTCTGCTCGTTCCCGCCTACTCGGAAATCCTCCCGCGCGACACGCAGCTTCAGACGAAGCTCACCCGCGGTCTTTCGATCAACATTCCGATGGTTTCCGCCGCCATGGACACGGTTACGGAAGCGAAGCTCGCGATCGCCCTCGCTCAGGAAGGCGGCATCGGCTTCATTCACAAGAACATGACCGCCGACCAGCAGGCCGCTGAAGTCGCCAAGGTGAAGCGCCATGAAGCCGGCGTCGTTGCCGAACCGATCACGATCGGCCCCGACATGCTCGTGGGCGACGTGATTGCGCTCGCCCGCGAACACCGCATTTCCGGCCTTCCGGTCGTCGCCGAAGACGGCTCCGTCCTCGGCATGGTCACGAACCGCGACCTGCGCTTTGAAACCCGCATGAGCGTTCCCGTCCGCGAAGTCATGACTCCGCGCGAACGCCTCGTCACGGTTCACGAAGGCGCCTCGCTCGAGGAAGCGAAGGAACTCATGCACCAGCACCGCCTCGAGCGCGTGCTCGTCGTTACAGAGGACTTCCACCTCGCCGGCCTCATGACTGTGAAGGACATCACGAAGGCGACCGACCATCCGTTCGCCGCCAAGGACGCCAAGGGCAAGCTCCTCGCGGGCGCTGCCGTTTCCGTCGGCCAGGGCACGGAAGAACGCGTTGAGAAGCTCGTCGACGCCGGCGTCGACGTGATCGTCGTCGATACGGCTCACGGCCACTCGAAGGGTGTTCTCGACCGCGTCAAGTGGGTGAAGACCCATTACCCGGATCTGCAGGTGATCGGCGGCAACATCGCCACCGGCGAAGCCGCGCTCGCCCTCGTCGAGCACGGCGCTGACGGCGTCAAGGTCGGCATCGGCCCGGGCTCGATCTGCACGACCCGCATCGTGGCCGGCGTCGGCGTTCCCCAGATCACCGCCATCAGCAACGTTGCCGAAGCCCTTCAGGGCACGGACGTTCCCTGCATCGCCGACGGCGGCATCCGCTTCTCGGGCGACATCGCCAAGGCAATCGCCGCGGGCGCTAGCTCCGTCATGATGGGCGGCATGTTCGCCGGCACGGAAGAAGCTCCGGGCGAAGTGATCCTCTACCAGGGCCGCTCCTACAAGTCCTACCGCGGCATGGGCTCGCTCGGCGCCATGGGCAAGGGCTCGGCCGACCGCTACTTCCAGGACAACAACCAGGGCAACATCGACAAGTTCGTGCCGGAAGGCATCGAAGGCATGGTTCCCTTCAAGGGATCCATCTCCGCGATCATCTATCAGATGATCGGCGGTCTGCGCTCCTCGATGGGCTACTGCGGCTGCCGCACGATTGAAGAAATGCGCACCCGCGCCCGCTTCGTTCAGATCACCGCCGGCGGCTTGCGTGAATCGCACGTCCACGACGTGAAGATCACGAAGGAAGCCCCGAACTATCGTCAGGCCAACTGATAAAGCCTTGGACCGGGATGCTCCCTCCTGCGGTGCCTCCCGATCCGGAGCAGAAAACGTCAAGGCGCCCGAACCCCCGAAGAAATCCGGGCGCGGGCGCCTTTTCATTTTGTTATAGTCTCGCCCGAATCTTCCTTAAGGGACCTTAGCACTCCGCTCAAGCGCTCTTAGGAAGAGACGAATACTTTTTCCCGAACTGCAGCGTACCCATGCAAACCTCTCACGACCGCATTCTGATTCTCGACTTCGGCAGCCAGGTGACCCAGCTCATCGCCCGCCGCGTGCGCGAAGCCCACGTCTACTGCGAAGTTCATCCGAACGATGTTTCGGCGGACTTCATCCGCGAGTTCGCCCCGAAGGGCATCATCCTCTCGGGCTCGCACATGAGCGCCTATGAGGAAAGCAACGACCAGGCGAGCCAGGCCGTCTTCGAAGCGGGCGTTCCCGTTCTCGGCATCTGCTACGGCATGCAGACGATGGCCCAGCAGCTCGGCGGCAAGGTCGAAAGCGGCACGAAGCGCGAATTCGGCTACGCTGAAGTGCGCGCCCGCAACCACACGAAGCTCCTCGAGGGAATTGAGGACTTCCGCACGGAATCGGGCGAAGGCATGCTGAAGGTCTGGATGTCGCACGGCGACAAGGTCACTGAGCTTCCTCCCGGCTTCAAGGTGATGTGCTCGACCCCGTCCTGCCCGATCGCCGGAATGTGCGACGAGGAGCGGGGCTTCTACGCCGTGCAGTTCCACCCGGAAGTCACGCATACCGTTCAGGGTCGCCAGATCCTCAACCGCTTCGTTCTCGACATCTGCAAGTGCCGTCCCGACTGGGTGATGGGCAATTACGTTGCCGAAGCCGTGGAAACCATCCGCCGCGAAGTGGGCGACGAGGAAGTGATTCTCGGCCTCTCGGGCGGCGTCGACAGCTCTGTCGCTGCGGCCCTAATTCACCGCGCCATCGGCCGCCGCCTCACCTGCGTCTTCGTCGACAACGGCCTCCTTCGCAAGGGCGAACGCGAACAGGTTCGCGAAACCTTTGAAAAGAACATGGGCCTCAAGCTCATCGTGGTAGATGCCGTCGACCGCTTCATGAATGCGCTCGCGGGCGTCTCCGACCCCGAGCAGAAGCGCAAGATCATCGGCCGCGAATTTGTGAACGTCTTCCAGGCTGAAGCCGAAAAGATCAAGAATGCCCGCTGGCTCGCCCAGGGCACGATCTATCCGGACGTGATTGAATCCGCTGGCGCGAAGACGAAGAAGGCGAAGGTGATCAAGAGCCACCACAATGTGGGCGGCCTTCCAGAGACGCTTCACCTCAAGCTCCTTGAGCCGCTTCGCAGCCTCTTCAAGGACGAAGTGCGCGAACTCGGCATCGAGCTCGGTCTCCCCGCTGAAATGGTCTACCGTCATCCCTTCCCCGGACCGGGCCTCGGCGTGCGCATCCTCGGCGAAGTGAAGCGCGAATACGCGGATCTTCTGCGCGAAGCCGATGCGATCTTCATCGAGGAACTCCGCAAGGCCGGCCTCTACGACAAGGTGAGCCAGGCGTTCGTCGTCTTCCTCCCCGTCAAGTCCGTGGGCGTCATGGGCGACGGCCGCACCTACGAATGGGTGGTGTCGCTGCGCTCGGTCCAGACCTCCGACTTCATGACGGCCAAGTGGAGCGAGCTCCCCTACGAGCTTCTCGGCACCGTTTCGAACCGCATCATCAACGAAGTCCGCGGCATCAACCGCGTGGTCTACGACGTGAGCGGGAAACCCCCTGCCACGATTGAATGGGAATAACCTCTCCCGGAAATCTTCGTCTTCAGCAGCCTGAGATCCCGCATTTCAGCTGCTGAGAGATCGCAAAGAAGGCAGTCCGCATCCAGACGGACTGCCTTTCTTTTTGCTCAGTGCTCCCGCCTCTGCCGCCGGAATTTCCGGGGAGCTCTGAAAAAAAATGGCGCCTTCCCCGCACGAAACAGGAAAAGCGCCGATCAGGCTCTTTGATTCTTCAGGCATCAGTCAAGCGACTTAATGCTGCCCGAGAGCTGAGCGAGCTTCATCGCGACCTCTGCCCCCTTTTCAAGCGACTTCACGGGAATGCATTCATAGATCCCGTGGAAGTTCATGCCGCCCGTAAAGACGTTCGGGCAGGGAAGACCGCGAACGGAAAGGCGCGCGCCGTCGGTGCCCCCGCGAATCGGCTCCTCGATCGGGTCAAGCCCTGCCGCACGATAGGCTTCTCGTGCGATTTCAAGAACCTTCGGCGCCCGGTCGAGGTAGGGCCGCATGTTCTGGTAGCTGTCCTTGATTTCAATCTTCGCCTTCGCCTGCGGGTAGAGTGCATTCATCTTCTCGACGAGATCAAGAAGAAGCGTCTTCTTTGCTTCATAGAGCGCCGCATCATGGTCGCGGATGAGAATGCGGATCTTCGTCGCAACGACGTTCCCCTGCATCATGTTGGGGTGGAGGAACCCTTCGTGGCCGACCGTGCATTCCGGGCTCATCTCTGCGGGGAGCATTTCCATGAATTTCGCCGCGTAGCGCAGCGAATTCACCATCTTGTCCTTTGCAAGACCCGGATGGACGCCCACGCCCTCAATCGTCACAACGGCGGTGCCGCCGTTGAAGTTTTCGCTCTCAAGCGTCCCCACTTCGCCGCCGTCGAACGTGTAGGCATACTTGGCGCCGAAGTGCCCGATGTCGAAGTTTTCCGTGCCGCGCGCCACTTCCTCGTCAGGCGTAAATCCGATCGCGAGGCGTGCATGCGGAATTTCCGGATGCGCCGCAATTTCAGCGGCCATCGTCATGATGGCGGCGATGCCCGCCTTGTCGTCGGCGCCGAGAAGGGTCGTGCCGTCCGTGAAGATGATGTCTTCGCCGGCGTACTTCGTGATCTCAGGGAAGTCGGCCGCCCTGAAGACGATGTTCTTTTCTGCATTGAGAACGACATCTCCGCCCTCATAGCGCAGGATCTGCGGCTTTACGTTTTCGCCCGAGGCGTCAGGCGACGTATCCATATGCGCTATGAAGCCGATCGAGGGACAGGCTTCGCACCCCTTCGAGGCGGGAATTTCGGTGTAGACGACGCCGCCATTGCCCACATGGGCATTTTCGAGACCGAAGGACTTCAATTCCTCAACCAGAGCTTCGGCGAGCTTGAGCTGCTTCGTCGTGGAAGGAGACGTGCTGCTCTCACGCGCAGACTGCGTATCGAAGCTCACGTAGCGAAGGAATCGCGATTGAACCGTGTCCGTCATGATGTTTTCTTTGGCCTTTGTGTATGTCTGGAAGAATTCGTCTTTACTGAGGGAGCCGAACGCTTCAGAAGCTGCCGCTCCCTCAGGCTTTCAATCAATATTCATTGAAGATGCGCTGAATTTCCTTAGGATCAGTCGTCTTCGTGAGCGCGAGCTGGAGAAGGAGACGCGATTTCTGGGGATTCAGGTTCCCCGCAGCAATGTAGCCCTTGGCTTCATCCTCGCCCGAAAGCACGCAGTCGCCCGTCGGCACGCGCTCGGAGAGAACCACGGGGTAGCCCTTCTGCATGAGAGGAACGTAGAAATCCTTGTGAGCATTGGGAATCGAGCCGTTGCCCATGCTTGCCGAAACAATGCCCTTGGCCCCGTTCTTAAGCGCGGCTTCGGGCATCCTGGCATCGTCCCCGGGGAGTGCATAGACAACATCCACGCGCGGGAGCGTCTCAAGACCCTTCACGTCAAATTCGCTCGCAGCCGTATGGCGGCGCGTAGAGAGACGATAGAGCACGGGCTGAGCCTTGCTCATGACGCCGAGATAGCCGTATTCAGGCGCCTGGAACGTGGAAACATTGCTCGTATTGAACTTCGTCGTTTCGCGTGCGGCGCAGATGCGGTCGTTCATGACGATCGTGACGCCGACGCCCTTCATCTTGGGCGAAGCCGCTGCCTGCACTGCCTCAAGGAGGTTCATCGGGCCGTCGGCCGAGATGGCCGTTGCCGGGCGCATGGCGCCAACGAGCACCACGGGCTTGTCGCTCTTCACCGTGAGGTTGAGGAAGAATGCCGTTTCCTCAATCGAATCGGTGCCGTGCGTGATCACGACGCCGTCGATTGTCGGATCCGCGAGGAGCTCATTCACACGATTGGCAAGATGAAGAAGAATCTTCGTGTCGACGTTGTTGGACGAAATATTGGCTACCTGCTCGCCCGATACCTCGGCATAGTCCTTCATCTGGGGGACTGCCTGAATCAGCGTATCGATTCCGAGCGAACCCGCCTTATAGCCCGTCACGTCGGTGCTCTTCTGCGCAACGCCCGCAATCGTGCCCCCGGTAGCGAGGATCTTGACGGAGGGCAACGCAAAAGACTGCGAAGCGAAGGCCATGGCGATCAGACCGCCGATAATCGTCATCGTCTGCTTGAGTTTCATGTGAAGCTCCTGATTGTGCCGGCGCTTCGGCTGTTCGTATGAAGCGCCGGCGAGTTAAGCAAAGAAGTGTTCAGGCTTCAATGCATTAGAAGTAGTAGGAAAGGCCGGCAACGGTGCTGAGCGAATCCGGCTTCACCTTCTTGCCGTCGTACTTGTATTCGCCTTCCGTGTAGCCGATGCCCGTATAGACTCGGGTGCTCTTCGAGAGGTTGTACTGGTACCCGAGGCCCGCGAACCAGGCCGTGGCCTTCACCTTTTCTTCGAGCTCATCGGTTTCCGCCTTGAGGGCGCCGACGGAGGCGAGAACCTTGCCGCCCGCGAGCGGAGCATCAAAGCCCACGATGCCGCTGTAGCCTTCGAGTTCATCGAATGCGTCCGTAATGCCCAGAGTCGTCTTCATCGCATCGCTGTTCCAGCCCTGCGTACTGAGCGCATTGGCATTGCCGAAGCAGTGGGCAGCCGCATAGACGGTCATGAAGCCGAAGTTGTAGTTGCCGCCCAAGGTGACGCGCCACATGTCTTCAGGATTCTTTGCCTTATGGTCGCCGGTCTTCAGGTCCGAGAGCGTGCCTTCGTTCATGCCTTCATAAAGGAGAACCGTGCTGAGGGCGCCTGCCGTGTAGGTTGCGCCGATGCCCATGTAGCGGTCGGTACCAGCCTTGTTTTCATAGTCGTTCGTACCCATCGCGTAGGCGGCCGTCACCTGGAAGCCCGCCATATTGGGGCTGCGGTACGTGAGGATGTTGTCGCGGCGGGAGGAATCGATCTTCGCAAAGACGATGCCCTGATTGCCGATGCTGCCCATGCCCGTGCCGAATGGGTTGATGCCGCCCAGGAGATTGAAGCTGCCGCCGTCAGTGCCGAGAATCGCGGAACGGCCGGCAGAGATCGTGCCGAAGGGGCCGACGAGCTGCAGGGTGGCCTCGCGATCGAAAATCGTATTGGCCGTGCTCAGGGCGCCCGTATCAGTTTGATAGCCGTTTTCGAGAACGAACTTCACCTGGTAGCCGTTTCCGAGATCTTCGCCACCGCGCAGGCCGAAGCGGCTCGCCGTGCCGACGCCGGAGTCGAGCGTGAATTTGTCGGTCGCGTCGCCGACGCCCGGATCCGTGTGTTCATAGACGAGGCCCGCGTCAATGCGGCCGTAGATCTGAACATCAGCGGCAGAAGCCTGAGAGGCCATGCCGAAAGTGAGAGCGGCAACCGCAGCGGCGAGAGCGATGTTGAGCTGTTTCATCGTTTTGTTTCCTGGATTTCACGGAGATGCCGGACCTCGAAGGAAAAGCGCCGGATCAGAAAACCATCCGGAACTCCCCGGGAGGCGCTTCAAGACAACTCCATTTGGTGGTGGTCAGGAAATCAGGGGATGTATTTTGAAATTGACTGCTTTCTTCGCCATTCATCGCGCAAAAAGCGTCTGACGCCATCCCCGGCATTGCTGCCGGTCCCCCGTATTCAGACGTCAGATGCCGAATGTATTTCGGTTTCTAGGTACTTTGCTATACGTGAAAACCAGACTTACTTTGACGGAAAAACTGCCCATTTCTGCCGCACGCAGTCAGGGTTCATC
>CEAD01012145.1_pt1 | contig 12367 bp, 10 predicted proteins | sample 554861 | NCBI WGS metagenome assembly CEAD01 (sample SAMEA3182053, study PRJEB8094) | gut metagenome | biome: human; feature: gut; material: Stool; isolation source: human stools | place: Canada | collected 2012-10-30
TAGGGACACTCAGTAAATAATATAAAATTAGCCAACTAATTCATACACAATGTATTGCGAATTAGTTGGCTTTTTTGTATCTTTAGATATTCCCCCGAAAATAAGGTTTGGCAGCCAAAACGGGGGAAATACCCCAAAAAAGATATGGCTAAGATACAAAATATTTCGGAAATACAGCCCACTTTGGGCTTTACAGAATTTGATGTTCTGGAAAAATATCGCAAGAGTTTTTATGAGAGTGAACTGGGCAGGCTTCACTCAGTTTTCCCGTTTGACCGTATGGCAAAAGCCATAGGCTTGTCGGAACAGCGTCTTGGACGCAGGAACATTTTTAGCCCTCTGGCAAAGATTGCCCTTATGGTCCTGAAAGCCTACACCGGATTCTCCGACAGACAGCTGGTGGAACATCTCAACGGCAACCTCCACTACCAGATATTCTGCGGAATCATGATAGATCCGGCCTTTCCCATAACCAACTACAAGATAGTCAGTGCCATCCGCAATGAGATAGCATCCCGTCTTGATATTGACTCCCTTCAGGAGATACTGGCCTCCCACTGGAAACCATATCTTGAGAACCTTCACGTGTGCATGACTGATGCCACGTGTTATGAAAGTCACATGCGTTTTCCTACAGATATGAAACTGCTTTGGGAAAGTATTGAATGGCTTTACAGGCATATCTGCCGGCATTGTATGGATCTTGGGATAAGGCGTCCCCGTAACAAATATGCGGATGTGTCAGAGTCCTATCTTTCATACTGCAAGAAAAGAAAGAGGAAGGCCTCAAGAACACGCATGCTCAAGCGCCGTATGATCAGACTCCTTGAAAAGCTCATCGTACAGAGGGATGAGATTCATAAGGAATACGGGAGATCACTCAGATATACACAGGATTATCAGAAACGCCTTTCCATAATCAGAAAGGTTCTTGTACAGGAGAAGGAACTGTTTGAAGGCAGGAAGGTCAATGACCGCATCGTCAGCATCGACCGTCATTACGTACGTCCTATCGTAAGAGGCAAGGAAACAAAGTCTGTTGAATTCGGTGCAAAGGTTAACAACATACAGATAGACGGTATATCGTTTATCGAACACCTCTCGTTCAAGTCATTCAATGAGGGAATACGACTGAAGGACTGTATCCGTATGCAACAGAAACTCATGAATGTCAGGGTTAGATGTGCGGCTGGAGATTCCATATATGCCAATAATGCAAATAGAAGGTTCTGTACAAAATATGGTATATCCACTTCCTTTGTACGCAAGGGAAGGGCGGCAAAGGATGAACCCTTGAGAAAGGTTCTCAGAAGTGAACTTTCAAAGCAGAGAGCTACCAGGCTTGAAGGAAGCTTCGGTACTCAAAAGCAACACTACTCACTCGCAAGAATAAAGGCCAGGAACAGGAAGACTGAAATCCTTTGGATTTTCTTCGGAATACATACGGCAAATGCCGTACTGATGATAGACAAGGTCACCAGCAGAACAGCTAAAGCGGCATGAGATGAATTTACAGACAGGAGCAGAAGAGGGCATCAGACTTCTTCCGGAACATCATGTCCAACAGATAGGATTATATGAAAAAACACAGAAAAAGGGCAATAATAATGGCATATAAAGTGATTATACTCTATCGACTTTATATGCCATCTTACTTTTTAGGGACATTTACTGAATATCCCAAAATATGCTGAAGTTTTTGATATGATATGCTGATAAGTTGTGTGACGGTAAAAATAAAATCGGGCGTTCCTCACGTGAAAGAAACGCCCGATTTTATATTTCTGCAAGTAATGATTACTTCTTGATGCGGTTGTAGCGGCTCATGAACTTATCAACACGTCCTGCAGTGTCTACCAATTTAGACTTACCTGTGTAGAACGGGTGAGAGCTGCTAGAGATTTCCAACTTAACACAAGGATAAGTTTCGCCTTCGAATTCTACTGTGTCTTTTGTTGCACAAGTTGAACGTGACAAGAACATGTCACCGTTTGACATGTCTTTAAATACTACCGGACGGTAGTTTTCAGGATGAATGCCTTTTTTCATTTCAGTATATACTTTTATTGTTATTATTTGCTATATGTGGTAACACTGCAAAATATATAGTGTGTAATGGTCTGTTTCGGGTTGCAAAGATACTGCTTTTCTTTGAAATAGAAAATGATTTGCATAATTTTTTATTTAACTTGCTGTAGTTTTGAAAGATGACCACTGGCTGCATTGTACTGTTATTATATAATATAAGGTGTAAGAAGCTGGCGGATGGCCGAAAAAATGGATGTTGATTTTCCGGAAGAGAAAGCAGAATGAGTCTGTAAAATTTGTAATATACACTTTACATCCAATGCTTTTTGAGTGAAATGGCCGATGATTTAGGTCAAAATGTTCATGAGTGGAGCACTTTTTTCATGCAATGAAAGGAAGATTTGTTACAATTCTTTGTAACTTTGCCTATGGAATTTAATCACTAACAATTATAAAATTTACAACAATGGTTAATTACAAAGAATTAGGCTTGGTAAACACTAGAGATATGTTTGCCAGAGCAATCAAAGGTGGATACGCTATCCCTGCATTCAACTTCAATAATATGGAACAGTTGCAGGCTATCATCAAAGCAGCTGTTGAAACAAAATCTCCGGTTATTCTTCAGGTATCTAAAGGTGCTCGTAACTATGCAAACCAGACTTTGTTGCGTTACATGGCAGAAGGTGCTGTAGCTTACGCTAAAGAATTAGGTTGCGAACATCCTGAAATCGTTCTTCACCTTGACCACGGAGATTCATTCGAATTGTGCAAATCTTGCATTGACTTAGGTTTCTCTTCAGTTATGATCGACGGTTCTCACTTGCCATACGAAGAAAACGTAGCTTTGACTAAGAAAGTTGTTGAATACGCTCATCAGTTCGATGTAACAGTAGAAGGCGAACTTGGTGTATTGGCTGGTGTAGAAGATGAAGTTTGCGCTGAACACCACACTTATACTAACCCTGAAGAAGTTATCGACTTCGCTACTCGTACAGGTTGCGATTCTTTGGCTATCTCAATCGGTACTTCTCACGGTGCTTACAAGTTCAAACCAGAACAGTGCCACGTTGATCCAGCTACAGGTCGTTTGGTTCCTCCTCCTTTGGCATTCGAAGTATTGGATGCAGTTATGGAAAAACTTCCTGGATTCCCTATCGTTCTTCACGGATCTTCTTCAGTTCCTCAGGAAGAAGTTGATACTATCAACAAGTTCGGTGGTAAATTGGATGCTGCAATCGGTATTCCTGAAGAAGAATTGCGTAAAGCTGCTAAATCAGCTGTTTGCAAGATCAACATCGACTCTGACTCTCGTTTGGCAATGACTGCTGCTATCCGTCAGGTATTTGCTGAAAAACCAGCAGAATTCGACCCACGTAAATATCTTGGTCCTGCTCGTGATAACATGGAAAAGATGTACAAGCATAAAATCTTGAACGTATTGGGTTCAGACGGTAAATTGGCTCAGTGCTAATGACAAGCAGATAATAAAGACTTTATACACCTAAATTATAATAACGAAGCAGCTTCTCCGTGGTGGAGAGGCTGCTTTTATTTTTTTGTATGAGATATTGATAGGGCTGGACAGGGTATGTTTTGGCTGGTTGGCTTCATGTCTGTAACCTGAAGTCTGTTGGGTATAAAAAGGGACATTCAGTAAATATTATAAAATTAGCCAACTAATTCATACACAAAGCATTGCGAATTAGTTGGCTTTTTTGTATCTTTAGGTATTCCCCCGAAAATAAGGTTTGGCAGCCAAAACGGGGGAAATACTCCGACTAAGATATGGCTAAGATACAAAATATTTCAGAAATTCACCCTACTTTGGGTTTTACAGAATTTGATGTTCTGGAAAAATACCGTAAGAGTTTTAATGAGAGTGAGCTTGGCAGGCTTCACTCGGTGTTTCCGTTTGATCGTATGGCAAAAGCCGCAGGCCTGTCGGAACAGCGTCTGGGACGCAGGAATATCTTCAGCCCTTCGGCTAAGATTGCCCTCATGGTCCTGAAGGCGTATACCGGATTCTCCGACAGACAGCTGGTGGAACATCTGAACGGCAACATACACTATCAGATGTTCTGCGGAATCATGATAGACCCGTCCTTCCCCATAACCAACTACAAGATAGTCAGTGCTATCCGTAATGAGATGGCATCCCGTCTTGACATTGAATCCCTCCAGGAAGTGCTGGCCTCACACTGGAAACCTTATCTTGAGAACCTTCACGTGTGCATGACTGATGCCACGTGCTATGAAAGCCACATGCGTTTTCCGACAGATATGAAACTCCTCTGGGAAAGTCTCGAATGGCTCTACAGGCATATCTGCAAGCATTGCGGGGAACTTGGCATAAGGCGTCCGCGTAACAAATACAGGAATGTGGCGGAGTCCTATCTTTCCTATTGCAAGAAAAGAAAAAGGAAGGCTTCAAAAACACGGATGCTCAAGCGTCGTATGATCAGACTTCTTGAAAAACTCCTCATACAGAGGGATGAAATTCACCGGAAGTACGGAGCCTCACTCCGGTATACCCGGAATTACCGGAAACGTCTTTCTATCATCAGAAAGATTTTTGTACAGGAGAAGGAAATGTTTGAAGGACGGAAAGTCAGTGATCGCATCGTCAGCATTGACCGTCATTATGTACGTCCAATAGTAAGAGGAAAGGAAACAAAGTCTGTTGAATTCGGTGCAAAGGTTAACAACATACAGATAGACGGTATATCGTTTATCGAACATCTCTCGTTCAAGGCTTTCAATGAGGGTATACGGCTTAAGGACTGTATCCGTATGCAGCAGAAGCTTATGAATGTAAGGGTAAGATGCGTGGCTGCCGATTCCATATACGCCAATAACGCCAACAGAAAATTCTGTACGAAATATGGAATATCCACATCTTTTGTGCGTAAGGGAAGGGCAGCCAAAGATGAATCCTTGAGAAAAATGCTCAGAAGTGAACTTTCAAAAGAAAGGGCCACCCGGCTTGAAGGAAGCTTCGGCACTCAAAAACAACATTACTCGCTCTCAAGGATAAAGGCACGGAACAGGAAAACGGAAATCCTGTGGATTTTTTTCGGAATACATACGGCAAATGCCATACTGATGATAGAAAAAATCAGGAACAAAACTGCTAAAGCAGCATGACATGGTTTTATTCACAGAATCAGAAGAGGTAAGTCATCACACTTCTTCCAGAGCGTTATGTCCTGTCAGATAAAATTATGTGAGAAAATACGAAAAAAATGCTAATAATAATGGCATATGAAGATAATAGGCCAGTATCACTTCATATGCCATCTTATTTTTAGAGACATTTACTGAATGCCCCGTTTTAGACAAAATATCAGCATCTTTTTTACGCAGCTCTGCGAAGTCTTCAGTCTGTCAGAGAAAAAGCTTCTCTCTACTTTCCGGATTCACAGCTTTTTCCTACCTTTGCACGATAAAAAAACAGAATATTATGATACAATCAATGACCGGATACGGCAAAGCAACTGCCACATTCGGAGATAAAAAAATCAACGTAGAAATAAAATCATTGAACAGTAAGGCAATGGACTTGTCTACACGCATTGCCCCACTGTATCGTGAAAAAGAAATGGAAATCCGCAACCTTATTACCAAAACGTTGGAACGAGGAAAAGTGGACTTCAGCATATGGATTGAGAAAGATGCGGCCGAAACGGCTACTCCCATCAATGCTGCACTGGTAGAGAATTACTATAATCAGATAAAGACAATCTCGGACAACTGTCACATTCCTGTTCCCGAAGACTGGTTTGCAACTTTGCTCCGCATGCCGGACGTACTGACTCGCGTAGATATTCAAGAGTTGTCAGACGAAGAATGGGAAGTTGCAAGCAAAGCTATCGAAGAAGCATTGCAGCATTTGGTTGACTTCCGGAAACAGGAAGGAGCTGCACTGGAAAAGAAATTTACCGAAAAGGTAGACAATATAGAACGCCTGCTCAAATCAATCGAACCTTTCGAAAAAGAGCGTGTGGCAAAAATACGCGAGCGTATTACCGAAGCCTTGGAAAAGACCATCAGTGTAGACTATGACAAAAACCGTCTGGAACAGGAACTGATATATTATATCGAAAAACTGGATATCAACGAAGAAAAGCAACGTCTTGCCAACCACTTGAAATATTTCCGCGAAACAATGGCTGGTGGACACGGACAAGGTAAGAAGCTGGGATTCATCGCTCAGGAAATGGGTCGTGAAATCAATACAACAGGCAGCAAGTCAAATCATGCCGAAATGCAAAACATCGTAGTCCAGATGAAAGACGAACTGGAACAAATCAAGGAACAAGTTTTAAATGTAATGTAATATTAACAAGCTGAAGGGCGAAAGAAGAGGAAATCACTCATCAAGAGGTTTCTTCTTGTTTCGCTCTTCGTGTTTTTACTCAAAGTTATGGGAAAACTGATTATTTTTTCTGCGCCATCAGGTTCAGGTAAATCAACTATCATCAACTACCTGCTAACACAAAACCTGAATCTGGCTTTTTCTATTTCAGCTACCAGTCGCCCACCCCGCGGAACAGAACAAAACGGAGTGGAATATTTTTTTCTTACACCTGAAGAATTCAAACAACGCATAGCCAACAACGAGTTTTTAGAATACGAAGAAGTATATACCGACCGTTTCTACGGCACACTGAAAGCACAGGTAGAAAAACAACTGGAGGCCGGTCAGAATGTTATATTCGATGTAGATGTTGTAGGTGGATGCAATATCAAGAAATTCTACGGCGAACGCGCGCTGTCGGTATTCATCCAGCCACCTTCGGTAGAAGAGTTGCGCAAGCGTCTGAACGGACGAGGAACAGATGCTCCCGAAGTGATTGAAAGCCGAATAGCCAAAGCTGAATTCGAATTAAGTTACGCCGACAAATTCGATGTAGTAATAATAAACGATGACTTGGATACAGCAAAAGCCGATGCCTTGAAAGTCATCAGTGATTTCTTGAAAAAATAACTTATCCATTTATGGCCAAAGATCCTAAGAAACTGTTAAGAAGCATGATGATAGTCAGTATCATCATCGGACTCGTTGCACTGGCAGTAGCCGTAGTTGCAGTTGCCATGAAAGAGTATATTATTGCAGCAGCAATGCTTATCGTTGCCGGCTGGCAGGTCGTAAACTATCTAAAATGGAAAAAATGCCTGTAAAGACAGGAATATTCGGGGGAACATTCAATCCGATTCACATCGGTCATCTGGCTCTGGCAAACTATCTGTGTGAGTATGGTGGGCTGGATGAAATATGGTTTCTGGTATCTCCTCAAAATCCATTTAAGCAAAATGTGGAGTTACTCGACGATAAGATACGGCTGGAAATGGTAAAAGCTGCCGTTTCCGGCTATCCTCGTTTTTGTGCTTCCGACTTTGAATTCACCCTTCCCCGCCCTTCCTATACAGTTGATACACTGAACCGGCTGGCAGAAGCCTATCCGGACAGAGAGTTTACACTCATTATCGGAGCGGACAACTGGGCTGCATTCGACCGATGGAAGTCACCCGAAGAGATTATCCGCAAACATAGTATTATTGTATATCCACGTCCAGGCTACGATATACAGACAGGGCCACTTCCACCTCATGTAAAAGTTGTGGATACTCCCCAGCTGGAGATCAGTTCAACTTTTATCCGGCAAGCAATCAGCGAAGGTAGAGATATACGATATTTCCTGCATCCGGAAGTTTATCGCATCATTGCAGAAAAAAAACTTTATAACCAACAATAGACATGAAATCATACAAATTTCACATCCTTTCTCTTGCAACTCTTCTGCTGCTGGGAGCAACAACCCATGCAGAAGCTAAAATCTTTGAGAGGAAGAAAAAGAAAGCACAAACAGAAGTTAAAGCAGCTCCTGCCAAGCAAAATATAAATGGACTAAAGCCTTACGCGCAAGTCATTACACCAAAAGCCAAAAGTTCATTCGGTTTTCTGACAGTACACAAAGTTGACAATAATTACTTCTTTGAGATACCAGATTCTATGCTGAATCGTGATATCCTGATTGTAAACCGAATCAGCAAGGCTCCTACTTCTCGCCAGAAATCTCGCGTAGGTTATCCGGGAGATATTCTGGGAAGCAAAGTAATCCGTTTCGAGAACAAAGACAACAAGCGCATCCTTGTACGTGAATATTCTTATCGTGAACGCTCGGAAAACAAGGACGGAATGTTCCAGTCTGTACGCAATTCAAATACACAGCCTATCGTAGCCAACTTCGGAATAGAAACAATAAAGAAAGATTCACTTACCAGAAATTATGTAATCAATGTAAGTGTTTTCCTGCAAAAAGAAAATCCTTTATTCTCTTTCGATGCTGACAGCAAGGAATATATCGGATTATTGAACATGGTAGGTGAAGGAACCTACATCGATACTCTGAAAGCATTTCCAAAGAATATCGAGATTTCTACTACGGTCACTTACCAAAGTAAAAAAGGTATGAGCAATGTAGGATTTCTGGAAACCGGAAGTCCGCGTATACCACTGACTTACGAACTGAACAGTTCAATGGTCCTGCTTCCCGAAGTACCGATGAAAGCCAGACTGTTCGATCCGCGTGTAGGCTACTTCACCGTTGGTTATACCGATTTCGACAGCAACCCACAAGGTATCGAATACAAAAAACTTATTACGCGATGGCGTCTGGAGCCTAAGGACGAAGCAGCCTATCTGCGTGGAGAGCTTGTAGAACCTAAAAAGCCAATTATCATTTACATCGATCCGGCAACTCCCAAGAAATGGGTTCCGTATCTGATACAAGGAGTAAACGACTGGCAGGTTGCCTTCGAAAAGGCTGGATTCAAGAATGCCATTTATGCACTGGAAGCTCCTACTGATGACCCTTCATGGAGTCTGGAAGATGCACGTCACTCAGCCATTGTCTACAAGCCTTCAGATATCCCTAATGCAAGTGGTCCGCACATCAACGACCCTCGTACAGGAGAAATTCTGGAAACTCATATCAACTGGTATCATAACGTCATGAGCCTATTACGCGACTGGTATATGATTCAGGCAGGTACAATCGATGAAGCAGCACGCAAAATGCAACTCGACGATGAACTGATGGGACAACTTATCCGGTTTGTATCTTCGCATGAAGTAGGACATACATTAGGACTCCGACACAACTTCGGATCTTCACACACCGTACCAGTTGAAAAACTACGTGACAAAGTATGGGTAGAAGCCAATGGTCACACACCATCCATCATGGATTACGCCCGCTTTAACTATGTAGCACAACCTGAAGACGGTATTACACGTGCCGGAATCTTCCCTCGCATCGGTATATACGACAAATGGTCGATAGAATGGGGTTACCGCTGGTTGCCACAATTCCAAACACCGGAAGATGAAGTTGCATTTTCTAACCAGTCTATTATCGAAAAGCTGAAAACAGACGTGCGTTACACCTTCGGTACGGAATCTGATCCTAATGATCCACGCAATCAGAGTGAAGACCTCGGTGACGACTCTATGCTGGCCAGCCTATATGGAATCAAAAATCTGAAGCGAATCGTACCTCAAATTCTAACATGGTCGTACGAACCTAACAAATCATATGCGGGAGCTGGAGAAATATATAGCGGAGTAGTTTCTCAATTCAACCGTTATTTAGGCCACGTCACTAAAAACGTAGCAGGAATTTACAGCAATTCTATCACTGTAGAACAAACAGATGAAATAGCACGTGAATTTGTTCCTGCCAATATCCAGAAACGGGCTATTGCTTTTCTGAATGAACAATTGTTCACAACTCCTGAATGGCTTATTGATCGTCAGTTGATGGAAAAAGCTAAAATACTCCCAGTGAACGTAATCTGTTCACTTCAGTCGGGTGTCCTGGCACGACTCATCAACAAGAACACACTCGACAAGATGAGTGAAAACGAAATTCTGAATGGCAAAAAAGCATATACATCTGCTCAGATGTTTAACGACCTGAAGAAAGTTATCTGGAGCAATCTGGGACAATCGGATATATACAAACGAAACATGCAGAAAGCATATGTAGAAAATCTGATCAATCTGCTGGATAAGAAAGGAAATGCTGATAAGAATGCATCAGGAAAGCGTCCGGCCTACTCAGAAGCTCCGGCCATCGCACATGGACAACTCACAGAATTGAAACGTCTGGCCACCAGTGCAGCCAGTATGACAAGCGGCACAGCCAAAGGTCATTATCAAAATTTAATCACACTGATTGATAATGCATTGAGCAACAAGTAAAGACATTCTTACAGTGTAATACTGAACACAATGTAGCTATCTAACAAGAACCATATTCTTCGCATACGTGAAATGTGAGAATATGGTTCTTATTTTTGTATTAAAAAGCCACTTATTTTACTTCCAGCACTACAATTGATTTAGCCGGAAGTTTGACTTGTAATCCATTTTTCTGGATTTTGGCTCCCTTGAAATCTTTAGGAACAACCACATCCGAATGTTCAAATGAATTATAGTCGTCAATACTTTCCGAAGTCAGAATACGTCCTGTAACCGATTTAATCGACACATCTCCCAAAGATAAAGTAATATCCTGAGATTCGGTCAAATCAACATTCGACAACGAGATATGAACAACGCCTTCCTTATTACGTGAAGCTGTCGCACTGACCATCGGGACAATCCGGTCGCCACGCACAATCTTACGCTCACACTGCAAATCGAGAGGTAAAAAAGTAGCATCCTGATGTACATTATACATTTCGAACACATGATAAGTAGGAGTCAGTACCATTTTATCTTCCTTTGTCAGAATCATAGACTGGAGTACATTGGCAATCTGAGCTATATTGGTCATCTTGATCCGGTCTGTATATTTATGGAAAATATCCAATGTCAGCGAAGCAACAAAAGCATCGCGCAATGTATTTTGCTGAAACAGATGTCCGGATATAGTACCAGGCTCCTCATCCCACCAGGTTCCCCATTCATCGACAATCAATCCTACACGTTTCTGCGGATCATATTTATCCATAATAGCAATATGACGTTTTATCACATCCTCAATCTCACGACATTTTCCCAATGTCCAGTAATAATCATCCGTTGAAAAATCCGTTGCAGATCCCTTACTGCCCGACCATCCTGTTACAGTATAATAATGCAAGGAAAGTCCATCCATTTGTTGTGCAGCCCTCTGCATCAGTACCTCTGTCCAGCGATAATCGTAATCACTTGCTCCACTAGCGATTTTATATAAACGGTTGCCTCCGTAGTTACGGCAATAAGTCTGATAACGGCGATAGAGGTCGGAATAATATTCCGGATACATATTACCTCCACATCCCCAACTTTCATTTCCTACTCCGATATATTTTACTTTCCAAGGCTTCTCCCTACCGTTTTCTTTGCGCAATTTCGCCATCGGGCTACCTTGTTCGGCAGTCATATATTCTACCCATTTAGCAAGTTCTTCTACAGTGCCACTACCTACATTGCCACTTATATAAGGTTCGCAGCCCAATATCTCACAAAGATTCAAAAACTCGTGCGTACCGAAACTATTATCCTCTACCGTTCCACCCCAATTGTTATTCACCATCTTCGGTCTATTCTCACGCGGTCCGATACCGTCCATCCAATGATATTCGTCGGCAAAGCAACCACCCGGCCAGCGCAACACGGGGACCTTCAACTTTTTCAAGGCTTCAAGTACATCTGTGCGATATCCTTTCACATTGGGAATGGAAGAATTTTCTCCTACCCATAAGCCACCATAGATACAAGTTCCCAAATGTTCGGCAAACTGTCCGTAAATTTCTTTGTTGATAACCTGTTTTCCCTGATCCGGATGAACAGTAACTGTCGCTTTCTGTTGTGCTAAAACCGGTAATGCTGCACAAAATGCCAACCCTAAAATAGTGTTTTTCATATGTCCTTAGTTTTTATTTTAATTGTTGAATCTGGCAGAAAAACATTCTTCCACAGTCTGCTTTTCAACCGTAAGCATTCGGACAAATACATCTTTTACACTTTGAGGTTTGATTGTAGCTTTGCGGCAGCGAATACAATCAAACCTCAATTATTATGAATAGACTGGAATTTGAAGAATTGGAATTGCAGGTACAACAAAGCGGCCTGCCGTTGAAGTCGTACCTGCAACAGATAGGTGTAAGTTATTCAACCTATCATTACTGGCGTAGAAAATGTTCGGTTGACAGGAACAGTGTTAAACAGGAGCTGGCTCCCATCAGTTTTAAACAGTCAGTCATGGAATCGTCCCCTGAAGAACAAGTGCCGCATGGCGTGTCCGTTCTGTTTCCCAACGGTCTTCGTGCCCACTTCGGAAAC
>CEAD01027739.1_pt1 | contig 12338 bp, 8 predicted proteins | sample 554861 | NCBI WGS metagenome assembly CEAD01 (sample SAMEA3182053, study PRJEB8094) | gut metagenome | biome: human; feature: gut; material: Stool; isolation source: human stools | place: Canada | collected 2012-10-30
CCCCGTACTGGTGTGCGGAGACTTCAACTCCCTACCCTCATCCTACACCTATCACCGGCTCTCCGAGAGCCTCAAGGACGGCTTCAAGACAGGCGGACACGGCTACATGTACACCTACCGTTACGGCAAGCGCATGCTACGCATCGACTATGCCTTCCACTCACCGGAGCTGGAATGCACCGACTACTACTCTCCCAATCTGGATTTATGCAGTGACCACAACCCGGTGATATTGACGGTGAAGTATTAAAAGACGATTCCACCCCTCCACTCTGCCATACCGTATTTCCTCTTACGCTCAAGGTACAATAAAAAAATAGAGCTGCCCCGGTTTCCCGGAACAGCTCTACCGTAAAAATAAACATGAACAAAAATATCCTTAGAACGTCAAGCGGATACCCACCTGGGCATGCCAGCGTGAGGAAACATCGCTCTTGGTGATTTCGGACTTGTTGTAAATATAGTTAGGAGTGGTCTGACCGTCCACCGTTGTCAGTTTTGTAACGGAAATCGGTGAAAGGTTATAGAGTGAACCATAGGTTGCTCCCCACTTCTTGTTCAACATATTGGCAAAGTTGATAATGTCGAAAGTAAATTCCAGTTTGCCCAACCCCTTAGGATTATAGATGGTCTGAGCCAGGTGGAGATTGATTTCATGTTCCCACTTGGTGAGATTGGAATTACGCTCGGCATACTGTCCGCGATGATCCTTGGCATAAGCATCACCTTCAATCCACTGTTTGAAAGCTTGGCGGCTTTCTTCGGCAGTCATGGTTACCTCTCCCTTTTTGTTTGTGGCATCCACGAACTTCATCTTATCCAACTCTTCGTCAGTCGGAATATACAGCAGGGAGTTACCCTTCTGTCCGTCGCCGTTGAAGTCGGAAGTTTCATTCATGGTCAGGCTGTAACGGTTTCCGGAGAATCCGTTGTAGATAACAGAGATAGAAGTGCTCATCCAGTTGTTCCAGTATTTCGGAGTAGTATAAGCCACCTGAGCCATTACGCGGTGAGGAATATCGAACTTGGAGAAACCCAGTTCATTACCGCTGTTGGTGTCGCGGGAGTAGTTGTACTTCCAGTTAGAGTAGGCAACGGAAGAAGTTCCGTCGTTTACAGACTTGGAGTGTCCGAAGGTATAAGATGCAGACATGTCAAGACCGAATCCGAAGTGTTTCTCCAGCAAGGCCGAAAGAGCATAGCTATAACCCTTGTTTGTATTCTTCAGGTTGATAATAGAGTAATAGTCACCCGCCTGTACCTTATAAGAAGGAGAAGCGGAAGCCTCTACACCCGGAACGGCATACACCTGTCCGTTTTCCACAAGAGCAAGATTCTCGAAGAATACATTATTCATGGTCTTGGAGTAAACACCCTCGAGAGTCATCTTCACATCACCCGGCAAGAACTGTTCCCAAGCCAGATTGGCACGCAACACCTGCGGATACTTGAACTTCTTGTCGGTAGTCACGATATCCTGCTTCATGCTTCCTGTAGCGGCAGCCAGCGGATTATCCTTGTATTCTCCCAATGAAGGAGCTTCATTGGTATCGTTCTTGCCCGATTCATCCTTAGGCTGGAGAGTAGTACCTTTCTGTTCCATACCCGTATTGTTGAACGAGTTACTGAGCCATACAAACGGAACACGACCGGTAAAGATACCTACACCACCACGGATAAGCGTGCGATGTTCTTCGTCGGTATACCAGCTAAAGCCCACACGCGGTGAAACCATCAGCTTGGCACTCGGAGTTTCGCCTACGCGCACACCCATATTACGTCCGGCTGCAAAGTCGTTGAAAGTAGGATTCACAGTAGGTTTGTTGAACAGCAGAGGAATATCGAAGCGGATACCGTAAGTGAAGTTGAAGTCTCTTGACACTACCCATTTGTCCTGAGCATAGAAACCGAACTGGCCAGCTTTCATAACAGGAGCATATTTCAGGTTACCACCCGTCATGTCGGGGTCACTGTACTTGTAAGTAAACTTGTAGGGCTTGTCTTGCAGGAAGTAATCCAAAGAGTTATAGTACCATGCACCTTCCGAAGCCTGGATAAACAAGTTGCTGATTTTGTAGATTTCGTTGTGAGTACCGAAAGTCAGTGTATGGTTGCCAAGATACCAAGAGAGGTTATCCTCAAAGCTATACACATCCTGATTCAGCTTGTTGGCACCGGAAGAGAACTCCGTACCGATATTGGCTGTAATCTTAGTTTCACCGTCACCGCCTGTGACATTGCTGATTTGTACGCAAGGACCTGAATATTCCGTATCGCGGAAGTCGCGAACAAACGTACCCGACGCACGCAACTCGTTGTAGAGGTTATCTCCCAGACGAGAGTTCAACTCGGCCACTACCGAATTCATCTTGTTGTTCATGCGATAACCGCTGTTGCCGAAATAGTAAGTGGTGGAATTTGCTCCGTACACATCTTTATAAGAGTTGTTGTGCTGGTAGCGTACGGCAAGTTTATGCTTTTCGCTGATATTCCAGTCCACACGTGCCAGAAGACCGAAAGATTTCTGTTCGATATCACGTTCACCGTAAGTTTCTTCTATACCGGTGAGCTTCTTGTATTGGTCGGCAATCAGCTTGGCAGTGGTGCTGGTGATGTAATTAGTGGTATATCCCGGATAAGTGCTTGAGGGATAGCTGTTCTTCTTACCTTCTGCACTGACAAAGTAGAACAGTTTGTTCTTGATGATGGCACCACCCAACGTACCACCGTAGGTACGGTCGAACTGCTGGGACATCGGCGACTTTTCGTAACCGCGTACGGCACTATACTTGCCATACATATTCTGGTTGTTGAAATAAGTGTAAGCGGAACCGTGGGTTTCGTTCGTACCCTGCTTGGTGATGGCGTTGATACCGCCGCCCGTAAATCCGCTTTGGCGAACGTCGTAGGGAGCCACCACTACCTGAATTTCCTGAATGGCATCCATAGAAATAGGATTGGCGCCTGTCTGAGCACCGTTCGTGCCACCGGCAGAAAGACCGAACACGTCGTTGGCCACCGTACCGTCAATCTGGAAACTGTTGTAACGGTTGTTGGAGCCTACGAAAGTGATACCGCCGTTTTTGGAAGTCATAGCCAACGGACTGTTCTTCACGATGTCGTAGATGTTACGGTCTACAGTCGGAGTATTTTCAATAGAGTTGGCAGAGAAGTTGGTAGCAGCACCGCTTTGTGTTTTGGCATCGGCTACGACAACCACTTCATCCAGCAATTCCGAACTGGGGTGCAGTTTTACGTTTTGTGTATAAGTGTTACCTAATTCCAACATGATACCTGTGAACACTGCGCTCTGATAACCTACATAAGACACTGTAAGCTTGTACGGACCACCCGTACGCATACCCTGAATCGTGTAACGTCCATCCACATTGGTAATAGCACCGTACTGTGTACCGGAAGGCTCATGAACGGCAACAATCGTCGCTCCGATTACCGTCTCATTCTGTTCGTCGGTCACCTTACCGCTGATAGCGGAAGTCGTAACCTGCGCATTTACGCCCGCAGCCGTCAGAACCAGCATAAACGTAAAAATAAGTCTTAATACTTTTAACATAATAGCTTTTAATTAGTTTCTTAAAATGTTATATTTTTGAAAACATTGGCAAAGATAAGCAAAATAATATATAAATACATTACAATCATGCTACATTTTTTAAGAATTAAGCCTGATTTTATTTGTCGCATAACCGACCCGCCATGCTTCTTATAAAAACAAACAATACTATTAAAGACAAACAATACTCTGCCATCCTCTACCACCGCCTTTTCTTCTTGCAGGCTTTCTGCAATGCCACACCGAACAGGCAGCAAGCACATTTCAATTCTTTTGGGGAGAGTTTATCCAAATTGTCGAGAATACCGGAAATCGAATAGTTTTTATCAAGAAACTCATAAGGATCGGCGGCTTCTTCCAAATCCTGCTTTATCAGGCAGGTGCATAGAGGACTTTTATCCATTAGTTTATTTTTTGGGGTTATGTAAGGGGGTATCTTATCTGCTTTACAAAAACATGTTTGGGAAACACCCGCATCGAAAAAATGCACCTCACTCCCCTTACGGAAAGAAAGATGCTCAAAGATAACACTTTTTGCTATTATTTGCATGATTATGGATAAATAATACAATAAAAAGAAGAAAACGGGAGGAACTGCCCTTTGCAGGACAACTCCCCCCGTCTTTTTCAGAGTTCTTTGAAATGATATTACATCCTATTATTGCATAACGGGTGCCATTTCATCCCATGTGTAAGCATTATCTTCTTTACTATAGTAGAACGACATTGCATAATTACCGTTGCCACGTCCGCCGTATATCTTATAGATAACAGTATAGCTTATATCCGGGTCGGGGTTATTCACCATATCGGGCAGCAGGATGAGCGGGAAGGCTTCTTTTGCCAGACGTTCGTCCATGATAGCCTGGATTTCCTCATCTTTCAAATCGTTCAGATAGCCGTCTACATTGTAATATTGAGTCCAAGTGGAATACTTGTTGTTGATATTGTTATTCTTTGTATCGGCGCCGAAATAGTACTCGGAAGTTGTGTTCTGTGTACTCATAAACTCCGGTTTGTTTTCCTTCACCCACTCTACCAACTTAGTGTATTCAGCATTGGTGAGAGACAGTTCCTTGATATCGCTGATAAGATTTGAGAGCTTCCATTCCTTGCCGTCGAACTTCATCACTGTGATGCGCTCGGTGATGGAAACGACAACGGATTCCTCCGGATTGTATACTTCCCAAGCAGAACCGTTGTAACGGTAAATGGCTTTTTTCTCCTTATTGGATACTTTATATGTTACTTCTACAGTCAGACCGTTCTTTGCAACATAGGCATATTTGTTCAGCAGGAATATCGGCAAACAAGCATCAGCTTGCTCATTGGAAACAAATGTCTCTACAATTTCCGATTCAGATATACCCATAGCTTTATAATCATCGGGTTCTAACTCGCATTCCTTATCCGCATCGTAAACAAGCGGTTCTTCTTTCCAACCGTCCGCACCTTTTTTGTAGTATCTGGACTGGTCGACAGTATTCCCGCTACCAATATGAAATTTATAAGTAATCTTACAAACAAATCCTTCGGTCTTATCTGCATATTTCGTACTGCAGAAAGCGGTCAGATAGGCGTTTATATCCATTTTACTATCGAAATTATCGTATTTGCCAGGTTGCCCCTTTTCTTCCCCCATCGAGTCATAATCAGCCTTTTGCAACTTATAGACATCTTCATAGTCAGGCTCCTGAGAAGGCATCACATCTGCCACCTTCACCTTAATCTTTGCCGATGATCCCTTATCACAATACGGATAGGTATCCTCAAGCATTTCGATCAATGCTTTTTCTATGGTTGCCTTTCCTGACTCTTCATCGCCCTGCACAAGGCTGAAATAGCCTTCGGTAGGATACTTCCCGGTAAATTCTCCTTCGTAGTAGACAACGTCTGTCAGAGGTTCCTGGTCGAAGCCGGGGAAGTTATCTTCATTATAGTCGCACGCCGTCATCAGGAACGAGGCAGCGCACAAGCCGTATATTAACTTTTTATTCATAATTATAGCTCTTAAAGGTTTAGAAATTGAATTTCAAGCGTACGGAATAAGTACGGCCGAAACCGTAAAGTACACGTGTTGCGGTTTCCCAATCGTGCTTGCTGCCATCGCGTGCATCGGCAATGTATTCCTGATCCAAGAGGTTGTTGACGTTACCGCTCAAAGTGGCACGTACCTTACCGAAGTCGAAGGAATAACCCGCACTCAGGTCGAATGTGTGGTAGGAAGGTATCTCCCAAGGTTCTGTAACCACGTATTCATTACCCATACCGGCTTGTCCTGCATCGATGTCATATCCGGCATAGTTACGGGCAAAGAAGTTCCAGTCCAGACTGAGGCGTAAACCTTTCATAGGACGTACATTCACACCCAAAGCGGCTGTAGTCTGTGCCGAACCACCTACATGGATGTTGTCCATCTTGATATTGGCACGGTATTGCTCTGCATTAGCCATATCGCTCACTACTTCACCGGTCTTCAGGTCGGCAAGCATCTGGCCTGCTCCGTTGTAGTAGAAACCTTTCGCGTTACCGTTCCAACGCCAGTCTCCCCAAGAGAACATACCCGTTACATCAAGCCATCTGAGCGGCTTGGCAACGAAATCAAACTCTATACCCATGTGGTTGGCATTAGCTCCGGTCATGTTCAGCGTCCAGCGGTCTTCTATCTCTACGCCTTCCTCATTCTCATAGTTGTATGTACCTGAGTCGTAGAGTGCCTTGTCTTTCCAACGGGTGTAATAAGCGTTCACATTGGCTGTGAAGAAACCTGTACGGAAACCGTAGCCCAACTCAAAGGACATTACTTTCTCGTTCTTGGCATCGCTGTTGCGTGCGTGTGAGTTCTGAGAGTTGATGAAAGATGTATCGAACATCGGGGCGCGGTTAATGTAACCGGCATTGAAGTAAATATTGTTGTACTCGTTGAGGTTATAGTTAATACCGCCTTTGACGTTTCCGCCCAGGTAGTGTTTCTTGTCTGACTTGGCATGTGCCTTATCGTAATACAGACGGTCGTAACGCCAGTAGCTGGTGTTTGAAAGACCACCGGAAACAAATGCGCTCAACTTGTCGTAGTTATATTCCAACTGTGCGAATACGCCTTCAGACATTACAAAACCGTCATAGTCGCGGTATATCACATCGCCTACTCCCAGTTTTTGATTCTTGAAATTGGGATCGGCAGCCGCCGCATTATTCTCAACACGTACATTTTTACGGTTGTCTATATCCACGAAGTATGAACCGCCAAAAAGGTCGGTAATCACATTCTGGTGCAATCCTTTGTAGTAACGCAAGTCGATACCGCCATAGAAGTCGAAGTTCTCGCCGAACTTGGTGGTATAAGTGGAAAGCAATCCATACCATGTATGGTTGTTCATTGCCTTGGACATTATCATCTTAGAACCGGTAGTACTTGCCGCATTCATGGCTTCTACCTCATCGTATGCAAATGTGCCGTCCACTTCGCGGAATTCATTGTTCACCAATCCGTTGCTTGCACCATACCACTTGCTGCGGTTGGCAGCATCGCCCGAACCGCTGTAACCGTTACCGCGGCCGATGGATACGTACAGTGCCGTACTCAAACTTGATTTGCGGTCTATCTGCCACAAGTGGTTCAATGAAATCTGCGGCTTGTGGTATGAGTTTCTGGATGAGTTGAATACCTGTCCGTTTCTGTAACCGAAAGTGGGGTTATACTTATAAGGACTGTCCTCGCCCATGTATTGCTTTACGCGCTGCCATTCCTTGATGGTAAGCCCGTTCTGATTGTTGCGCTGATTATGCCACTGCGGAGCACCGAACGCAGTAAGAGACAACTGGTGATTGTCGTTGAAACGCTTGGCAACACTGGCAAACCAGTTGTAGCCTTCAAACTCCGTACCCTGGATGTATCCGTCACCCCAGGTCTTACCACCCAATAATGTGAACGCCCAACCGTCTTTGGACAAACCGGACGATACGCTGAAAAGGATTTTATTGTAACCGTCGTTACCCATGCCGTAAGATACGAATCCGCCTCGCTTTGCTTCCGTGCTCTTAGTGATGATATTGATAGAACCGCCCACTGCCGGAACAGACACTTTGGCAGCACCCAAACCGCGCTGCACCTGCATGCTGCGGGTTACGTCGGACAAACCTGCCCAGTTGGACCAGTACACTTTCTGGTTCTCCATACCATTCATGGGCACACCGTTAATCATCATGGCCACATTCTCGCTGGAGAAACCGCGGATACGAGTCTGCGCATCACCATAACCACCACCATCTTTTGTGGTATATACACCCGGAGTGGATTTCAGAATTTCGGGAAACTCCTGCGAACCGAGTTTTTCTTCAATGAACACCGGGTCTACGGTAGATACCGCAACCGGAGTTTTACGGGCCACTGCAACGGACGATGTAATCGTCACATCCGACAGCATCACTGCATCAGGTTGCATCTTGATGGTCCCCAACTCTACGGAAGCGCCTTTCTGTGTAATCTTTTTCTTCTGGTCTTTATAACCGATGTATTTGAAAAGTAATGTGGCATTCGAAGCAACGCTTTGCTTGAAATAGCCGTCAATGTCGGTCACGGAACCTTGAGTGGTTCCCTCTACCATAACGGCAGCACCTACCAAAGGTTCGCCGGTTTCAGCGTCGACAAGCTGACCATGCACTGTGGTCTGAGCCCATGCTGCGGAAGTAAATACCAACAACACGGCAACCAACAGAAATTGAATTAGATGTTTTCTCATAATTCTGCTTTTTGTTAATAGATAGTGTTAATTAAAGTTTAAAATGATATTGAGTTGCAAATATACTATTTATATATCAAATAATTATTACGATTGCACTACATTTTTTCAGCCTAATAAAGCATTCTAAAAACTTTTTAAAAAAAAAGAAACTCCACAAATATCTTGCAGAGTTTCTTTTTATTACAGATAAAGCAGGTATACTTTCAGTTTAAAACCCGGACTAATCATTCATTAACTTTCTATAACGAACGCGAGTAGGTTCTTCCTTGCCCAAACGTTTCAGTTTATTTTCTTCGTACTCCGAATAGGAGCCTTCAAAGAAAAATACATTAGAATCGCCTTCAAATGCAAGAATATGCGTACAGATACGGTCGAGGAACCAACGGTCGTGACTGATGACAACAGCACATCCGGCAAAATCCTCAAGACCTTCTTCGAGAGCACGCAGTGTATTGACGTCAATGTCATTGGTGGGTTCGTCAAGAAGCAACACATTGCCTTCTTCCTTGAGACAGAGAGCCAGGTGAAGACGGTTGCGCTCACCGCCGGAAAGTACACCGCAAAGCTTTTCCTGATCTGCGCCGGAAAAATTGAAACGCGACAAGTAGGCACGGGCATTGATATCGCGCCCACCCATGCGGATGAGGTCGTTGCCGCCGGAAATTACCTGATAAACGCTCTTATTGGGATCGATATCCTTGTGCTGCTGGTCCACATAGGCTACTTTTACGGTCTCTCCTACCTCGAACTCGCCACTATCGGGCGTATCCAGCCCCATAATAAGGCGGAAAAGGGTGGTTTTACCCGCTCCGTTAGGGCCAATGATGCCTACAATACCGTTAGGCGGCAACATGAAGTTAAGGTCGTCAAACAAAAGTTTGTCGCCAAAAGCTTTTGCTACATGCTTAGCTTCAATAACCTTGTTGCCCAGACGGGGACCGTTGGGGATGAAGATTTCGAGCTTCTCTTCTTTCTCTTTCACGTCTTCGTTCAGCAGTTTGTCGTAAGAGTTCAGACGGGCTTTTCCCTTTGCCTGACGGGCTTTGGGAGCCATACGCACCCACTCCAGCTCGCGTTCCAACGTCTTACGGCGTTTGCTGGCAGTCTTTTCTTCCTGCTCCATGCGCTTGGTCTTTTGTTCGAGCCAGCTGGAGTAGTTGCCTTTCCAGGGAATACCTTCGCCACGATCGAGTTCGAGTATCCAGCCTGCCACATGGTCGAGGAAGTACCGGTCGTGAGTTACAGCAATTACCGTACCTTCATACTGCTGCAAGTGCTGCTCCAGCCAGTCGATGGATTCGGCATCAAGGTGGTTGGTAGGCTCATCGAGGAGCAGTATGTCGGGCTTTTGAAGCAACAGACGACAGAGCGCCACACGACGGCGTTCACCACCGGAAAGATGTTCTACCGACTGGTCTTCGGGTGGACAACGAAGCGCATCCATCGCACGCTCCAGCTTACTGTCGAGATTCCAGGCATCGGTAGCGTCGATGATGTCCTGCAGCTCCGCCTGACGGGTAAAAAGCTTGTCCATCTTGTCCTGATCTTCGTAGTATTCGGGCAGTCCGAACTTCTGATTGATTTCCTCGTACTCTGCCAGCGCATCTACAATGGGCTGTACGCCTTCCATCACCACTTCTTTCACTGTCTTCGCGGGATCGAGGTAAGGCTCCTGAGCCAAATATCCTACCGAATATCCGGGCGAGAACACCACTTCGCCCTGATAGGATTTGTCCAAGCCGGCGATAATCTTCAGCAAGGTCGATTTACCCGAACCGTTCAAACCGATGATACCGATTTTCGCTCCGTAGAAGAACGAGAGGTAGATGTTCTTCAACACCTGCTTATTGTTCTGCTGAATGGTCTTGTTCAGCCCTACCATAGAAAAGATAATTTTCTTATCGTCTACTGTTGCCATGTGAGTTAAGTATAAAATATAAAGTATAAAATATAATGTTCGAGATGAAGTGTGAGACTCCTGCACACGAAATTTCGGTACAAAGATAAGAAAAAAAGCGAAAATCTTTTGCAACTTTCAAAAAAGTATCTATCTTTGCACTCGCTTAACAGCAATAAGGATTGATTCGCTAGCTCAGCAGGTAGAGCACAACACTTTTAATGTTGGGGTCTTGGGTTCGAGCCCCAAGCGGATCACTTGAAAATCAAGCAGTTATCTAAAAAGATAACTGCTTTTTTCTTTTGTATATACTGCGATTTGACGGCTTTGATGTAAACGGACTAACGTAAAAACTTCAAAATAAAAAGCACACCTTCGCAAAAAGAAACATAAAAGAGGATAATCCGATATGATTACCAACCGGGAAGAAGTGATAGACAAGGCATTCAAGGTGTTTTTGAGGATGAACTACGAGAAAGCGAGTATCAGCACGCTGGCGAAAGCCTGCGGGGTGGTAAAGACGGGGGTAGTATATTATTTTCCCCATAAACTCGACTTGTTTATGGCGGTAGCAGACAAGTATGTCATACAGATGCAGACACCGGCCAACAAGTTTGCCGGGCCGACGGAAACACTGGCTGAATTTATAGAACAGTATGTGGCAGGAGTGAGTGCAGTCATGAACCATATCATCAAACAGGTACAATGCTGTGCAGATGATAATGAATACTGTCCCAACTTCTATTATTTCCATTTCCTTTCCCAAGTGAGGATGTATTATCCCGGAGCCCGTGAAAAAATGGAAGAAATATTCCGCAAGGAACACGAACTATGGAAGGCGGTCATACAGAAGGCAAAAGAGAGCGGTGAAATAAAGCAAGATACGGATGTGAAAAAGACCGCCTCGTTGTTCCGTCAAATATTCCTGGGCATGTCCTACGAGCAATCGTTCCTGAATGGTCTGGATGTAGACGAATTGAAGGAGAAATTAGATTGTCTATACTCGCTCCTGAAAGCCTGACTTCTTTTAGCAATATTTAAAATATTTCGATAAAAATATTTTCTGAACAACCGTTCAGATTTCAATACTTTGCTTTATCTTTGAGGTATAAAGCAACCGCCAAAGATATGGACAAGATACAGAAGCAACGGTCAAGCATCATCCTGTACAGAGAAAAAGGGAACGGTGAACGCTACATACGGATAAAGTATGCAGATAATCCGGCAATTGCCCTACTGCTTTCCCGGGAGAGCAGCATACAAATGGCGGACAACGCTTCCGCCTACATAACAGTTACCGCCTTTAAACTACCGGATTTCTCCGACCGCTCTTCTCCCTACGCCTACATAAATTATAGCCGGACGTACGTGCAGCATCCCAATTCACAACAGACATACATGTTACCGGAAGGCTATCTGAAACTACTGAATCTCACCTCACAAGGCGTTGTCAGTGAACGGATACTGGTACGCATCATGGGCAAAATTTGCTGGGATACAACAATATTAAAGATGACGAATATTTATCTTCATGTAACGAATGCCCTCAAGTCAAGCATACCCAATCCACTTGATATGCTGGATGATTTGTAGGGTGTAGCTATTAGAGATTAGGAAACACACCTGTCAGGTGTCAGTTATCAAAATAGAAGATACCAAACAAGTGTTTTTACAAATAATATTAACATCAAAAAGCAGTGTACCATATATGGAATTAAGAGATAAACTTTTTACGGAAGAACAGTATATAAAGCAATTGGCTAAGTATTATTGTCGAATAGAAAAACTTAATAGTATGATAGAACAATCAGAAAAAGAGGGAGATGAGATTAGTCCTGATTTGTATGGACGTTTATTTGATTGTAGAGTTTATACTATCGTAACGATGTATTCTATGGGGGAGAATTTAGAATTTATAAAATCCAATTATATTTCGATAATCAATGTTTTAGAAAAATGTTGGACTCCGTATGGCTATTATGTTCAGATGTTATGGCTGCTTTCAATAGGTATCATGTTGGAGTATCACTACTGTCCCGTTAAGATTTTAGATCTCGAAATAAATCGAGTTGACCATCATCCTTTGGGACGTTAATAATAGGTTTGTTAAACAATTCAGGTA
>CEAD01008044.1_pt1 | contig 12155 bp, 9 predicted proteins | sample 554861 | NCBI WGS metagenome assembly CEAD01 (sample SAMEA3182053, study PRJEB8094) | gut metagenome | biome: human; feature: gut; material: Stool; isolation source: human stools | place: Canada | collected 2012-10-30
GATACCTCCACGCAGGAAACGCCGCAGACGGTGAATGTGATTTCCGGGCAGGAACTGGCAGATAAAACCGTTCGAAAGCTCGATGATGCCCTTCGCTATACGCCGGGCTTCGTCAATACGTTCGGTACGGACTACGACACGAACTGGATCAAGATGCGCGGTTTCGAGGCTTCGCTTCTCGTGAACGGTCAGCGTCAGTTCACGGAAGGCTACTTTGATACGACCGTTGAGCCCTATCTGCTCGAGTCGGTTGAAGTCCTTCAGGGACCGTCGTCGTCACTCTACGGCGATTCCATGCCTGGCGGCGTCATCAACCTCGTCACGAAGAAGCCGACGAAAACTCCGCAGCACAGCGTTTCGCTTTCCGGCGGCTCGAACAAATACGTTCAGGGGGGCTTCGACTTCTCCGACTACGCAACGGAAGACGGCTTGAAGCGCTACCGCATCGTCGCCATGGTCAACCGCGAGGATTCGGTCCTCAATGACGTTGACGGCTGGCGCGCCATGCTCGCGCCGAGCTTCAGGATCGACATCGACGAACGGTCTTCGCTCACCTTCATGATGAGCTACCTCAAGGACCGCAAGACGGCAAGCAACGGCTTCTTCCCGGCCTACGGCACGCTCTTCTCCAGAAACGGACACCACATTCCTGCGAGCACCAACTACGGGGATCCGGATGATGCCTACAACAAGGATCAGGTCGATGCCGGCTGGGAACTGAAGCTCGGCTTCAGCGATGTGTGGACCTACAAGCAAAACGTCAACTTCCACTACAACAAGTTCTATCTGCATTCCACGGCGGCATACGGCTACGTTGATGCGCCGAATAAACAGGGCGTGCTGGTCATTCAGCCGATGATTCCCCGCTATCTTCTCGTCAACGACGGCGACCAGAAGAGCTTCACGTTTGACAACAACCTGACGGCGCACTGGTTCTCCGGAGATTTTGAGAACACCTTCCAGATCGGGTTTGACAATCAGTGGCACCACACCAATTGGCTGAGCAACGGCTCCACGGGCACTGCTTACGGCACGATTGACCCGCTCAATCCGTCGCATATTGATCTGACCGGTGCCGTTCCTCTGAGTCTCTACGGCAATTCCGTCCGCAAGCATCAGTTCGGGATTTACACGCAGGCGCAGACCAACTGGAATGAGACCCTGGTCGCAAAGCTGGGCGGCCGGTACGACAGGATCAGCATTACCTCTTCGAACGAGGATTATCGGAGCAATGTCGCTTCGAACAGGGACGAACTCTCGGATTCGCATTTCTCCTGGAATGCAGGTCTCATGTACCTTGCGCCCTTCGGGATTTCGCCCTATGTGAACTATTCCGAAGCGTTCTTCGCTACGGGTACGCTCAATGCCGCTACTACGGATGACTGGTCGCTGTCTACCTATATGATCGACAAGCCCATCACGACTAAACAGAAGGAAGTCGGCATCAAGATCACTCCGGAGTGGATTGATGGCTTCCTCAACATTGCATGGTTTGAAATCACTCAGGAGAACGGCTCCGCACAGGTGATGATTAACGGTACGCCCGCAATGCGTCAGATCGGGGAAAAGAAGAACAGAGGCCTCGAGGTTCAAGGGCGCGTCTCGCTTGCCAAATATCTCACGATCGACGCTTCCTATACCTACCTTGATGCCAAACAGGGTAATAAATCGGGCGCTATGGAACGCACGGAATACCTCCCTCATCATACGGCGAGCGGCTGGGTTTCTTATGATTTCACCGGCGTTGGGGCGACGGGCCTGACGATCGGATCGGGTCTTCGCTATCTCGGCGATTCGATTGATACCGTTTACGGCAGCAAGGTTCCGGCAGTCACGCTTTGGGATGCTTCCCTCAACTGGCTCATCAACAGGAACTGGACGCTTTCGGGCACGGTTACCAACATCACGGACAAGGAGTTCGTGACGGGCTGCTACAACAACATGTGCTACTACGGCGAGGGCCGCACCGCCCGTGCGACGCTCACCTACAACTGGTAATGCCCGAATCTGAGCACGGACTCAGATTCATCACCCTCAAAGCCGCCCGGGGATCCCTCATCTCCGGGCGGCACTTTGCCATCCAACTCTTCATCCGGGCTTTCCCATGTACGAACTCTCCGGCATCCGCACGGTTCGAGACGGCAGAACCATTCTCTCCATCGATCACCTCACCATCCCGACCAACGAGATGACGCTCATCCTCGGGCACAACGGGTCGGGCAAATCCACGCTCGCTTCCGTCATCTCCGGCCTTGTGGAGCCTGACGCCGGGAAGGTGATGCTGAACGGCAAGGACCTTTTTGCGCTCTCGGAACGCGACCGCGCGCGCGAAGTGGCGTTTCTTCCGCAGAAGCTTCCCGCATCGGCAGGCCTCATCTGCCGCGAGCTCGTTCGCCTCGGGCGCTACCCCTGGCGAGGACTTTTCGGACGCTGGCGCGACGAGGACGAACGCGCCATCGATGCGGCGCTCGAAGCCACGGGCACGAGTCGGTTTGCGCACGCCTTTGCGGACGACCTTTCGGGGGGCGAACGCCAGCGCGTCTGGATCGGGATGCTCCTCGCTCAAGCCTCTCCCGTGATGATTCTCGACGAACCCACTTCAGCCCTTGATGTCCGGCACCAGTACGGCGTGCTCGCGCTTCTCGAGAAAATCTGCCGCGAGGAAGGCCGGGGCGTCATCGCGATCATTCACGACATCAATCTCGCGCTCCGCTTTGCCACGCACATCGTTGCGATGAAGGGCGGACGCGTTCTTTTTGAAGGCTCCGCCGACCTGCTCGAAGACGAAAAGAACCTCCGGGCGCTCTTTGAAATCGACGTGAAGCTCATGAAGCACCCGATGCCGCCCAAGGATTATGCGGCGCTCCACAAGGATCCTCTGCAGGTGTCGGTCGTATGCGAGTGACGTCTTCCTTCAATATCGGGCGCCGCAGACTGTTTGAAGTCTCTTTCGGGGCGGCCGCGCTTTCCCTCACGGGAATTCCGCTTTCCCCGGCTTTTGCCGGCGAGGAGGGAACAATCACCATCCGCGACTCCCGCGGCGTTCATGAATTTACTCGGGTTCCTCAGCGCGTCGTGGCGCTCCAGTGGGACATCCTTGAGAACCTCGTGGGTCTCGGGATCCGCCCGGCCGGCGCGGCAGACATTGCGTCCTGGGCCGAATGGGTGAGGGAGCCTGCGCTCCCAGACAGAATCGTCGACGTAGGGACGAGAGCAGAACCCAATCTCGAGCGGATTGCGGAATTGAAGCCCGACCTCATTCTGATCGGACCCACGCAGGAGGATCTGCTCCCGCAGCTCAAGGACATTGCGCCGGTCCTTCTCTTTGAAAACTACAGGGCCGAGAGCGCTGAAGACGAAGCCGAAACCGCGATCGTGCAGTTTCGCGAGCTCGGCCGGCTCTTTCGTGCGGAAGACCGTGCAGAGGCGGAGATCGCCCGGATCGAAGCGGGGCTCGCTGAGCTCAGGGACAAAGTGAAGCGCGCTTTCGGGACGGCTCCCGAAGTGCAGGTGATCCGCTTTTCGAGCCTTACGACGCTTTTTGTCTATACGCCCAATTCGATCTGCAACTATGCGCTGAAGAAAATGGGCATCCGGCAGCCGCTTCAGCTTCCCAATGCGAGCTACGGACTCACGCAGGTGCGGATCCGCGATTTGAAGGACTATGCGGATGCGTACGTGGTCTACATCCGTCCCTTCGCGATGGAAAAGAAGGTCCTCAATTCCATTCTCTGGTGCGCAACGCCCTTTGCGAGAAAAGGGCATGTTGCCGCAACCGAGCCCTACTGGAGTCACGGCGGGGCGCCTTCGATTCTCGTGACGGCCAGGCGCATCACGGATGCGCTCCTCACCCTTGCTCCGGGAGCCGGGCAATGACGCAGCAATCTTCATTGGGATTCAAATCCGCGGGCGCGCTCATCGCCATCCTCGGCATTCTCTTTGCCGTCGGGATTGCGCTTCCGCTTACGATCGAGAATCCGCTTTCCTTCACGGACTGCCTCGATCTTCTCCTTCATCCGGCGAAGGCCGAGAGCTTTGACGCCTACTACTACGCCTACGGGACGCTCCCGAGACTTGCCGCCGCCATTTTCGGGGGCGTCATTCTCGGTCTGGTCGGGTGTCTTCTTCAGCAGCTGACGCAGAACCCGATGACATCGCCCCTCACGCTCGGCACCTCGTCGGGCGGGTGGCTCGCGATCGTCGTTCTCTCCGCCTTCTTCCCGGAGGCCGCGAGCGAATGGCTTCTCGCAGCCGCATTTGCCGGGGCGCTCCTCGCCTTCGGACTCATCGTCCTCATTACGGGACCGAGAAACATGACGGGCGTCATCCTCGTCATTTCGGGCATGGTCGTCAATCTCCTCTTCGGCGCGATAGCGACGGCAGTGGTGCTCCTTCACGCGGACTTCATCCAGAATGTCTTTCTCTGGGGCGCGGGCGACCTTTCGCAGAACGGCTGGAGCGGGCTCGAATGGCTCCTCCCGAGAACGCTTCCCGTCATCCTGCTGATTCTTCTTTTTGCGCCGAGAGCGCTCGCCCTCATTTCGCTCGGCGACGAAGGCGCCCGGGCAAGGGGCCTTCCGGTGGTGCCGGTCTTCATAGCGCTTACGGCGCTCGGGGTCTGGCTCGTTGCCGCCTTCATCACGACGGCGGGCGTCATCAACTTTACGGGCCTTATTGCCCCCAATATCGCGCGGGCGGCGGGATTCCGCTCGCCGGGCAGGCAGCTTCTCGCGAGCATTCTGATCGGCGCGGCGCTTCTCACGGCAACGGACGGAGCGGCGATCTGGCTCTCCGCCCTCACGGGCGACATCGTTCCGACGGGCGTGGTCTCGGCCGTGGTAGGTACGCCCATCTTCATCTGGATCGTTCGCCGGCAGATGAGTTCGCTTTCGGCTGAAGCCTCGGGAACGGGCAAAGAAAGTCTCGTGTCCGCAGGCAAAACGCTCTCGAAATCCGGCGTCGCCGTGCTGGCGCTCGCGCTCGCGGGCGTTCTTTTCCTCAACCTCTTTCTCGTGAGCCGCGGGGAAGGCTGGACCTTCGGACTTGCCGGGGACTATGAACTGCTCCTCAGAAGCCCGAGGCTCGTGACGGCGCTCGCCGCCGGCGCGGGACTCGCAGCTGCCGGCGTGATTCTGCAGCGCCTCATCCGGAATCCTCTCGCGTCGCCCGATATTCTCGGCGTCTCAGCGGGCGCTTCCTTCGCGATGGTCGCGGGGTCGCTCTGGTTCGGGGCGAGCGTCGGGGCTTCGGGGTCCCTGAGAGCGCTGATCGGGAGCCTCGCTGTTCTTGCGGTTCTCCTTCTGCTCTCAAGGCGCGCGCACTTCGCCCCGGGCATCATCGTGCTCTCGGGCATTGCGCTCTCAGCGTTCCTTGACTCCGTCACGACGCTCTCGCTCTCGCGCGGAACGATGGAAAACTACTTCATCCTGCAGTGGCTTTCCGGTTCGACCTACCGCACGACGCCTGAGGCGGCGGGGCTCCTCGTGCTCGGGGTCGGGCTTCTCATCGCCGCGGCGCTCGCGGTCTCAAGAAGCATGACGCTCCTCACCGTCGGGCGCGACTTCGCGCAGTCGAGGGGGCTCCCGCTGGGAATGGCCTCTCTCATGCTTCTCGGACTCTGCGCGCTTCTCTGCGCCATTTCAACGGCCGCCATGGGGCCCGTCGCCTTTGTGGGCCTTGCTGCTCCGCACATGGCGCTCATGATGGGCGCGAGAACCGTGAAGGCGCAGCTTTTTGCGGCCGCGCTCCTCGGCGGCGCCATCGTCTCGTGGGCGGACTGGCTCGGGCAAGTGCTGATCTACCCGGCGCAGATTCCTGCGGGCACGCTCGCGGCGATTCTCGGCGCAGGCTACTTCCTGGCGCTGCTGCTCGGCAGCCGCCTCAGAAAGCGGGATGTGGTTCATTAAAGGTCTGAAGGCGTCCGGGAGGTCCCGGCGCCTTCCGGGCGCCTGCAGCTCGCGTCTTACTGATCAGTCCTCGCGCGAGGAGCATTTCTCAGGAATGCGCCGGGTTCTTCCGTAAAGAGCGTTCAATTCCTCAATCTTTCCCTAGTACGGCAGAAAAAGCTTGACAGCATTACCGCGACATTACGCATAATCACAACCTTGCCTCTTATTATTATTGAAGGCCTTTGAGAGTCCCCGAGCCCCCAGATCTCTCCGACGCTCCCACTTCGATGAGCCCCATGCGGATGAGCTCCCGGCCTCTTTTGCCTCAAGCGCCTTGTTGTTACTGGTGACTGCTATGCCCCGCGTTCTCAATATCGGCTCCCTCAACATCGACTACGTCTACCAGGTCCCGCACTTCCTGCGGGGCGGGGAAACGCTTGCCGCCTACCGGCGCGCGATTCACATCGGCGGCAAGGGCCTCAATCAGAGCGCGGCGCTTGCCCGCGCCGGCCTGAGAACGAGCCACGCCGGCATCGTTGGTCAGGACGGCACATTCCTCAAGGTCTTCCTCGAGCACGAGGGCGTGGGCGTCTCGCGCGTTGCGGTTGATCCGAACGAAGCCTCGGGCCACACCTTCATTCAGGTGGTCCCTGAAGGCGGCGAAAACGCCATTCTTTACTACCCGGGCACCAATGTGCGCCTCACGCCCGAATTCGTGAAGTCCGCGATGGCCGATTTCGGCGAGGGCGACGCGCTCCTCGTTCAGAACGAAACGAGCGCGGTGCGCTATTCGATCGAGCATGCGCTCGAGAAGGGCATGCGCGTCATCTTCAACCCTTCGCCCTTTGATTCTCAGGCGCCGCTTCTTCCGCTCAACCGCATTTCCGCGCTGATTGCGAACGAAACCGAAGCCGAGGGCCTTCTCGGTCTCGAAAAGAAGGAGAAGACTCCGGAAGAAGCGATGGACATCGTCGCTGAACTCGGCCGCCGCTATCCCGACACCGTGATTCTCGTCACGCTCGGAAGCCAGGGCGTCGTCTGCCGCATGCCCGGGTTTGAACCTGATTTCATCAAGGCCTTCCCGGTGCATCCCGCTGATACGACGGGCGCTGGCGACACCTTCACGGGCTTTGCCGTGCGCGCCCTTATGGACGCCTGGGAGAAGAAGGACGCCGAAGAGGCCCATGCGGTGCTTCTCGAGGGCCTTCGCTTTGCCGCGATGGCTGCGGCGATTTCGGTGACGCGCCCGGGTGCGGCCGAATCCATTCCGTACTGGAAGGAAGTCGACGAAGCCATGCGCGATACGGACTAATTGAAGGAAAAAACGATGACGGAACCGAGAAAAATCATTCTCGACTGCGATCCGGGGTACGACGACGCGGCGGCAATCATTCTGGCCGCCGGATCGCCCGCGGTGAAGATCATTGCCCTCACGACGGTCGCGGGCAACCAGACGATCGAAAAGGTCACGTCGAACGCGCTTCGCATCGCGCGCCTCGCGGGCCTCTCCGACATTCCGATCGCGATGGGCGCGAAGCGCCCGTTGATCCGCCCGGCGGTGGAAGTCTGCAAGGAAATCCACGGCGAATCGGGGCTTGACGGCGCCGACATGCCGGAAGCCGACATTCCGCTCGACCCCCGTCCTGCCGCTCAGCTCATTGTCGACACCATCATGCGCGAGCCTGAGGGCACGGTGACGCTCGTTCCGACCGGTCCCCTCACCAATATCGCCCTTGCGGCGAGGCTTGAGCCTCGGATTGTTTCGCGCGTGAAAGAAGTCGTCCTCATGGGCGGCGCCTGCAAGGAAGGGAACGTCACTCCCTGCGCGGAATTCAATATCGAAAACGATCCGGAAGCCGCGCACATTGTCTTCAACGAACCCTGGAAGGTGACGATGGTGGGGCTCGACCTCACCTACCAGGCCCGGGCTGAGAAGCACGTGCGCGACCGCATCCAGGCGATCGGTACGAAGCCCGCGCACTTCCTCTGGCAGGTTCTCGAAGCCTTTGCGAAGAACTACAAGGCCTGGCGCGGATTTGATGCGCCGCCCCTTCATGATCCCTGCGCGGTCGCCTACGTGATCGACCCGACCCTCATGGAGGTCCGCCCCGCGGTGATCAATGTGGAGATCCGGGGCGAGCTCACAACCGGCATGACGGTCGCGGATCTGCGCCGTCCGGCGCCCGAAGGGTGCCATACCTTTGCGGCGCTCAAACTCGACAAGGACCGCTTCTGGGATCTGATGGCGAAGTCCGTTGAACGGATCGGCTGATGGGTTCCGCAAGACTCCCTCAGGATATGAAGCTGCCGGGTTTCCTAAAACCGAAGTCCGGCAGCTTTTCGCCGGGCGCCTCCGATAAAGGCAGACCTTTGCCGCGGGTAACTGCTCAGAAGGCGGAGTAATACCGCAAGGCCCGGGCAGATAGTTGATTTTCAGATAAAGAAGTCCGGTACACTTTTCCTCACTGATTACACGGGATCGCGATCCGGATGCGATCCGCCTGAAAAGAGGAAAAAGCAAAATGCAACGCCGTAAATTGATCTTCGCCGCCGCGGCTGCTGCCGCATCGGCTCCCTTCCTGGGAGCAGCTTCCGCCTTCGCTGCTGAAAAGACGCTTCGCGTCGGCGTCACCGCCGGCCCGTCGGCTCAGATTCTGGAATACGTTGTCCCGATCGCGAAGGAGCTCGGCCTCAACGTCAAGATCTATGAGTTCCAGGACTACATTCAGCCCAACGCCGCGCTCGACGCCGGCGACATCGACGCCAATATTTACTGCACGAAGCCCTTCCTCGACCATGAGAACGAAACCCGCGGCTACAGCCTGAGAATCGCGGCGCCTGCTTTCACGCTCCCGATGGCGGTGTACTCAAAGAAGATCAAGTCGCTCAAGGACCTTCCGCAGGACGCGACGGTCGGCATCCCGAATGATCCGGCAATGGGCGGGCGAGGACTGTTGCTACTCGCTGCGGGCGGCCTCATCAAGCTCCGCGAGGGCACGGGACTTCTTCCCTCGAAGCTCGACATCATTGAGAACCCGAAGAATCTGAAGGTTGTGGAGCTTGAGGCCGCGCAGCTGCCGCTTTCGCTCAACGACCTCACGATCGCCTGCGTGAACGGCAACTACGCTGCCGTGGCGGGGCTCAACCCGAGCAGGGACGGCCTTCTCGTTGAATCGGCAAACGGCCCCTACGTCTGCAACATCGTCGTCACCGAAAAGAACCTCAACGAGCCCTGGGTCAAGACATTCGTGAAGGCCTATCAGGATCCGCGCGTGAAGGAATGGATCCTCAAAAAGTTTGAGGGCTCCGTGATCCCCGGATTCTGATTTCTTCCGACGATCAACGGCAAGGTTTTGCAGGAAAAGCCGGCTGGAACTCTGCGTTCCGCCGGCTTTTCTTCACTTGTTGCCGCGCTCCCTTCAGGTTTGCGCTTCAGGTTATTTGCGCTCGAGCGGCACTTCCCGGGGCTCTTCCATGGGCGGCTTCTCTTTCGGGAAGAGCCGGTTCAGTCCCTGATCGATCGCCCTGGCAAAGAGGCCGATCAAAACGGCGGAAGCGAGCGTCCCCTCGCGGATCGCATGAATTTCGCCGAGAAAAACGAGACCCATGAGAGCGGCAAACCCCGTTAGCGCAAGGTCGTTCGCGATCTTCATCGTGCCGAAGGATTTGCGTGCGAGCGCGGCCGCCGCAATGACGAAGCCTTCGCCCGGCTGCACGAGCGTTTTCGAGCGGATCTGCATCACGGTGCCGAGCGCGAGGATGACGTTCCCGACGACGCTCATGAGGGCGCCCGTCCACCAGCCGGTTGGCGTGAGGGAGGAAAGAAGGAACATCGATAGGTCGATGAAGGCGCCGAAGAGAAAGCCGATCGGGATCTGGAGGAGATTCAACGGCGAATAGCGCTTCCGCAGAAGGGCAATCTGCCCGGCAACGTACGCAAAGTTGAGAATGACGACGCAGGTGCCGAAGGTGAGTCCTGTGATGGCCGCACCCGTGTAGGGGACGGTGCTGATGGGCGTGGTTCCGAGGCCTGCAAGCGTTGTGAGCGCAATCCCGAGGGAGGCGAGAAACATCCCGGCGAGAAGCAGAAGAATGCGAAGAAGTAGGTGCGTGAATCGCCGGCGGGAGCTCGAGTGCGAAAGCGTCATTCCTGAATGATCTGTCGGTGAAAGTCAAAAGAAAAAAATGGAAGCTTCTTTGCGGGAAGCTTCCAAAAGAGAAAGGTGAGAGAAGACTCATGCAGTCCGGGAAGAGAAAAGAGGAGATCCAGGTTCTCTTTTTCTCTCCCGGAGAATCAGGCTTTAAGCGCAATCAGAAGCGATGCACCATGCCGGCCGTGAGTTCGTAGCCCCACGGGGTGGCGTCGGTCTTCGAGGCATTCACCTCAACTTTTTCCTGAGACCAGCCGCCCATCACGTAGACGGCAGTGCGCTTTGAGAGGTTGTAGTCGTAGCCGACCGCAGCCATCGTGCGCTTGAAGTCAACGTCCTTTTCGTTATGCATGTCGCGGTGGCCGGCCATAGCCTTCGCCACGCCGCCCATGAAGGGAACATGGACGCCGAGATTGAAGCCGTAGCCCGTGACGAAGCCGTACTGAGCTTGGGTTCCGAGAGCGCTGAGGCCGGCGGACACGACGCCCGCACGCTGTGCGTAGCTGAGTTCCTGGTCTTCGAAATACTGGCCGAAGGCGAGGAGCTTCACGCCGCCGTCGAAGGCATAGTTGCCGCCGAGGGTGACGGTGACGCCTGCGTCGTCATGGGCGCGGGCGGCTGTCCTGCCGTTGCCGTACATCGTCGTGTCGGCGACGAGCACCGCTTCAACCGGGCCCTGCTGGAAGCGCACCGCGGCGGACGCGTAGCGGTCGGAATCCGCCATGCCTTCGCGGTTCGTGGTATCCGTCTTCGAGTCGTTCTTGAAGGAATACATCGCGTAGCCGGTGAAGCCGGAGAAGGTCGGCGTGCGGTAGGAGATGGCGTTGTCGACGCGCGTCCACATCGAAGCCGTTACGGCGCCCGAGCCGAAGGCCTGGGTGTAGTTCGCAAAGAGCGGGTCGATGGCGCGGAAGAGGCCGTTCGCGCCCAGAACGCTCCCGAAGAGCGGGAGGCGGCCGACGGCGAGAGCGCCGAAGCCGCCCGAGAGGGTGAGCGAGGCTTCACGGCCGAAGAGGCGGCCGTTCTGCTCCATGCTGCCCGTATCGGACTCAAAGCCCGATTCGAGGATGAAGCCCACCTTCATGCCGTTTCCGAGGTCTTCGCTGCCGCGAATGCCCCAGCGGGAGCCGAATTCCTGGCCCGTGGTCATTTTGAAGGTGTCGGCGGCGTCGCGGCCGGCGGCATCAGGGTCGGCGTGAACGAAGGAAAGGCCGGTATCGAGGACGCCGTAGACCAGGGCGTCGGCAGCAGAGGCGTTCATGGAGGCGCCGGCAAAGAGCCCGGCGACGGCGAGCGCTGAAAGAGACTTTTTCATGATGGATTTCCAGAAATGAGGTGCTTCAAACTGCCCTGGAGGCCCTTAGTGCTTCACCTTGAAGTCGAACTTGTGGCACTGAGCGCAGTAGTTTTCCTCCGGCTCGTGCTGCAGGTGGCAGAGCGTGCAGTCGCCGTTGTGGGGCGCCTTATGCGGATTCGGATTGAGGCGGGAATTGGTCTTTTCCGCAATCTGATCGCGGTTGTGGCACTTGAGGCACGTGTTTTCGTCCGGCGTTTCCGGATTCTTCATGTCCGGGCCGTGGCAGCTGGCGCATTCAAGGCCGCGGGCGACATGGCGGTCGGCGCCGAAGTCGGCGGCAGAGGCGGTCGTGCCGAAGATGAGGCAGGCGCTCGCGAGGATGAGGGCGAGGCGATTCATTTTTATGGGGTCTCCGAGGGTTGGTCAGAACCTTTCGCCTGAAGCGGGCTTTGTCGGGAGGATCAGGCGCCGCTTCGGCGAAAGGAGGAGAAAAGGCTTCTATGAGAATCAGCAGCCCTTGAACTTCATCGCCGTGCGGGCGGCGACGCGGCCGAAGATCATGCAGTCGGCAACGGCGACGGTGCCCAGGCGCACCATGCCGTGGACGCCGCCTGTGACTTCGCCCGCAGCGTAGAGGCCGTTGATGACCTTGCCGCGGACCGAGAGGACCTGAGCGTTGTCGTTGATCTCAAGACCGCCCATGCAGTGGTGGACGCGCGGCCAGAGGCGGACGGCGAGGAAGGGACCGTCGGTGTTGGGCTTGCCGTCGTCGAAGAACATGCAGTCGAAGTCCGGATCCTTTTTGGCGGTCATGTAGCC
>CEAD01029509.1_pt1 | contig 12046 bp, 7 predicted proteins | sample 554861 | NCBI WGS metagenome assembly CEAD01 (sample SAMEA3182053, study PRJEB8094) | gut metagenome | biome: human; feature: gut; material: Stool; isolation source: human stools | place: Canada | collected 2012-10-30
GGCGGCGAGAACTCCGGCTACAAGGTGGCCGGCGGTCTGCACGGCGTGGGCGCTTCGGTGGTCAACGCCTGCTCCGAGTGGCTCACCGTCAACGTGCGCCGCGACGGCCATGAGTACGAGCAGACCTTCCGCCGCGGCGACCCGGACGGCCCGCTGAAGTGCATCGGCACCGTGGACCCCAGTGTCACCGGCACCCGCGTCACCTTCAAGCCCGACCCGGAGATGTTCAAGGACACCACCGTCTACAACTTCGAAACGCTGGAAAAGCGCCTGCGGGAAGAGAGCTTCCTGAACGCCGGTGTCAAGATCACCTTGACCGACGAGCGCGAACTCTACACCCCCGTCCTCGAGGACGGCAAGGAGGGCGAGCCCACCTACCGCACCGAGGTCATGTGCTACGAGGGCGGCATCAAGAGCTTCGTCACCTATCTGGGCGAGAAGCGCGACCTCGAGGTGCTCCACCCCAACGTCATCTATCTCAAGGGTCAGACCGACCGGGGCATGGCAGAAATCGCCTTGCAGTATAATTCCAGCTACAATGAGCTGCTGCTGAGCTTCGCCAACAACGTCAACACCCCCGACGGCGGCACCCACGAAGAGGGCTTCCGCAGCAGCCTCACCCGAGTATTCAACGATTATGGCCGCAGCCACGGTCTGCTGAAGGACAAGGACGAGAACCTTTCCGGCGCTGACGTCCGTGAGGGCCTCATCTGCGTTATCTCTGTCAAGCTGCAGGAGGCCGAGTTCGAGGGCCAGACCAAGGCAAAGCTGGGCAATACGGAAATTCGAACCCTCGTCTCCAACATGGTCTACTCCAAGCTGATGGAGTTCTTCGAGGAGAACCCCGGCGTGGCCAAGGCTATCTTCGAAAAGGCCACCCAGGCCGCCCGCGCCCGCGCTGCCGCCAAGAAGGCCCGTGAGCTGGTGCGCCGCAAGAGCGCCCTCGAGACCAGCCGGATGCCCGGCAAGCTGGCAGACTGCCGCGAAAAAGACCCCACCCGCACTGAGATCTTCATCGTCGAGGGTGATTCTGCAGGCGGCTCGGCCAAGATGGGCCGTGACTCGGCCATTCAGGCCATCCTCCCCCTGTGGGGCAAGATGCTCAACGTCGAAAAGGCCCGCGCCGACCGTATCTACGGCAACGACAAGCTGATGCCTGTCGTGCTGGCACTGGGCTGCGGCATCGGCGACGAGTTCGATATTTCCAAGCTGCGGTATGACAAAGTGTTCATCATGGCCGATGCCGATGTCGATGGTTCTCACATCTGCACCCTGATGCTCACCTTCTTCTTCCGCTATATGCGCCCCCTCATCGAGCAGGGCCATGTCTATGTGGCACAGCCCCCGCTGTTCAAGGTGCAGAAGGGCAGCACCATCAAATACGCTTACAACGACGCCGAAATGGCCCTGCTCTCGCAGGAGATGCCCGGCGCGAAGATAAACCGCTATAAGGGCCTTGGCGAGATGAACCCGGAGCAGCTCTGGGAGACCACCATGAACCCCGAGAACCGCGTCATCGTCCGCATCACCATCGAGGATGCCGAGAAGGCCGATGAGGCGTTCACCATCCTGATGGGCGATCAGGTGGAGCCCCGCCGCCGCTTTATCGAGACCAACGCCCAGTACGCAAAGCTCGACGTGTAATTGGAGGAAACAATGGAAGAAGATTATGTGATGATACCGGGCAGCGGTACCAAGATGATCATCCGGGACGTCAAGAAGGAAATCGAAACGGCGTTTCTGGATTACTCCATGTCGGTCATCGTGGCCCGCGCCCTGCCGGATGTGCGTGACGGCCTGAAGCCTGTCCACCGCCGCATCCTCTACACCATGCACGAACGCGGCAACGACCCCAGCCATCCCTACCGCAAGTCGGCGGATACCGTCGGTGCTGTGCTGGGCTCTTACCACCCCCACGGCGACGCCTCCGTCTACGACGCCATGGTCCGTCTGGCACAGGATTTCTCCCTGCGCTACCCGCTGGTGGATGGTCAGGGTAACTTCGGCTCGGTCGATGGCGACCCCCCGGCTGCTTACCGTTACACCGAGGCCCGCATGAGCCGCATGGCGGTCGAGATGCTGACCGATATCGACAAGGACACCATCAACTGGGACCCCAACTTCGACGAGACGAAGAAAGAGCCCAGCGTCCTGCCCTGCCGCTTCCCCAACCTGCTGGTCAACGGCAGTCAGGGCATCGCCGTCGGTATGGCCACCAACATCCCGCCCCACAACCTCAGTGAGGTCATCGACGGCTGCGTGGCCTATATCGAGAACCCCGACATCGACCTGCCCGGCCTGATGGAGCACATCAAGGGACCGGACTTCCCCACTGCCGGTATCATCATGGGCCGAAGCGGCATCCGCGCCGCCTACGCCACCGGCCGCGGCAAAATTACTCTGCGGGGCCGTGCCACCATCGAAGAGACCAAGAATGGCCGTACCCAGATCATCATTACGGAAATTCCGTATATGGTCAACAAGGCCCGTCTTATCGAGAACATGGCCGACCTCGTGAAGGAAAAGCGCATCGAGGGCATCACCGGCCTGAACGATGAGACCAACCGCAAGGGTATGCGCATCGTGGTGGACATCCGCAAGGACGCCAACGCACAGGTCATCCTGAACCAGCTGTACCAGTACACCCAGCTGCAGGATACCGTGGGCGTCATCATGCTGGCCATCGACCACAAGGTGCCGAAGGTCATGACCCTGAAACAGATGATACAGAAGTACGTCGAGTTCCAGGATGAAGTCGTCCGCCGCCGCACTCAGTATGATTTGAAGAAGGCCAAGGAGCGCGCCCACATCCTCGAGGGTCTGAAAAAGGCCACCGACATCGTGGATGAGCTCATCGCCACCATCCGCGCCTGCAAGGGCGGCATGGCCGAGGCAAAGGCCGCTATCATGGAGCAGTTCGGCTTCGATGACCCGCAGGCCGACGCTATCGTCAAGCTGCAGCTGGGCCGTCTGGCTGGTCTCGAGATCCTCAAGATCGAGGAAGAGCTGTCCGGCTTACAGGCAAAAATCAAGGATTGGGAGGACATCCTCGCCAACGACGCCCGGGTGCTGGAGATCGTCAAGAACGAGCTGCTGGACATGAAGAAGCGCTTCGGCGACGAGCGCCGCACTGAGATACAGTCCGTTACCGGTGAAGTGGACATCGAAGACCTCATCGCCGAGGAACAGTGTGTCTACACCCTCACCGAGGCCGGCTATATCAAGCGCCAGCTCAAGGCCACCTATCAGGCCCAGAAGCGCGGCGGCCGCGGCATTTCCGGCATGACCCGGAAGGAAGAGGACATCGTGCAGGAGATGTTCGTGGGCTCTACCCATGATTATGTCCTGTTCGTCACCGACAAGGGCCGCCTCTTCCGCATCAAGGGCTACACCATCGCCGAGGGCAGCCGCACCAGCAAGGGCAGCAACATCGTCAACCTGCTGCAGCTGGCCGAGGGCGAAAAGGTCACCAACATGCTCTGCTACCCCAAGGACGAGGACAACAAGGGCGGTTTCGTCACCATGGTCACCAAGCAGGGCCTCATCAAGCGCACCCCGCTGGAGCAGTACGCCAACATCCGCAAGACGGGCCTCATCGGCATCGCGCTCAACGAGGGCGACGCGCTGGCATGGACCCGCCTGACCACCGGCAATGATATGCTCATCGTGGCTACCCGCAACGGTCAGGCCATCCGCTTCAACGAGGCCGATGCCCGCCCGATGGGCCGCAGCGGCCACGGCGTCCGCGCCATCAAGCTGGCCGAGGGCGACGAGGTCGTCGGCGTCTGCATCTGCCGCGAGGGCGGCACGGTGCTCACCGTCACCGAAAACGGCAAGGGCCGCCGCTCTGACATCGACACCTACCGCATCACCGCCCGCGGCGGCAAGGGCATCCGCAACTACGACGCCTCCAAGGACAAGGTGGCAGCCGTCAAGATCGTGGACGACATCGACGATGTGCTGCTGAGCAGTCAGGAGGGCATCATCATCCGCCTGCACGCCAACGAGATCCCCGTCCAGAGCCGCTACGGCTCCGGTGTCCGGGTCATGCGTCTGGGCGAGAACGATAAGGTGATGGTGCTGGCCCGCACCGACCACGACGACGAGGCACAGACCGAGAGCATCGAGGCCGATACCGAGGACGAGCCCACTGCCGAGCAGCTGGCGGAGATGGAAGCAGCCGATGAGGCATCGGCCGCCGAAGCTCCCGAGGCTGACACCGGCGACGAGGAATAAACCTTATTTCCACACATAAACTGACCCTGCGGGGGAGTACACGCTTTCTGCGGTGCTCTCCCGCAGGTTTTTGCAAAAAATCACGGTTATACTGGACAAATCCGCTGTTTGTGTGGTACTATAGCCGGACAACAAGAAAGATCCTCATGGGGGAGTAGCAGGCGCTGTTTTGCAGGCAGCGCAGCAAGTCAACACAATGACGGCCCGGGCGGCTGTCTGGCTTGCTTTCATTTGCGAGACTCATGTGCTTTGGTGCGAGTACCACGCCCATTCCACATCGAGTCAGTTTGTAAAAATCCGACCCGGAATTGGCGAAATGCGCGCCGATTCCGGGTCTTTTGTCTGCCCACCAATTCCGGTCAAATCAGGAGGCATCGTTATGGAATGGAGTTTTTTGTTTTTCTTCAACAGCGCCCTGCTGGGCGTGGGCCTTGCCATGGATGCGTTTTCCGTCTCGATGGCAAACGGTCTGCATGACCCGCAGATGTCCCGCCGCAGGGGCGTCCAAATTGCAGGCACCTTCGCCGTCTTTCAGGCTGTCATGCCCATGACGGGCTGGGTCTGCGTCCACACCATCGTGGAGCTGTTCTCTTCGTTTGAAAAGTTCATCCCGTGGATCGCCCTCATCCTGCTGGGCTACATCGGCGGTAAAATGCTCATTGAGGGCATCAAGGGCGAAGAGGCCGAGGAAGCCGCTGAGCTGAGCGCGGGCGCACTCTTCATGCAGGGCGTCGCCACCAGTATTGACGCGCTGTCGGTGGGCTTCACCATCTCGGAGTACGGCTGGTTCATGGCGCTGGTCTGCTCCCTCATCGTGGCGATCGTCACCTTCTGCATCTGTGAGGCCGGCCTTGCCATCGGCAAAAAGTTCGGCACCAAGCTCTCCGGCAAAGCCTCCGTCCTCGGCGGCGTCATCCTCATCGGCATCGGTCTGGAAATCTTCATTTCCGGCATCATGGGCTGAAAAAAATATAGAAAAGCGGCACATTCTCCTTTGCGGTGGATGTGCCGCTTCTTTGTTGAACAGGGCTCTTGTATGCCGGGATAAACTGAAACGATGTTTGTTGTCAAATTGATGCAATTTCAGGGAGGATTTTATTAAATACCACAAATTTATCAAAACTACTTGACAAATCGATACAGGGGGGGGGTAAATTTAGAGAAACAGAGGGGCCGAACGAGGACTTCCGCTGTCGATTTTGAAAATGTGGGAGGAAATTTACCATGAGATTAGCAAAAAAGGTAATGGCAGTCGCACTGGCTGCGGCTATGACGGTTTCGATGCTCACCGCCTGCGGCGGTGGTGGCGGCGGCGGAAACGGCGGCTCCAGCAGCGATTCTTCCAGCTCGAGCAGCAGCTCTTCCAGCAGCTCCAGCTCTAGCTCCAGCAGCTCTTCTTCGAGCTCTTCTTCTTCCAGCTCCTCGAGCAGTAGCTCCAGTTCTTCCAGCTCGAGTTCCAGCAGCTCGTCTAGCTCGTCTTCCAGCTCCAAGCCGGATGCAAGTGTGAACGAGTACGGCATGACGGAAGCAAAGAAGGTCAATTATAACTCCACTAATCGTGCAAAGTACTATGAGCCGCAGAAGGAGAAGTCTTACACTGAAAAGAAAATCGTCACCTACAAGGGCAATCCGAATGTTGAAAAAGAGACAGAATCTTCGAATGGTAAGAAGTTCTATAGTGAAGATGATGATGTGATCATGCTGGCAGATGCAACCAATGGCTTCAGCACATCCAGCATTAAAATGTGGATGGTCGATAAGAAAAAGGGTGAATACTACGAGATCGATATGAGTGGTTTTCCCATGAATCCCGGTGATATTATGAATCCTGGCACGGGCAGCACCGTGACGGAAACGCTGAAGGGCTACTATAAGATCGGCTCGAACAACTATCCGGCTGAGTGCTTCGTAACGACGACTACAGCTCAGGGCCATACTTGGAAGAGCGCTGAAATCTACTGCTACAATGGCGGTCATTATCCGGTCTACATCGTTGACCTCGGGCAGGGCTATGATATGGACAAAGAAGGAAATGTGATTACTGTGATGGAAGAACTCAGAACCACGAAGGTCGATTTCCAAGCGAAAGCTGACGCATCCCTTATGGACTTCAACAGCATTCTGAAGAAGTATAAGGACGGCGGCAAGAAGACTTGGAAGGACCTGTACACCTAAATTCTCCGGGCAAGCTTTGAACCTCCAATAAAAATAGAAAGCGCCTCTGCACATCGTGCAGAGGCGCTTTTTTGTTCCCCATGGAACATCATTCAAAATAATCGGCGTACTCCTCGGTGAGCTTGGAGCCCAGACGGCGGATGCCGCCGTAAAGGTGGCGTTCCACCAGCGGCTCAAAGGCCGCGAGGTCACACCGCTCGATGGCGTCGATGAGGTTGTGATGGTCGGCCACCACCTCGGCGAGCCCGCCGGTGGTCAGAGTGTCCAGCATCCGGAAGCGGCTGTAGTCGGCGTGGGCGTTCTGCAAGGTGCGCCAGAGATACATCTTGCCCATGGCAGAGAACCACGTCTCGTGGAGCCGGGTGTCAGCCTCGTAGAGACGGTTGAAGTCCAGCGTTTCGGCCTTGGCCAGCTCGTCGTAGGCGGCGGCACGCTGGCGGATGAGGGCCCGGTGCTCCGGTGTGCAGTGGGGCGCAAAGTCCCGCAGGACCCGGGCCTCTACCGCGATGCGCTCATAAATCAGCTCGTCCACGATGTCCCGGTTCAGCCGGGTGACAGTAGTGCCTTTGTACGGCACGATCTTCACCAGCCCGTTCTCCTGTAACCGCTGCAGCACCACCCGGATGAGGGAGCGGGGCGCGCCGAAGCGGGTGCAGAGCGGGTTTTCGCTCAGCGAACAGCCGGGCCGGAGGGTCAAATCGATGATCTCCCGCTCGAGGACGGCGTATATTTCAGAATCTGTTTTATACTGTTGTTCCATTGTCGTTTTCCTGTCTGATGCCCCAAGCGGGCCATGTCCCGGGCACCGGGAGGCGGAAGTCCATTACCTTTCCGGTGTCGGGATGGATGAAGCGGAGCCGTGCGCTCTGAAGCGCAATGTCTCCCTTGATGCGGCTGCCGTATTTGCCATCGCCCCAGAGCGGGTGGCGGCGGGACGCGAACTGCACCCGTATCTGGTGGGTGCGCCCGGTGTGGAGGGTGATGTCCGCAAGGCTGGTGCTGCCGTCCGGGGCGGAGGCAGAAATGCGATATTCCAGCACAGCCTCCTTCACGCCCTTGCGCGGACGGCTCACCGGAAAAACACGGCCTTTCCGGCTGTCCTTGAATAAGTAGTCCCGCAGGACGCCTTCGGCGGGCAGCTTTTCGTCCGGCCCGCCTGCGATGAGGGCGCGGTATTGTTTCACGAAAGGCGGCGCGTCCGGTGTGCCGGCGTCAGGCTCGGCCCGGCCATCCTGTTCGGCATAAACCTGCTGGCTCTGCGTCACCTGCCGGCTGAGGGCGGCGGCTGCCTGCGGGGTCTTCGCATAGACCATCAGACCCGACACGCCAGTGTCCAGCCGGTGGATGACGCCCACATAGGCGTCGGGCCTGCCCCAGAGCTTCCGAAGGGCGACGGGTACACCGTCCTCGCTGGAAAGCCCGGCGGGCTTGTCCAGAACCACGAGGGCTGTATCTTCGTAGAGTATCACAGCCTGCCCTCGTCCACCAGCGCCTTGAGCTTGAGCACGCCCGCGATGGTCTTGCCGTCCTTGATTTCGCCGCTCATGACCATCTCGTAGGCTTTTGCCAGCGGGATGCGGTCAGGCGTCAGGAACTCGTCGTCGTCCAGATGCATCTGGGTGGTGTGCAGGCCGGTGGCCACCCACATATAGATGATCTCGGTGTCATAGCCCACCGTGGGGTAGAACTCGCCCAGCGGGGTGTAGTGGTCGGCGGTCAGGCCGCACTCCTCGCCCAGCTCCCGCTTGGCGGCTTCGAAGGGGTCTTCGCCCTTTTCCAGCTTGCCGGCGGGCAGCTCCCACAGCTCCTGCTGCATAGCGTAGCGGAACTGGCGCACCATGCAGAGGGTGCCGTCCTCAAAATACGGTACGATGCAGGCCCCGCCGTGGTGGTGGACCACCTCCCGGATAGAAGTCTCGCCGTTTTCCAGCAGAGCTACGTCTTTGGTCAGCGTGACCACCCGGCCCTCAAAGAGAACTTCGCTCGAGAGCGTCTTTTCAAAATGTGCAGCATCCATCGTTTTGTGCCTGTCCTTCCCTGCGCTGTGAAGCGCATGATACTATAAATAAAGTTTACGGCAGAATCTGTACAAATGTCAATTATAAATTTAGAATTTTGTAAGAAAAAGCCTCATGGATACTGGATTTTGGAGCATAACATCATCATGGATGCAGCAAAGGACACATCTGTAAAAAAGCACTAAAAAATTTCTGGAATTTTTGTTGTGTTTTTACAGTCGGTTTGCGTTGCCTTTACCGGCGGAATTTGCTATTATATTAGATGAGCAATAGTGCCTTCATGGGGTTCTCCGGCCCCGGGCAGGGCTATTGCCCTTGATGAGCGTGTGCTTTTGTGGAGTTCTCCGGCTCCGGCGAAGTGCGGCGCTTATCAGTTGAGCAATACGTTTTTCAAAGGAGTTCTCCGGCTCCGGTAAAAAGACGTTTGCCCCGCGCAGAAGGTACCAAATTCTGAATGGAGGAAGAAAAATGCCTAGAGCAAAGCAAACCATGGATGGCAATACCGCTGCCGCTCATGTAGCATATGCCTACACGGACGTGGCTGCCATCTACCCCATTACCCCCTCTTCTCCGATGGCTGACTCTGTGGACCAGTGGTCCGCTCAGGGCCAGAAGAACATCTTCGGCAACCAGGTCAAGGTCGTCGAGATGGAGTCTGAGGCAGGCGCTGCAGGCGCTGTGCACGGCTCTCTGGGTGCAGGTGCTGTTACCACCACCTTCACCGCTTCTCAGGGCCTGCTGCTGATGATCCCCAACATGTACAAGATTGCTGCTGAGCAGCTGCCCTGCGTGTTCGATGTTTCTGCACGTACCGTTGCTACCCAGTCCCTGAACATCTTCGGTGATCACAGCGACGTTATGGCATGCCGCCAGACCGGCTTCGCAATGCTGGTCGAGAGCAGCGTGCAGGAAGTCATGGACCTGTCCCCTGTTGCCCATCTGGCAGCTATCGAGGGCAAGGTTCCCTTCCTGAACTTCTTCGACGGCTTCCGTACTTCTCACGAGTACCAGAAGATCGAGAAGTGGGACTACGCCGACCTGAAGGAAATGTGCAACATGAAGGCTGTCGAGGAGTTCCGTGCAAAGGCTCTGAACCCCGAGCACCCCAAGATGCGCGGTTCCCACGAGAACGGCGACGTGTTCTTCCAGCATCGTGAGGCCTGCAACTCTGTCTACGACGCACTGCCCGCAGTCGTCGAGAAGTACATGGCCAAGATCAACGAGAAGCTGGGCACCAACTACGACCTGTTCAACTACTACGGCGCACCCGATGCCGATCGCGTCATGATCGCTATGGGCTCTGTCTGCGACGTTGCTGACGAGGTCATCGATTACCTGAACGCTAAGGGCGAGAAGGTCGGTATCATCAAGGTCCGCCTGTACCGTCCCTGGGTGTCCTCCGCTCTGCTGAAGGTCCTGCCTGCTACCGCTAAGAAGGTCGCAGTTCTGGACCGCACCAAGGAGCCCGGCTCTCTGGGCGAGCCCCTGTACCTGGATGTCGCAGCTACCCTGCGTGAGGCTGGCAAGAATGATGTCATCCTGACCGGTGGCCGTTACGGTCTGGGCAGCAAGGACACTCCCCCGTCCTCCATCTTCGCTCTGTTCAAGGAGCTGGAGAAGGATCAGCCGAAGGAGCGCTTCACCCTCGGCATCACCGATGATGTCACCGGCCTGTCTCTGCCTGAGGTCAAGCCCGCTCCCATCACCGCAGCAGCTGGCACCAAGGAGTGCAAGTTCTGGGGTCTGGGCGGCGACGGTACCGTCGGTGCTAACAAGAACTCCGTCAAGATCATCGGCGACCACACTGATAAGTATGTTCAGGCATACTTCCAGTATGACTCCAAGAAGACCGGCGGCGTGACCATCAGCCACCTGCGTTTCGGCGACAAGCCCATCCGCAGCCCCTACTACATCAACCAGGCTGACTTCGTGGCCTGCCACAACCCCGCTTACATCCACATGGGCATGAAGATGGTCCAGGATGTCAAGCCCGGCGGCGTGTTCATGATCAACTGCCAGTGGAACGATGAGGAGCTGGGCCATCACCTGAACGCTGAGGCCAAGAAGTACATCGCTGACAACAACATCCAGCTGTACACCATCAACGCTATCGATAAGGCTATCGAGATCGGTATGGGCAAGCGCACCAATACCATCCTGCAGTCCGCTTTCTTCAAGCTGGCTGACGTTATGCCCATCGAGGACGCTGTCAACTTCATGAAGCAGGCAGCTCAGAAGAGCTATGGCAAGAAGGGCCAGGACGTTGTTGAGATGAACTGGAAGGCCATCGATGCTGGTGTTGACGCAATCCACAAGGTCGACGTTCCCGCTTCCTGGTCCAACCCCGAGGCTGATCCCGCTCCCAAGGCTCTCACCGGCCGTCCGGAGCTGGTCAAGCAGATCCGTGATGTCATGGAGCCCATCGCTCGTATGGACGGCGACAGCCTGCCCGTTTCCGCTTTCGTTGCAAATGCAAACGGCGAGTGGGAGCAGGGCGCATCTGCATACGAGAAGCGCGGCACCGCTGTGAACGTTCCCGAGTGGGATGCTTCCAAGTGCGTTGGCTGCAACCAGTGTGCATTCGTCTGCTCTCATGCTACCATCCGTCCCTTCCAGCTGACCGCTGACGAGCTGGCAGCTGCTCCTGCTCAGACCAAGAGCCGTGACAACCGCCCCGCAAACGAGTACAAGTTTGTGATGGCTGTTTCTCCTCTGGACTGCATGGGCTGCGGCGAGTGCGTCACCGTCTGCCCCACCAAGGCAATTGCTATGGTTCCTCAGGAGAGCCAGGCCGATCAGCAGGCAGTCTTCGACTACTGCGTCGCCAACATCTCCAAGAAGCCCAGCAAGTTTGCTGATGACACCGTTATTGGTTCTCAGTTCAACCAGCCCCTGCTGGAGTTCTCTGGCTCCTGCGCAGGCTGTGCCGAGACCTCTTACGCTCGCCTGATCACTCAGCTGTTCGGCGAGAAGATGTACATCTCCAACGCTACCGGCTGCTCCTCTATCTGGGGCGGTACCGCTTCCATCTCTCCGTACACCGTCAACAAGGACAGCGGCCATGGTCCTGCATGGTGCAACTCCCTGTTCGAGGATAACGCTGAGCATGGTCTGGGCCTGTACCTCGGCCAGAAGACCGTTCGTGAGAACCTGATCAAGCGCATTGCTGAGGTTGCTGGTTCTGACAAGGCTTCCGCTGAGCTGAAGGCTGCCTTCGACAAGTTCATGGAGACCAAGAACAACACCAAGGCAAACGACGAACCCGCCAAGGCTCTGATCGCTGAGCTGGAGAAGGCTGCTGCCGCTGGCTGCACCGAGTCCGCTGAGATCCTGAAGAGCAAGGAGTTCATCGCCAAGAAGTCCGTCTGGATCTTCGGTGGTGACGGCTGGGCATACGACATCGGCTTCGGCGGCCTGGATCACGTCCTGGCTTCCGGCGAGGATGTCAACGTCATGGTCTTCGATACTGAGATGTACTCCAACACCGGTGGACAGGCATCCAAGGCTTCCAACATTGGTGAGGTCTGCCAGTTCGCTGCTGCTGGTAAGGAAATCAGCAAGAAGAGCCTGTCCGAGATCGCAATGACCTACGGTTACATCTATGTTGCTCAGATCGC
>CEAD01016824.1_pt1 | contig 11904 bp, 9 predicted proteins | sample 554861 | NCBI WGS metagenome assembly CEAD01 (sample SAMEA3182053, study PRJEB8094) | gut metagenome | biome: human; feature: gut; material: Stool; isolation source: human stools | place: Canada | collected 2012-10-30
GGTAAATACGATAAGCTGGCGGGAAAGACCCGCCCGGGCACTTACATCAACTTCGAGAGCGACCGCAACGACACCGTCGGCAACTCTGAGCGCGGCATCGTGCTGCTGCCCCTGATTGGCTACGACTTTGGCCCCGCCAAGACGCCCATCACCCTGACGGCAGCGGCCCCGGATGCTTACAGTGTGGAGCTCGGCCGCAGCGTCTACGACGCGACCAACGACAAGATGCGCCTGATTCGTGAGGCATTCAAAAAGGCTGCCAAGGTCATCGTCTACATCACGGAGAGCGGCACGGCCGCAACCGGAGCCGCCGCTCCGCTGACTGTCACGGCCAAGTACGGCGGCACTCGCGGCAACGATATTCACGTATCTGTCGTCGCAAACCCCGTCGGCGGCTTTGACGTCACCGTGTATCTGGACGCTGACGCCACCGCTGTGTACGAGGGTGTCAAGACCGTCGAGGAGCTGATTGCAGCCGCAGCAGACGACAAGCTGGTGAAGTTCGCCGGTACGGGCGACCTGAAAGCGGCATCCGGCGTGAAGCTGGCAGGCGGCACGAACGTCACCAGCGCAAACGGTGACGTCACCGCGTTTGTGGACAAGATGGAGGGCATCAAGTTCAATACTCTGTGCTTCCCCGTTACCGATGCTACGTTGCAGACCGCAGCCATCACCAAAATCAAGTATATGCGCGAGAGCATGGGCAAGGGCGTGAATGTGGTTCTGCCGGACGCAAAGAGCCCCGACCACGAGGGCGTCATCAATGTCACAAACTCTGTTGTTGTTGACGGCGTTGAGCTGACCCACGCGGAGGCCTGCGCATTCGTTGCGGGCATCACCGCATCCGCAAGCTGCATCAAGTCTAACACCTACGAGGTCTACAACGGCGCGACCGGCATCGTGGACCCCAAGGACAACGAAGCAGCCATTGCGGCCATCAAGAACGGCGAGATGTTCTTCTCCTACTCCGAGGCGGGCAACGTCATCATCGAGTACGACATCAATTCTCTGGTCTCTTTCAAGAAGCCCAAGGACAAGACGTACAGCAAGAACCGCGTTATCCGCACTCTGGACGCTATTCAGGAGGCCATCCAGAATAACTTCCCGCCCAACAAGTACGACAACAGCCCGACCGGCTACGCCGCTATGAAGGGCATCGGCCAGTCCATCCTCAAGCAGTACGAGGATATGGGGGCCATCAAGAACGTGGACTATGACGCGGACTTCAAAATCGACGAATCTTTGAGCAGCGGCGACGAGGTTTATTTCATCGTCGCAATCCAGCCTGTGGATTCTGCCGAGAAGCTGTTCTTCACCGTCAAGACCCGCTAAAGCAGCAGGAGGTAAGTTATGCAGTACAACAAAAACCCTATTAGCCTCCGCGAGGGCCATGCGCTTATCGACGGCGTCGAGGTCATGGACGGCGTGAAGATGACTATCAACTTCACCCCGGAGACGTGGACCGGCCGCCAGTTGAACGAAACCACTCCGTCTACCCGCTGGGTTGGCGCGACCATCACCGGCAGCATGACCCGTCGCCGGACCAACAACTGGCTCAAGACCAAAATCAAGGAGTATCAGGCAACCAAGGCGACGCCCGAGTTCGTGATTCAGGGCATCATGGACGACGCTAATTCTGACTACTATGCAGCCCACGGCTCCGATGTCGTGACCTGCGTCGGTTGCGTCCTGACTGGTGACCTGCCCCTGACCGCACTGGATGCAGAGAGCGGCAGCGTGGTCGATGACGTCATCAACTTCAATATCAAGAACATCATCTAACCTCCCGACATTTTGGTCGGGAGCATACAGGCGAAGCCTCTCCTAGGTGGAGGGGCTCCGATTTTTATTTTGGAGGAGACAGCTATGAGCAAGAACCTGAAATATTTTATGCGCGAGGCAGCAGAGGTGGAGAAGGTCGTCACCGTACCGGCCCCGGAGAGCTTTAAGGACGAGAACGGCAAGGTCATCCAGCTCGAGGTCAAGGTGCTTTCCTCTGAGCGTATCCGCGCCATCAATGAGGGGTACCACACCCACACTGTCGCGCTGGACAAGAAGGGCAATCCCTACATCAACGGCGGCAACGTGGTTTTCCGCGACGAGCGCGACAATGCAAAGGCCACCCGTCACATCCTCGTTGAGGCCCTGCAGTACCCCAAGCTGGACGACCCGGAGCTGATGAAGTACTACAACTGCGTGGACATCACCCAGATGCCGGAAAAGGTTTTCTCCCGCGCCGACGAGTTTGCTCATGTCACCCGCGTCGTCATGGCTCTGCTTGGCATCGGCGGTCAGCTCTCCGAGGAGGAGCAGAAGCAGGCCGATGAAAAGGAAATCGACGACGCAAAAAACTGATTCGCAGCGCGGGCAGCGAGACGTACTGGGCCCATGTACTTTGGCAGCGGCACGGTCTCCGACCGGAGGAGTTCGACCGAATGAGCCGGAGACAGAAGCTCTTTTACATCGCCTCCGAGGAGGAGGAAAGCGCGCGCCCGTGCAGAAGGGACACCATGAAGTTCGTCCCTATAAGGCGATAGGAGGACCGACATGGCAACACTGAAAGTCGTATTCAAGGCCATCGACGAAATCTCCTCCAAGTTCAACGAGATGACGCAGAGCGGCGAACGGGCTCTTGAGGCGTTTGAGAACACTGGCACGGCGGCAGACGGAGCATTGAGCAAGGTCTCCCGCACGGCCGCGCAGACCGCAAAGAGTACCGACGCTGCTGCTGATTCCGTCGATGACCTGTCCTCGGCCATCGGGGACTACGAAAAAGCCACCGGGCAGGCGGCAAATTCTACCGGCATCCTGTCCGAGAAAACGACCGAGACCGAGAAGAACCTCGACGAGGCAGCGGAGGCAGCCCGTAAAGCCTCGGAGGAGGTCGAGAAGTTCGGTGATAAGTCCGAGGAAACTGGCAAGCAGAGCGAGGAATCGAGCAAAAAGGGCCGCGACGGCATCAAGGAGCTGCAAGGCGTCCTTGCGTCGGCCGGAATAGCCGCCACTCTGAACGAGATTAAGAACGGCTTTTTTGACTGCTCCGAAGCGGCCGCACAGTTCGAGACCTCCACCGCAATGGTTGCTACCATCGCGGATACAAGCCAGAAATCCTTGAGCAGCATCTCGAAAGAGGTGCGCGGTTACTCCAACGAGACCGGCGAGGCGGCCAGCGACATGGCGGAGGCGACCTATCAGGCCATTTCAGCCAGCATCAACACGGCGGACGCTGCGGCCTTTGCGGGAACCGCGACAAAGCTGGCCGTCGGCGGCTTTACGTCGGCGACCACGGCTGTTGACGTTCTGACAACGGCCATCAATGCCTACGGCCTCGCGGCGTCGGATGCAACGCAGCTTTCCGACTACCTTATCACCACCCAGAACCTCGGCAAAACGAGCGTAGACCAACTGGCGCAGAGCGTCGGCAAGGTCATTCCTCTGGCGTCTGCGTACAACGTCCAGATGGACAATCTTAGCTCGGCTTACGCTGTCCTAACCGCCAACGGTATCGCTACCGCAGAATCCGGCACCTACCTCAAGTCGATGCTGAATGAGCTCGGCGACACCGGCAGCGGCGTTTCTGAGGTCCTACTGAACTCCACCGGCAAGACCTTTGCGCAGCTCATGGAGCAGGGCTACTCGCTCGGCGATGTGATGGCTATGCTGGGTAACGCGGTAGATGGAGACAGCACAGCGTTCAACGCCCTGTGGAACTCCACGGAGGCCGGTATCGGCGCACTGTCCCTGTTCAACGCAGGAGCAGACAAGTACAACAGTGTGCTCGAATCCATGCGTACCAGCGCAGGAGCAACCGAAAAGGCATACTCCACGATGGCGGACACGACCGACAAGAGCAAGCAGCGGATGGAGAATGCGTTCAACAACCTGAAAATCTCTGTCGGCGATGTGCTCAACCCCGCGCTCACGCAGGTATACGAGGGATTCACCAACGTATTTGCGGGCATGAGTGATTTTGTGGACGAGCACCCGGCCGTCGTGGCGGCCATTTCGGCCATTGCGGTCGGCGTGGGCGGATTCACGGGCGCGCTGGCTGCCTACAACCTCGCAACCACGGCTGCGAAGTTCGTGACGGAGGCATTCACCGCGACGCTGGCGGCTAACCCTTACGTCCTCGCGGCAGCAGGCATCGTTGCTGTTACAGCAGCGGCCGTTACCCTGACCGGAGTGCTGATTACGCAGAGCGACGAGTACGAGGGTATGACGGCCACCTGCCGTGACCAGTACGACGAGCTGCAGAGGCTGAACGACCAGTACAATGCGGCCTGTGAGCAGTACGGCGAGAACTCCGACGCGGCCAACAGCCTGCGTTACCAGCTCGACCAGCTCAACGACGAGTTTGAAGCCAACCGGCAGACCGTCAAGGAGTTTGTGGCGGAGTGCGACGGCCTCGTCGAGAGCCACAACAAGGTCATGGACGCCTACAACAGCTCCACCTCGAGCATCAAGGACCAAGAGCTCGGCACACTGGCTCTGACCCAGCGGCTCGGGGAGCTGGCCTCGCAGAACACGCAGACCACCGCGAGCTACACGGAGATGAAAGCCATCATCGACCAGCTCAACGCCGACGTCCCGGGCCTCGGCCTGACCTACGACGGCGTGACCGAGAGCGTGGGCGCGACCGTCGAGGCTATCAAGAAAGCTGCAAAGGCGCAGGCTGATTCGGAGTATAAGGCCGAGCAGCAGCAGACCTATGTTGACCTGCTGAAAGAGCAGAGCAGCCTCGAGCAGCAAATCGCGGAGGCGGAGGCAAACCTCGACGCGGAGCGTCAGCGGCGCGGCATGAGGCAGGACGACGTCACCGGCGACTGGGTCAGCGGCAGCGGCTTTTGGATGGAGGACAGTCCGTGGGTGGCGTGGACTTCCGACATCGACGATTACAAGAAATCCCTCGAGGAGCTGCAAGCTGCCTACGACGAGAACCAGCAGACCCTCTCCGACATCGAGGGCGAGTGGCGCGGCGTCGCGCAGGCAGTCGAGGACGCGCAGAACCAGACCGTCACCTATGACGAAGCCGTCAGCATGGCTACGAGCTCCGCGCAGTCTGCTCTCGACGAGCTGACCGCAGCCTACGACAAGGCATACGAATCGGCCCGGACGAGCATCGAGGGACAAATCGGTCTGTTCGACACGATGAAAACCTCGTCGGAACTTTCCATCAGCGATATGGAAAAGGCCATGCAGAGCCAGACGGACTACCTCAACCTCTACTCTGAAAACCTCAAAAAGGCCGCAGAATACGGCCTCGATGACGGCCTGATTAAGTCGTTGAGTGATGGCAGCGAGGAAAGCGCGGGCTACATCAACGCCATCATCCAGAACATCGAGAAGCTGGGCGGTAGCACCGAGGGTATGCCCGCAGCAGCCTCCAAATTCGTGGACGAGTTTAACTCCAAGTTCGAGGAGACCGAAAAGGCAAAAGACGCCTTTGCGGACAACATCGCCAAGATGGAGACCGACTTCGATAAGACGATGTCGGACATCGAGCAGACGATGACCGGAACCGTCGAAAAAATGGAGATGGCCGACGAGGCCAAAGAAGCAGCACAGGCGACCATCAAGGCCTACTGCGATGCCATCCGTTCCATGACCGGCGAGGCCGGGAGCGCAGCGGAGGCCGTTGCGAACGCAGCCGCCTCCCACCTGAAAACCACGCCGACAACGACGCCCACCGCAACGACAGTCGCCGGTCACGCGAACGGCACTCTGTCCGCACAGGAGGACGTCTACATCGCCGGTGAGAAAGGCCCCGAGCTTATCATCGGCGCGCGCGGGTCCGAGGTGTTCCCCACGCAGGAGACCGAAAGAATCCTCGCAGCCGTGAACAGCGCGGAAAACGCCACGAACGCCCCGGAGCCCACGGCAAGCCCGCTCCCGGAGAATGACCTGCCGGAGGGTATGGAGGCCGTCAAGGAGTATTCCTATCTCACGGCTGACGGGCAGGGCTCTGATGCACAGCCCACTGGTATTGAGTACGTCGAACCGGAGGTGCAGGCGCAGACTACGGAGGAGGCTGCACCCGCAGAGGAGGCCCCGGTCAACACGACTGCCCCGGCCGCCAGCGACGCGCAGCAGGAGGCCCCGGCCTCCTCCTCGGACGCGCCCAGCATTGGCGAGACCGTCAAACGCATTATCATCGAAATCAACGGCAGCGGCTCCATCGACGTCGGCGGCATGAATGAGGAATCCGTCCTCGACATTCTGACGCGCCATGCAAAGCCAGTCCTTATGAGCATCATCAAGGGTGAAATCTTCGAGGAAGGAGACCTTGCCTATGATTTTTGAGAGCAGTATGCAGCTCTGGATTACGCACAACGGAGAGCGCGAGAAACTGCGCTTTCCTGTTCTGCCGACGAAGTTCGACGTCACTCACGGGACGAAGAACACGAGCGTCACCATCAGTGGCCTCGGCGAAATCCTCGTTTTGCAGGACCGGGCGGCCGTGGAGGTATCGTGGGACGGCTTTTTTCCAGCCGCGTATTTTCCGGGCATCCAGACGCCATTTATGCTGTCGTCACCGGATGCGATGATGCAGCGGCTTTTCGAGTGGAAAATCAGCGCGAAGCCGGTGCACCTCATCCTGACCGGAACGCGCGTAAACTTCTACGCGGCTATCCAGAGCTTGCAGCCTTACAGAAAAGGCGGCGACCCCGGGAGCATCTACTACAAAATCAAGCTCAAGGAGTACAGAGAGGTCAGAATCCGGCAGGTCAAAGTCAGCTCGACCGGAACTGCGACCGTCTCCGGCGGCTCCACCCGGACAGACAACCGAGTGCAGGCGAAAACCTACACGGTCAAGCCCGGAGACTGCCTCTACAACATCTCGAAATCGACCCTCGGCGACGGAGGCCGGTACAAAGAAATCTATTCCCTGAACAAGGATAAGCTCAAAAACCCGAATTTGATTTATCCCGGACAGGTGTTGCAGCTCCCGTGAGGTGAGGCAATGAGCAAGATTGCATTCCTCGTCACAAAAGGCGAGACCACCTACGACATGAGCGAGCTGGTGGAGAGCGCGACATGGAGCGGCCGAAAGGGCTCCCCGGCGCGCACTCTTTCCGTATCGCTTATCGACGATGACGGCTGGAAACACGCCCGTTCCGGCATTGATGTCACCAAGGGAAACCACTGTGTTTTTTATTGGGAGGGCGCAGAGCTGTTTCGCGGCATCATCATGCAGCAGAGGCAGAGCACGAAAAAGACCATGACCATCAAGGCCTACGACGTGGGTATCTACCTGTCGAACAACAAAGACAGCTTTTGCTACAAGCAGAAAAAGGCGTCCGAAATCTTCAAGGACTGCTGCGACCGATTCCAGATTCCGTACAAGGACGTGGCCGACACTGGCTACGTCATCTCGGAGCTACCAAAGGCCAAAACGACAGCCTGCGATGTTATTCTGGACGCCTTGAGCCTCACGTTTAAGGCCACCGGCATCAGGCATTATGTGACGTCAGCCGACGGGAAACTGAGCTTGATAAAGCGGAAAGACAGCATCCTGCAATGGGTGGTGGAAACCGGCCGGAACCTTATAAGCTACGACTACACTTGCAGCATCGAGAAGGTGAAAACCCGCATAAAGCTGCTGTCTAAGGAGGACAAAGTGCTCGCCGAAAAGGCGGACACGGAGCTCGAAAAGACCATCGGTATCATGCAGGACATTTCCACGCCCGACAGCAACACCGAGGAGGCGAACCTCACGGACATGGCTGAATCCATGCTCGCAGAGCAGAAGCTCCCCAGCAAAACGCTGACAATCGAGGGCCTCGGGCAGGCAAACGTCATTTCTGGCGTCGGCCTGTGCATCATCATCAGGCCGCTCGGCATCTCGAACAGCTACTATGTAGACGAGGATACCCACACATTCAAGGGCAACTACCATTCGATGCGCCTTACCTTGAACATGGCAACAGACACCGAGCGGAGCGCAAAGGCGAGCGATGAAAAGAGCTCGACCTCGCACTCCGTCGGCGATAAGGTCCAATTTTCGGGCGGTCCCCAGTACGTTGCGTCCACCGCGACGTCTCCGACCAACAGCCCGAAAGCGGGACCGGCGAAAATCACCGCCATCGCCAAGAGCAAGAACGCAAAACACCCGTACCACATCATCCACACGGACAAACAGAGCACCGTCTATGGATGGGTGGACGCCAGTCAAATCGGATAGGAGGAACTGCACATGAACCCGGATGAAGCGACGAGCCTAAAGCAACTCTTTCTCTCCATTCTGCCGAAAGACGGCGGCATCGTTGTCGGCACGGTCACGAAAGAGAGCCCGCTCACCATCCAGATAGAGAACGACGAAAAGCTCGAAATCTCTGGCAGCGCGCTCCTCGTCCCCCGGAACCTGACCGACTATCAAGTGAAAGTAGACATCGCCCTCGCGGACGGCAAAATCGACAGCAACACCCATGTGGGAGGCGCGCACGGCCACAAGTTCCAGTTGTTCGATTCCAGAGGCGGAGGAGTGACCGGCCTCGTCGGCTGCCCGTTTGAGGGCGATAAGGACAAGCCCGTGGGAGACTATCACAAGGTCGAGAGCAGCAAGGAGAGCGCGCACATCCACTCGCTGAAAACCTTTTCCATTGAGAGCGGTCTGCTGACCGTTTACAATGCGCTCAAGACGGGCGAATCCGTCTACCTTCTCCGCTTCAACGACGGTAAGAGCTACTATGCTCTTGAGAGGGCTATCGTATGAGCAGAGTATTTGTTCCTATTCCCATTTCCGGCATCGAGGAGGAGAAAGAGCAGCCGTCGCTCACCTACAAGCTCGACCTCGATACAGGGCGCATCGTCGGAAAGGTTGACGGCCTCGAAGCCGTCAACCAGTTTATTTTGAAAGCACTCCTCACTCCGCGTTTCCACTGCCTCGTCTACGACAACCAGTACGGCAGCGAAATCAAGGACACTGTCACGGACGAGAGCGCGACAGAGGAGCTTATCAGGGCGGAAATCCCGAGACTTGTGGAGGATGCACTCCTCTGCGACGGCCGGATTCTCAAAGTCTATGACTTTGAGTTTGGGTTCAACGAGGATTCCTGCAACGTCCACTTCACGGCGGACACTATTTACGGGACCACAGAGGTCGAGGAGGTGATATAGAGTGTTTGAAGCCCAGACCTACGACAAGGTTTTGGAGGAGATTTTGAGCCGCGCGCCGGACGGAATCGACCTCCGGCAGGGCAGCATCTTCTACGATGCTGTCGCAGGCATCGCTTTCAAAATTGCCAAATACTATGCAGACCTCGAACAGGTGTTCGAGATGGTGTTTCTGGTGACGGCGACCGGCGATTACCTGACACTCAAGGCAGAGGAATACGCCGTTTACCGGCAGGCAGCCGCGACGGCAAAGTACCGCATCAAGTACGACGGGGAGCTCCCGGAGCTCGGGACGCGCTTCTTCTGCAGCGGCCAGTATTTTGTGCTGGCGCAGGATGACGCCCTCGGCATCTACATCGAGGCAGAGAAAGCCGGAACGGAGGCGAACGACATTCCGGCCGGAACCTCTGTTGTGCCGACCGACACGCAGCGGAGCCTCACGGCCTGCTCCATCGTCGAGGAGCTCGAACCGGGCGCAGACGACGAGGACGACGAGAGCCTCCGAAAGCGTGTACAGGAGAAAATCGCTGGACCGGCAGAAAATGGAAACCAGCAGCATTACAAAACGTGGTGCGAGAGCATCTCCGGCGTCGGCCGTGCGCGCATTGTTCCCCTTTGGGCGGGAGAGAACACGGTCAAAGGCATTCTCATTGACACGGAGGGCGGCCCGGCGTCTGAGGCTGTTGTGCAGCGCGTACAGGAGTACATCGACCCGGGCGGGACCGGCCTTGGTGAGGGACAGGCCAACATCGGCGCGCACTTCACCGCGACATCCGCCACGGCGAAAAGGGTCAACATTTCTTTCTCCGTGACACTTGCAAAGGGAGGAGACCTCGCCAGCGTCAGGAGCGCAGCGCAGACGGCCCTCAAAGCTCAAATCAAGAGCATCAACCTCACCACGGACGACAGCGAAACGCCCACCCTGCGCATCAGCACGGTCGGCAACACGATTTACAGCCTCTTGGGAGTGCTGGACTACGCAAACCTCCGTTTCAACGGCCAGACGGCAAACGTCGAGGCCGGAAAAGAGGAGGTATTTGTTTTGGGGGAGGTGACAGTAAGTGAAACCAACCCTGTATCCTAACGGATTCCCCAGCGCATACGAGGAGCTGAAAACATTCTACCCGGTGTTCTACCGGGACGTTTTCGAGATGGACGCTATCTGGCGCGCAGCCGGAGGCGGGCTGGACGAAATCGAGGACGGCGTGGACGCTGTTGTCAACAACAACTTCGTATCCCTGATGGACACGGATGCGCTGGCGCAGATGGAAACCTTCCTCGGTATCCCTCTGAACCAAAAGCGCACCCTCGAGGCGCGGCGCAAGCTCGTCGCCTCGTACTTCATCGGCGGCAACCACATCGGTTCCCCGGAGATAAAAGATATTGTTTTTAGATATACCGGAGTCTCGCCCTCCGTTGGATTCAAAAATAGCAGAATCTATGTGAAGCTCTTCCCAAAAGATAACTCCACTTTCTTGCCGAGCGACGTCATGGAATGCTTGAAGCGCAAAATTCCGGCTCATCTTTCACTTTCGCTTGTTCTTGCGTATATTCCGGATTTACAGCCAGCCTACGTCGCCGCCGCACCCTGCGGAATGGCTGCCTCCTGCATCATCCGGCTGCCGGGTGTGATTCAGCCGCGAGCCGTTGGAGCTACGGCATACACCACCGGAGCCGCTGCGTCGGCAAGGATGATGGCAGCAGTCGAAATTCCCGGAATCATTACCCCGAAATCCATTTCCGCGCAAGCCTATGCCGCGGGCAGGCTTGCACACACGCATGAAACCGTAACTATTACGATTGGAGGACAGACAACGTGAGTTGGGAAAAATCCAGTTACACGAAAGCCGGTGCCGCCCTGCTGTCGGAATCTCTCTCCGGCGGCGCACTGACCATCACCCGCGCCGTGAGCGGCACCGGCTCTGCTGGCACCGACCTGTCGGCAGAAACCGCAGTCAGCGGCGACACACACGAACTGTCCTTGCTGGGCATTGAAACCGTCGCGGACGACGGCAAAACCGCCCGCAAGGTCAGTATTCAGGCCACCGGTGCAGCAGATACCTACGTTATGCACCAGATCGGAGTTTTCGGTGCCCTGAATGACGGCACTGAAACGCTCCTGTTCCTGATGCAGGACGAGCGCGGCATTGAAGTTCCTGCCGCAAGCACGAACTCCGAGTTTTCGTTTGAAATCGCCGTCCTGCTGGCTGTTTCGGCAGAAGCCAACATGTCCATCGCCGTTGACCCTCAGGTGCAGGCGTTGATGAAGCTGGTCAAGGCCGAGATCGAGAAGCACAATGCCAATGCCGACGCCCATGCGGCGACTATCACGGCAGCGGTCAGCGCAGCCGTGAAGAACCTGTCTGAATCCGGGGAAATCCTGAACGAAGAACAGGTAAAGGCTCTTATCAAGGAGCAGCTGGACGGCGGCACAGGCGGCGGCTACTATGGCTCCTACAAACTCACCCTTGCAGCTGACGGGTGGAAGCCCGCCCGCAGCGAGGATGATTACGAAAACGCTGGCGGTATGGATTACTACCAGTGCATTTATGATGCAGAACTGTCGGACAGCACCAGCGAGCTTGTACCCGTTGGCGTTGTATCTCCCGGCAGCTTCTATACTACGACCAAAGCGGGCGTCCTGAACGGGTGCGAAACGCATGATGGTTTCATCAGATTTTTCGCTCAGCGCATCCCGGAAGCAGATATTCAGGCGACCGTAACCCTGTTCGGGAAAGGAGGTGGTTCGGGTGAAACCGGTAGCGTAAGCATCGGTCAGGGCTTGAAGCG
>CEAD01034337.1_pt1 | contig 11719 bp, 10 predicted proteins | sample 554861 | NCBI WGS metagenome assembly CEAD01 (sample SAMEA3182053, study PRJEB8094) | gut metagenome | biome: human; feature: gut; material: Stool; isolation source: human stools | place: Canada | collected 2012-10-30
AAACATTAGATTTTTTCATAGTTAAGGTTTAGGTTAAAAAAAATAAGGGGAGCTGTGAAGCTGCCCTTTTTTAATGCCAATTTATTGGTTACAATCAGATTAAATAATTACCTTTGGCGATGTAAAAAACAAAGAAAGACTTATGGAAGACATCTTCAAATTTCTGTTCGTGATAGGCATCATTGCTATCGGCTTCGTAAGACAGGCCAGGAAAGAAGCGAAAACCAGTACCGGCAACGGTCCCGCCATGCCTATGCCCGATGCAGAAAGTCCTTTTCCGGAAAATTGGAACGGCGTACCCTACAACGGGTATAACCCCGAAAACCCCGGACCGGAAGTAAGCGCGCCGCGAAAGAAAGCCGCAAAGAAACATAAGTCCGCTCCCAAACAACCTCCCGTCTGTCCAAACACCGACAATATGTCTCCCGAACCCACCGAGGCCTCATCCCAATTTGAAATACACTCGGCAGAAGAGGCACGCAAAGCCATCATCTGGGGAGAGATATTACAACGAAAGTATTAATGCGATTGAAAATAAAGTTGATTCCTTACACGAAAAAATAACTATAACATTATGGCATTTAATTACATTTCAGCAGCAGAAGCTGCAAGCCTGATTAAACATGGCTACAATATCGGCCTGAGCGGATTTACTCCCGCAGGCACAGCCAAAGCCGTTACGGCTGAACTGGCAAAAATAGCAGAAGCGGAACATGCCAAAGGAAACCCTTTCCAGGTAGGCATTTTTACAGGAGCTTCAACCGGCGACTCCTGCGACGGTGTCCTCTCACGCGTCAAAGCCATCCGCTACCGTGCTCCTTACACAACCAACCCCGATTTCCGCAAAGCGGTGAACAACGGCGAGATTGCCTACAACGACATCCATTTGTCGCAAATGGCGCAAGAAGTACGCTACGGCTTCATGGGAAAAGTAAATGTCGCCATCATCGAAGCCTGCGAGGTGACTCCCGACGGTAAAATCTACCTGACTGCTGCCGGAGGTATCGCTCCCACTATCTGCCGCCTTGCCGACCAGATTATCATAGAGCTGAATGCAGCACACAGCAAAAACGCCATGGGCCTGCACGACGTCTACGAACCGCTCGACCCGCCTTATCGCCGCGAAATACCTATCTTCAAGCCGAGCGACCGTATCGGACAGCCTTACATCCAGGTAGACCCGAAAAAGATTGTGGGCATCGTGGAAACCAACTGGCCGGACGAAGCCCGCTCTTTCGCCGCTGCCGACCCGCTGACCGACAAAATCGGACAGAACGTAGCCGACTTCCTTGCCGCAGATATGAAACGCGGTATCATCCCTTCCACCTTCCTCCCGTTACAGTCGGGCGTAGGCAACATTGCCAACGCAGTATTAGGTGCTTTGGGACGTGACAAGACGATTCCGGCATTCGAGATGTACACAGAGGTTATCCAGAACTCCGTTATCGGACTGATTCGCGAAGGCCGCGTGAAGTTTGGCAGTGCCTGCTCACTGACCGTAACCAACGACTGCCTGAACGGTATATACGAGGATATGGACTTCTTCCGCGACAAGCTGGTTCTCCGCCCGTCGGAAATATCCAACAGTCCCGAAGTGGTGCGCCGTTTAGGTATTATCTCCATCAACACGGCCATCGAAGCCGACCTCTACGGAAACGTAAACTCCACCCATATCGGCGGTACGAAGATGATGAACGGTATCGGCGGTTCGGGCGACTTTACGCGCAACGCCTACATCTCCATCTTCACCTGCCCGTCCGTAGCCAAAGAAGGCAAAATCAGCGCCATCGTACCGATGGTATCCCATGTGGACCACAGCGAGCATGATGTCAACATCATCGTTACCGAACAAGGTGTTGCCGACCTGCGCGGCAAGAGCCCGAAAGAACGTGCACAGGCAATCATCGAGAACTGTGTTCATCCGGACTACAAGAATATCCTGTGGGATTATCTGAAACTGACCGACGGCAAGGCGCAGACTCCTCACTCCATGCGTGCCGCTCTGGCTATGCACGCCGAACTGGCAAAAAGCGGGGATATGAAGAATGTGGACTGGGCACAGTATAAATAAAGACAGTTCCTTCCGTTAAAAAGACCTTTCAGGCACGGGATTACGCGGATTGCACGGATGAAAAGTGCAGCATGGATTAAACTGAAAAAATCCGTGCAACCTGCGTAATTCCGTGCCTGAAAAATAAAGTTCACACCAACCGGCCATTCATCGGATAAGCATGTCACAGACTGCATCCTGGAATTTACGCGCCTCCCTGCCGGAAAGCACATTCTGATTCATAATGGCAAAAGCAATGTGGTGTCCGTTACTCGCCTTCAAATAACCAGCCAGGCAGTTTATAGCCGTAAAAGAACCGGTTTTGGCATGCACATTCTTATAAGAAAGCGTCCCTTTCCTCATACGGTTCTTCAGTGTTCCGTCCACTCCGCCGATAGGCAACGCCTTATACAGTTTCTGAAACACATCCGTGCGTGAATAAGCGAATTTCAAGAAAGCGACTAAAAGTTCAGAGGAGATGTAGTTATAGTTGGAAAGCCCGCAACCGTCTGCCAGATTATAGCGGTCGGGGAGATAACCCAGCTTTCCGATTAACTGACGGACAGCCGAAAGCCCATCCGCAGCCGAAACATGCCTGCCGCCCGTAAACTGTGCACCCAAACGGCATAACAGAGCTTCTGCATTCAGATTATCGCTCTCCTTCATTATCCGGTTGACTACCGCCTGTACAGAAGTGCTATAAGATGCCATTCGCACTGAAACGCTGTCTTTTTGAAACTCGCGGAAAGAATAATCCGACAGACAATGAATGCCTTTTGCCCGTAAACGCTCCAGGAAGGTGTGCATAAAGAAATCCTGCGAAGAGTAGATATTCACCGTACCGGTACGCCTCCCGTCCACATTACCCGATACCGCCAGTTCATTGCCGTTCTCCAGCCAGTTGCGGGATACACGGAAACGTCCGGCAGAGGGAGTACGGGTTTTCGTTGTATTGGCCAGCGTGTAATAAGACGAAACGGGAGTACATTCCAAACGTGCCGTATCACCTTGTGTACCGGGAAAAGCGGTCACCGTAACCACTCCTTTATCGAGCATCAGCGGCGACAGGTACGGCTGAAAAGAATGGGGCGTATCGTCCCACAGCCAGCCGCTTCCCCAATACAGGGAGTCTTTCATGGAAACATCGCCATATATCCTGCCTTGAACCACAGAGAAAGGCAGCCGTGCCACCCTGCCGACCAAAGAATCCAGCGCCTCGTCGTCAAACTCAGGGTCGAAGCCGCCGACAACGTATATATCCCCTTTCAGCGTATCACGCTCAATCACTCCCTTATACCAGACTTCCGTACGGAAAGGCTCGTCCGCCTCAGGACGCGCAAGCGCCGTAATCGTAGTCAGCAGCTTCATTGTAGAGGCCGGACGGGAAAGTTTATCCGCCTGATAATCATACAGAACCTTATTGGCGGTCAGGTCGTATGCTGAAACAGATACATTAGAGCCTGCGGGCAATTGATACTTTATCAATGTATCCAGTTGCGAAGACAAAGAGTTTGTTTCAGGTGATATTCCCTGTGCAGGCAATACACAGGGAATCAACGTCAAAATCAATACAATCGGGAATAAGCAATATTTTCTCATCTTCTTACAAGCTATCATTCAGTTTCTCTGTTATCCGGCTGTTTCCGGCAACCGGCTTCTCAAACCGTCCTTTACATTGATTGCAAACATACTCCCAATGGTTAGTTCCCGGAGCGGTAGCGGCCAACAAAGAAACGATAATCGCTGCAACAGCCCTCATCCGATGTCCTTTCCTAAGCATAAATTTAATATCAGAAGAACCGCAGAAAGGACAGTATTTCAATTGTTCAGGAATCATCTGGTTTTGCTCCAACAAGCTGATTGCCGTCTCATAGTCTCTTTCATCAACCAATATGTCCACTCCTGTCAGATTATCTACTTGTAATCCAGCTAACAGTGTGGACATATTCTCATTCCTCAACATGGAATCAATACCTTCATTCCGTAACGCTCCCTGAACAATGTGGGCTTGAGTTGCAGAATCGCAAGTCATCAGCTTCACGATTTTCATAACACCCCGTATTTTGTCTATCAAAGCGCTTCCTTAAAGATTTCGCCTACCGTAGGATGCGGGAATACCATCTTTTTCCATTCCGAGGCCGTCAGTTTGAGTTCGACAGCCATACCGGCCAGCGTGATAATCTCCGAAGCCGGATTGCCCAGCACATGTGCTCCCAAAACGGTATCATCTTCCGCCAGCAACAACTTGCACATACCGTTAACTCCCTCATTCTCCGCGACAAAGCGACCGGAATAAGCCATAGGCAGCTTGACGGCACGATAAGGAATACCCTTTCTTTGCAAGGCCTCTTCCGTATCTCCCACACCCGCAATCTCAGGATTGGTATATACTACACCGGGAATAGCCCTGTAACTCATACAGTCTTTCTTCCCCAGTACGGCATGTACCGCCACTTCCGCCTCGCGCACAGCGGTATGGGCCAGCAAAGAAAATCCGGTTAAATCCCCGCAGGCATATACCCCCGGAACGGAAGTCTGCATCTGTCCGTCCACCTGTATATTTCCGCGCGCCGTTTTATCTAAATTCAGGTTCTCCAATCCGAAGCCTTTCGTTACGGGACGGCGGCCGACGCTCATCAATAATCTTTCCGCAATTACACAACCCGCACCTTCGGCATTTTCATAATTTACCTGTATCTGCTGCGTGTCTCCATTTCCGGACGCAACTTCGGACAGTGCCACCACCTTTGTGTCCAGCATGAATTTAATGCCGCGCTTGGCATACTCCGCACGAAGCATGGCCGACAGCTCCTTGTCCATTCCGCCCAATATCTCGTCCAGCATCTCAATGACAGTGACCTCTACCCCCAGACTGTTGAAGAATGAGGCAAACTCCATACCGATTACCCCACCGCCGATAATGACCAGCGACTTTGGAAGCTCCTTATTGTCCAACGCATCGCGATGCGTCCAGTAAGGCACCGTATCCACTCCGGGAATGGGCGGAATAAATGTTTCCGAACCTGTGCAGAGCAATAGATTATCGCATTCATAAGTTTCGTCACCGCACAGAACATGATTCTTATCTATGACGGAAGCCTCGCCGGTCACGATGGTCACATTGCCGGCAGTCAGTTTTCCTTTGACACCCAACACCAGTTTCCGCACAATCTTCTGCTTGCGTGCTATAATCTTGGACAAATCAAACGAAACTTCCGACACGCTGACCGCGTATTTGGATGCGTGGCATGCATTGTCATACGTTTTTGCAGAGTACAATAAAGTCTTGGTAGGAATACACCCTTCGTTCAGACACACTCCGCCAAGATTCCGCTTTTCAAAAAGCACAACACTCAAACCGGCCTTTCCGGCTGTTTCCGCAGCCGTATATCCCGCAGGACCGCCGCCGATAATGGCAACTTGATATTTCATAGTTCTTACATTTATGGATTTCTGCATGCAAGATACGACAAGAAATTCAGAAAAAAAAGCGTAATGCCTTACATAATTATCATCTTATTGCGACATACGCTGCTCAAGCAGGCGGATAAACTCTTCCTCTTTGACGGGAAGAAGCGCTGCACACTTACCCTCGCCATACCTCACCAGGACATAGCGCATAACGGCAAATCCGCCTATCTGCATGGAGGAAGTGCGCTCTACCGACGTAATATCCTTCAGCAGGATTTCCTTCCCCCGTGAAAACCGGCCGAAAAACAGCAACAGTTTATTGTCGGCAGTAACGGTATAGGTAGTATGAATCAACTTCTCGATACTGACAACCAGCAGAAGCATAAAAAGGACAGCGATGAGAATTTGCTTTTCCCAAAGGCCGTAAACGGCTATTGCACCTGCCAAAGCAACAAACAAATACTGTCCGGCAGCGATACGCGCATGAAAAATTCGATTCATTTTATCCGGTTTTTGGCGCTAAGGTAGGTATTTTTACGAATTAATGCCCATAAGGGAGACAAGGAACGTACTTATTTTGTAGTTTTGCGGTGTTAAATACACGAAACTATGGTAAGAAAGTTCGATTTCCTCGTTATCGGCTCCGGAATTGCCGGTATGAGTTTTGCGCTGAAAGTGGCGCATAAAGGAACAGTAGCCCTCATCTGCAAGGCCGGCCTGGAAGAGGCAAACACTTATTTCGCACAAGGCGGGATAGCCTCCGTCACCAATCTGGCGGTAGACAATTTCGACAAGCATATCGAAGACACCATGATTGCCGGAGACTGGATAAGCGACCGTGCAGCCGTAGAAAAGGTAGTGCGCAATGCTCCCGGACAAATCAGTGAACTCATTAAATGGGGAGTGAATTTCGACAAAAAAGATAACGGAGAATTCGACCTGCACAAAGAAGGCGGACACTCGGAATTCCGCATCCTGCACCACAAGGACAATACGGGTGCGGAGATACAGGAAAGCCTGATTGAAGCCGTGAAGCAGCACCCCAACATCACCGTATTTACCAATTTCTTTGCGGTGGAAATCATTACGCAGCACCACTTGGGCATTATTGTCACCCGCTATACTCCGGGCATCAAATGCTATGGCGCCTATGTGCTGAACGAAAATACCGGAGAGGTGGATACGTTCCTCTCCAAAGTAACCATCATGGCTACGGGCGGTTGCGAAGCTGTATACCGCAACACCACCAACCCGCTGGTGGCCACGGGCGACGGCATCGCCATGGTCTACCGTGCCAAAGGCGCCGTAAAGGACATGGAGTTTATCCAGTTCCACCCCACCGCCCTCTATCATCCGGGCGACCGCCCCTGCTTCCTGATAACGGAAGCCATGCGCGGCTACGGCGGTGTGCTCCGTACCATGGACGGCAAGGAATTCATGCAGAAGTACGACCCGCGTCTTTCACTCGCCCCGCGCGACATCGTGGCACGTGCCATCGACAACGAGATGAAGCAGCGCGGCGACGAGCATGTGTACCTGGATGTCACCCACAAAGACCCCGAAGAAACCAAAAAACACTTCCCGAATATCTATAAGAAATGCCTCAGCATAGGCATCGACATTACGAAAGACTACATTCCGGTAGCCCCTGCGGCACACTATCTCTGCGGCGGTATCAAGGTAGACCTGGACGGACAGTCCAGCATCCGCCGCCTGTATGCCATCGGCGAATGCTCTTGCACCGGTCTTCACGGCGGCAACCGCCTGGCTTCCAACTCGTTGATTGAAGCGGTAGTTTATGCCGATGCAGCTGCCAAGCATGCGTTGAGCGTATTGGAACGTTATGATTTCAACGAAGACATCCCCGAATGGAACGACGAGGGCACCATCTCCAACGAAGAGCGTGTGCTCATTACGCAAAGCATGAAGGAAGTGAACCAGATTATGGAATCCTACGTAGGCATCGTCCGCAGCAACACCCGCCTGACCCGCGCATGGAACCGCCTGGATATTCTTTACGAGGAGACGGAAAAACTGTTCAAGAGCAGCAAGGCCACCCGCGAGCTTTGCGAACTGCGCAATATGATTAACGTAGGATACCTGATTACCCGCCAGGCCATGGAGCGCAAGGAAAGCCGCGGACTGCACTATACGATAGACTATCCGCATCCGCAGAAATAACATTATAAATAAAAAGCGGCCGAAAACCGGTTGCCGAATGGACCGGAATAAAGTTGCAGAGAGGATATGAAAAAGGCGCGGATTATACGAAACGGACAAAATATGCCGTATGCTTTCGTATAATCCGCGCCTGAATCCGGTATTCGGGCAGATGTGCCGGTTATCAATAGTTTTCCTTCTTCACCTCGAAGTAAGCCTGCGGATGCAAGCAAGCCGGACATACCTGAGGAGCTTCCTTGCCTGTGTAGATGAAACCGCAGTTACGGCACTGCCATACCACTTCGCCTTCCTTGGCAAAAACAGAAGCGGTTTCGATGTTTTGGATAAAAGCACGGTAGCGTTCTTCATGTCCTTTTTCAGCAATGGAAATATTACGGTACATGGCGGCTATTTCGGGGAAGCCTTCCTGCTCGGCAACATCGGCAAAGTGAGGATAGTCCAACGACCACTCTTCATGCTCGCCTGCAGCGGCAGCCTGCAAATTCTCCAATGTAGTGCCGATAACTCCTGCGGGATAAGATGCGGTGATTTCTACCATACCGCCTTCTAAAAACTTAAACATACGCTTTGCATGTTCTTTCTCCTGATCGGCCGTTTCGGTAAAGATAGCGGAGATTTGCTCGTAACCCTCTTTCTTTGCCACACTTGCAAAATAAGTGTAGCGCATTCTTGCCTGTGACTCGCCGGCAAATGAAGTCAGCAGGTTCTTTTCTGTCTGAGTTCCTTTGATACTCTTGCTCATAATTCTTTTTTATTAGTTAATATAATTACGTATAGATTGTTCGTATTTGCTTTATTTACAGTACAAAAATACAAATTTAGTTTTAATAATCCCCATTTTGCCTCATCGGATTTATCTATCACTCAACAGACAGTATCTATTTCGTTTCATAAATCCGACGAGGCTGTTTTTTAATGTCCAACCCATAACAAGTAATCCGATAGTAATAACAAAAAACGGCATATTTATGTTCGGGCATCCGTAAAACAATCATCTGCCATACCCGAAACAGGTTATCGGCAAAAAGAGCGGAATACGCGGCACCTGCTTAAACATCATTCTTCCGAAGGCTCTTTCTAAGACCGTTTTTCCGGTTTATAAGGAATATAGCGGACTACGTAGCGGATAAAAAGAGAAGAACAGACCGGAAAGGAACTCAAAAGAAGCTGAAAAAATACTTTTTGGAGAAAATTTAAACAGGCTCTTATAGTCATTTGCATTATTTTACCTAATTTTGCAATCTCTTTTCAAAAAAGAGGGTGCACCGGCAAATCGGATGGACACACCCTCACTGGTAAAAATAAAGTTTCTAAAATACAATGAAAGCGTTCGAATTCAAGCCAAAGCTATACACGGCTTTAAAAAATTACTCGAAAGAACTCTTCATGGCAGACCTGATGGCCGGTATCATTGTGGGTATCGTTGCCTTGCCGCTTGCCATTGCGTTCGGTATTGCATCAGGCGTATCGCCCGAAAAAGGTATTATCACGGCAATCATCGCCGGTTTTATCATCTCCCTGTTAGGAGGAAGTAAAGTTCAGATCGGCGGCCCTACCGGTGCGTTCATCGTCATTATCTACGGCATTATCCAGCAATACGGAGAGGCCGGGCTGATTGTCGCCACGCTGATGGCGGGTGTCATCCTCATTCTTCTGGGAGTATTCAAGCTGGGGGCAGTCATTAAGTTTATCCCCTATCCTATTATCGTAGGCTTTACAAGCGGTATCGCCGTTACTATCTTCACCACCCAGATTGCGGATGTATTCGGATTGAATTTCGGCGGAGAGAAAGTTCCGGGAGACTTCATCGGGAAATGGCTGGTTTATTGCCGTCATTTCGATACCGTCAACTGGTGGAATACGGCTGTCAGCATCGCCAGCATCGTTATCATTGCCATCACTCCGAAGTTCTCGAAGAAGATTCCCGGCTCGCTCGTCGCCATTATCGTAGTGACCGTGGCCGTGTACCTGATGAAGATGTATGGCGGCATCGACTGCATCGACACTATCGGCGACCGTTTCAGCATCAAAGCCGAACTGCCCGATGCCGTAATGCCCGCGCTGGACTGGGAAGCGATTAAGAACCTGTTTCCCGTTGCCATCACGATTGCCGTACTGGGAGCGATAGAGTCCTTGCTGTCCGCCACCGTAGCCGACGGTGTTATCGGCGACAAGCACGACTCCAATACCGAACTGATAGCCCAGGGTGTTGCCAATATGGCTACTCCCCTTTTCGGCGGTATCCCCGCTACGGGCGCCATTGCCCGCACAATGGCGAATATCAACAACGGCGGCAAATCGCCCGTGGCCGGTATAGTACATGCGGTGGTGCTGCTCCTGATTCTTCTGCTGCTAATGCCGCTGGCGCAATACATTCCGATGGGCTGCCTGGCAGGCGTACTGGTGGTTGTGTCCTATAATATGAGCGGCTGGCGCGTGTTCAAGGCATTGTTGAAGAACCCGAAATCGGACGTTACCGTATTACTGATAACCTTCTTCCTGACGGTTATCTTCGACCTTACAGTTGCCATCGAAGTGGGTCTGGTCATCGCCTGCGTGCTCTTCATGCGCCGTGTAATGGAGACGACCGAAATTTCGGTTATCAAGGATGAAATAGACCCGAACGCCGAAACGGACATCACAACGAACGAAGAGCATCTTATCATTCCGAAAGGCGTAGAGGTGTACGAAATCAACGGCCCTTACTTCTTCGGCATCGCAACGAAGTTCGAGGAAGTGATGGCACAGCTCGGCGACCGCCCCAAAGTACGCATCATCCGTATGCGCAAGGTTCCTTTCATCGACTCCACGGGTATCCATAACCTGGAAAGCCTTTGCAAAATGTCGCAGAAGGAAAAGATAACCGTCGTGCTCTCCGGCGTAAACACAAAAGTACATCAGGTATTGGAAAAGGCGGATTTCTACACGCTTTTAGGCAAAGAGAATATCTGCCCCAACATCAACGTGGCACTGGAACGGGCACACAAACTGGTTGAATGACCCGGCAATTGCAAACCGCCTCTCTTTAATAACAGGAAAAGAAAACCGTATCGTCATGGCAAAAAGAAAAAGCAGCAAGAAGCAATCTCAAGGAGTGATTTACCTGATAGTGCTGGCATGTCTGGCACTCATCTGCCGTGAACCGATAGCCCGTGCGCTGCAAGACAAGCTTCCTGTAATTAAAGAGAGGATAACGCAAAAAGCAACACCCGCCATCACCGGAAGCCCCCTGCTTCCCGCCCCCCTGAAAAACGTGCCCGAACAGATATTGCACCGCAAGGGCTATACCACTTCGTACAACCGCGAACATAAGATACCCAACTGGGTGGCATGGGAACTGACACCCGAAAAACTGATAGAGCGGGAAAGCCGTACCGACAAATTCCTGCCCGACCCCGACCTGCCCGAAAGCCAGGCTGTGACTACCGACGATTATAAACGCTCCGGCATGGACCGCGGACACATGTGCCCCGCCGGCGACAACCGCTGGCACTGGAAAGCCATGCAGGAAAGTTTCTACATGACCAACATCTGCCCCCAAAACCACAATCTGAACCGGGGCGACTGGAAAGAACTGGAAGATGCCTGCCGCCTGTGGACAAAAAAAGAAGGAAAGCTATACATCGTATGCGGTCCGGTTCTTTACCGGCAAAAACACCGTACCATAGGCAGGAAGCACAAAGTTACCGTGCCCGAAGCTTTCTTCAAAGTCATACTCAGTACCCGCAACGGGCATCCTAAGGCCATTGGCTTTATCTTTAAAAATTTATCAGGAAATCATCCGTTAAAAAACTATGTCAACAGCGTGGATGAAGTGGAACGCATCACTGGCATCGACTTTTTTCCTGCTCTGCCGGATGATGTTGAGAAAAAGGTTGAAGCCATGCAAGATTTAAATTTATGGAGCTTTCGCTAACTGTTAACCTTTTTTAAGCTTACAAATTTAAACAACATAATGTCATTGTATGTAGCATATATTATACATACAACTCCCTCTGTATTTATCAAAATGTAATAGTAAAAGCGTTTAAACGATATTTTACTTTATATTTATATAATATATCGTTTCTATATGCT
>CEAD01012829.1_pt1 | contig 11548 bp, 5 predicted proteins | sample 554861 | NCBI WGS metagenome assembly CEAD01 (sample SAMEA3182053, study PRJEB8094) | gut metagenome | biome: human; feature: gut; material: Stool; isolation source: human stools | place: Canada | collected 2012-10-30
ACTTCGATGAAACTCGGTGTCGGTGGTGTTTTAGGTAAGATACAGGAACCGCGCAGCGTCGTTTCGGGTACAGGAGAAGACCAGAATCCTTGGGTAATCGCACAGATCTGGTCACATCCGTTTGCCGGACCGGGATTTATCAACGGAGTACGTACACTGATTCCTAAAGATATGGTTCCGCTGGGAGAAGTGATGCGTGACGGTATGTTCGTATTCTACGGACAAGGTTACAATCAAACGTATGACACGACATTGAATCTGGATTTGGACATCACACAGAAACTGGACTTTATCACTCCGGGACTGAGCGTTTCCGTGAAAGGTGCTTATGACAATAAATTCAAACTGGAAAAAGTACGTACGGGAGGCGCCATCGAAGCGCAGACCGTGTACTATAAATCATACTTTGACACCAACGGTACGATGTCACAGACCGATCCCGACTACGATAAATCACTTATCTATGTACCCAGCGGCAGCGATACTCCGCTCACTTACTCGGAAAGCAGCGGACGCGGACAGAACTGGTATCTGGAAGGACGTATCAACTATGACCGTACATTCGGCGACCACAGAATATCCGGTCTGTTCCTTTACAATCAGTCGCGTAACTATTATCCGGACAGCTACACTTATCTGCCCCGTAACTACGTAGGACTGGTAGGACGTGCTACTTATGCCTATCAAAGTAAATATCTGCTCGACGTAAACGTCGGCTACAACGGTTCGGAGAACTTTGCTCCGGGCAGCACACGTTTCGGTGTATTCCCTTCCTTCTCTGCCGGATGGATCGCAACTGCCGAGAAGTTTATGGAAAACCAGAAAATCGTAGACTACCTGAAACTCAGAGCATCCTGGGGACGTGTCGGTAACGACAAGGGAGTGGACTCACGCTTTATGTACATGCCTGCCGTATGGGGATCATCGGGCAGTTACAGCTTCGGTGTGGACAATCCGATTTCCCAATCGGCAGCAGCCATCTCACGTATGGGTAACCCGGCAGTAACCTGGGAAACAGCCGACAAGCAGAACTACGGTATCGATCTTAAATTCTTCAACAGCCGCCTGTCCGCTACCTTCGACTACTTTATCGAACACCGCACAGGTATTCTGATCTCTCCGGAATCGACTCCAAGCATCATCGCAACTGCACTGCCTAACCTGAACATTGGTAAGGTAGACAACCACGGTTACGAAGTTTCTCTCGGCTGGCGCGATAAAATCGGAAAAGACTTCAATTATTATGTGGATGCCAACGTCTCTTTCGCACGCAACAAAATCCTCTATATGGACGAAGTGCCCAAGCAATTCTCTTATATGAACCAGACCGGTGGCTCTACCGGACGCCAGACCGGAGTATACAACTACATCCGTCTCTATCAGTACAGCGACTTCATCACCGGAGCTGACGGCGAACTGACCTTAAAGCCGGAACTGCCTCAGCCTTATCAGAAGGTATATCCGGGTGACGCCATGTACGCCGACCTCAATGGAGACCACATCGTGGACGGTAATGACAAGAGCGTAGCAGGTTATGCTACCCGTCCGGAATACGTTTTCGGTATGAACATGGGATTCGACTGGAAAGGATTCAACTTCACCATGCAATGGGTAGGTTCCAAGAACGTTAACAGAATGTATGACATCGAATACCGCATCCCTTATACGAATGCCGGAAAGCGTGGTTTGCTGACTTACTTCTACGATGGTTGCTGGACCCCGGAAAACCAACTGGGAGCTGTTTATCCACGTCCGTCGGAAGAATCGGAAAGCTGGAACTCCGAGCCCTCTACTCTTTGGCTAGTGGATGCTTCCTATCTCCGTTTGAAAAGCCTGAGCTTCGGTTATACCATCACCGGAAAGAAATTCCTAAAGAAACTGGGCCTCAGCTCACTCGGATTAAACTTCAGCGGCTACAACCTGCTGACCTTCTCACCGCTTAAATATCTTGATCCGGAAAGTGATCCTAACCGATTCGGAGATTATCCGCTGATCAAAGTATATAGCTTCGGTTTAAATCTTAACTTCTAAAAAACGACTGTATGAATAGAATAATAAAAGGACTCGGAATAGCATTAGGTTGCGTACTGATAGCCTCCTCCTGTTCTGAAATCAGCTTCGGAGATAAATTTCTGGGCGACCAGCCTGAGAGTTCCGGAGCGACTACCGAAGAAATGTTCTCTTCGAAAATAAATGCCGAAAAGGTGCTGACCAAAGCATATACCGGATTACCTTATGGGCTACCGACCGGCTCTGACTACAAATTGGGTGTGAACATACTTGAATCAATCACAGACTTATGTTACAGTTTCCGTGACAATATCAGTGATGGGCCTGTCAAGCTCTATTACAACGGAGCACTCAGTGCCAACAACGTCCCAAAGAATTCTGCTTACCGTTATGGAAGCAAGTCTGACTGGACCACCATCCGTTACGCTTGGTTATATATCGAGAACGTAGAGAAAGTGCCCGACATGACAGCCAGCGAGAAAAGTGAACGGATCGCGGAAGCCAAAGTTTTGATCTCCCTCTGCTATTTCGAAATGCTGAGATATGTAGGCGGTGTGACATGGCTGGACCACTATGTAGACGTAAACGAGACAATGAATTTCCCCCGTATCACTTTTGCCGAAACGGTAGAGAAGATCGTAGGATTGCTCAACGAAGCCATCAACTCCAATCTGGCCTGGAAAGCCGAGAAAGCAGATGACGGACGTATGACCATGGCAGGAGCGATGGCATTAAAGTTCAAGGTCTTGCAATGGGCAGCCAGTCCGACTTTCAACTCAAACACCAAATGGCATCCGGAGGCAGACGAATATACCTGCTACGGAAATTACAGCGACCAACGATGGAAAGATGCCGCAGAAGCAGGCGCAGCCTTTTTCACGGAAGTACAGAGACGGGGTGAATACGAACTGATTCAACCTACGGAAGAGACGCACCGGGCAAGACGTCTGGCCTATCGTCAGGCCTACTACAACCGCGGCGGAACAGAAATATTAATCTCTACCCGTCAAGGATATGGCTCCGATGTTCACAGCAGCTTTATCGGCCAACGTTATTACAGCGGCCCTACATTGAACTATGTAGATATGTTTCCGTGGGAAGACGGAACTGATTTTCCGGCAAATTTCGACTGGAAGTCACCCTCCAAGCAACCGTTCTTTACAAAAGGCGAAATGGTGCCCACCCGCGACCCACGTCTGTATGAAAATGTAGCTTGTCCTGGAGACACCTACTGCAACGGAACAACAGCTCCTGTTTATATCAACCATGCCGACTACAAAGACGGTAGCGGATTCCTGATCATGAAGTACATCTTACAGGAAAACAACGATCGCGAAGGTCCGGTACAATGGTCACACACCCGTCTGGCGGAAATCATGCTGGGATATGCGGAAGTACTCAACGAAGTCAACGGACGCCCTACCGACGAGGCTTACAAAATGGTAAACGACGTACGAAAGAGAGTAGGTCTGCCGGAACTTTCCAAGACAATGAATCACGATCAGTTCCTCGAAGCCGTACTGAGAGAAAGAGCACTCGAATTAGGATTTGAAGAAGTACGCTGGTTCGACCTCGTTCGCAGAGACCGTCAGAGCGACTTCAAGAAGAAGTTGTACGGACTCAGAAGCAGAGGTAACGACTTGAACAATCCGACTGAGTTCACCTTCGAGAAGATCGAACTGGGAGACCATTACTGGGCTACCAACTGGGATACCAAGTGGTATCTGGCTCCGATTCCTCAGGAGGAAATCAACAAGCAATATGGAATGACCCAAAACCCGGGCTGGTAAATGACACGTTAACTAATATCGTTTGAACAATGAATAAAATAAATTATATATTAATCACTCTGCTCCTGGGAGGTTCGGTATCCCTGAATGCACAGACATCGAAAGCTGCTTCGGAAATGCAGCTGGCAGATACACTGAGCATCGGCTACCAGATGAACGTATCTTCCCGGACCAGCAGTTACTCTATCAACGGAGTCAATGCTTCCGCATTCGAAAAATCCCCGTACATAGATATCAGCAAAGCTTTGTATGGAAAAGTGGCAGGTCTGAATGTATATCAGGGTACAGGCTCGTCAGCCGATAACGTATCCACCCTCTCTATACACGGAAATGCCCCGCTAGTATTAATTGATGGTTTCCCACGTGATATCAGCGACATCACTTCGATGGAAATCGAATCATGCTACGTTCTGAAAGATGCGGCAGCCGCTGCTCTCTACGGTATGCGTGGTGCGAATGGAGTAGTACTGATCACGACTAAACGCGGAATAAGCAATGGTCTGAAGGTAAATGTGGACTATAATTTCGGTGTCAATACCCAATTCCGTTCTCCGGACTTCGCAGATGCCTATACGTATGCGAACGCTCTTAACACCGCATTAAGCGGAGACGGTCTGCCTGCACGCTACAATGCACAGGAACTGGATGCTTTCCGGACAGGAATCTATCCGTATGATTATCCGAATGTAGACTGGTGGAATGAAACGCTGAACAACACAGGATTGACCCACAACCTGAAAATGTCTTTCAGCGGAGGTAGTGACAAGTTCCGTTTTTACACGGTAGTAGACTATTACCGGGATCGCTCCATGTTGAAAAAAAACACGGAAGATACACGTTTCGACACTACACCTACAGACACACGTCTGACTGTGCGTACCAATCTGGACGTAAAAGTGACGGAAAGCACATTGCTGAAAGCCGGTATTGTGGGCAGACTGAAAGAACTCAGAGGTACCCGCTATGGACGCAACACTATTTTCAATAAAATCTATGGCATTCCATCTGCTGCATTCCCCATTCGTTATGAGAATGGCATTTATGGAGGTAGCTCTGTGTACGGAACCGGTAATCCGGTAGCTCTGTTGAAAGACTATGGACACATCCGTAACGTATACGGAACACTACTCGCCGACCTGAGCATCCGTCAGGATTTAAGTGCGTTGACCAAAGGACTGGCAGCCGAAGCATCCGTCTCTTTCGATAATATCGGAGGAATGAATGAAACCACCAATAAAGAGTATCGTTACATGAACAGCAATGCAAGTATCACCAGCGATGGTACACTGGTGACAACTCCTGCCATTTATGGTACAGACTCCGAAACACTGGGGCATACACAGCCTTTCGAAAGACTGATGCTACGCAGCGATTTCCAGGCAAAGGTGGATTATAACCGCACTTTTGGCAAACATCAGGTGGGAGGAGCATTGATTTATGATATGCAGTCTGTAGTCAAAAACGGCAGAAACAACTCTCAGAAGAATCAGTCTGTGCTGGTGAACGCCACATATACTTACGACAACCGTTACAGCCTCAATGCCGTATTCAACCGTTCGGGATCAGCTTACCTGCCCGACGGAGACAAATACTCGAACTATCCTGCCGTTTCTGCTGCATGGATCGTCTCCAACGAAGCGTTTATGGAAAAGGTGACACCGATCAATCTCTTTAAGATTCGCGCCTCTTACGGTCTGTCCGGATGGGACGGCAATCTGAGCCACGAACTATGGCGTCAGTCTTATGGCAGCGGCGGTGCCGGTTATAACTTCGGAGTGAATGCCGGAGGACAGTCCGGTGGCAGCGAAGGCGATCTGCCGGTTATCGGCCTGGTAGCGGAAAAATCACAGAAAGCGACTTTCGGATTTGATCTCGCTGCTTTTGATAATCGTTTGAATGCAACAGTAGAAGGTTTCTACGAAAAACGTTCGGATATACTTGTGTCAGGTGCCAATTCTACTTCCGGTATTATCGGTATCACAGTAGGTCAGGTGAACGAAGGAATCTATAAATACAAAGGACTGGATGCTTCTTTGAGTTGGAATGATAAGATCGGTGATTTCCATTATGGTATTGGTGCTAGCATGTCATATCTGAATACAGAGGTAGTCAATGTAAACCAGGCATATCAGGAGTACGACTACTTGTATACCAAGGGCAACCGTATCGGACAGATGTACGGTCTGGAAGCTATCGGCTTCTTCAACAGCCAGCAGGAAATCAACAACAGTCCGCAACAAACCTTCTCGGACGTAGCTCCCGGTGACGTGAAATACAAAGATCAGAACGGTGACAACCGCATCGACGAGAAAGACGTTGTGAAAATGTTCGGTTCATCTGTTCCACGCTTCTATTTCGGATTCAATCTGAACTTCTCATACAAGAGACTGGAGCTTTCCGCTGATTTCCAGGGAATGACAGGAGTCACTGTTTCACTGCTCAACAGTCCGCTTTATAGCCCACTTGTAAGCAATGGCAACATTTCGAATACATTCCTGAATGAAGAAATAAGCTGGACACCGGAGAATAAAGCCAATGCAACCATGCCGAGACTGACTACGCAGGAAAATCTGAACAACTATCGCGCCAGCTCACTGTGGTACCGTGACGGTTCATTCCTGAAACTTCGTAACCTATTGGTAGCTTACACTTTCCCGAAATCGCAGACTCGCTTTGCCGACCTGAAAGTATTCGTACAAGGCACCAATCTGTTCTCATTAGACAATCTCCATTTTGCCGACCCGGAACAACTTGGCATCGCTTATCCGTCGACAAGAAGTTATTGGGCAGGTATCAAACTTAATTTTTAATGCAAAGTAACAAATGAACATTATGAGAACCAAATACATACTCTTAACCATTTTGTCTTCGTTGGTCTTTGCTTCGTGCAACTACCTTGACTTTGATGAAACGAACAACCTGAAGACAAAAGAAGACATGTACAAGTATTTCGGTACAAGCAAATCAATGCTTACCCACGTATACTCATACATGCCACAAGGCTACCGACTGTTTGCGACCTCCGGCGGAATTTTCACCGAAGACATATATTCCATGCGCGACTGTGCCAGTGATGACGGCGAATTCGGAGCCTATGCAGATAATATCCAGAATACCAATAACGGTAACTGGTCGCCTATTAAAACTTATGACGATTCATGGACCCTGTATCGCGGTATACGTGCTGCCAACAGCTTTATAGCAGAGATTGCCCAAGTGGACTTCACACGCTACGAGCACGACGGACAATATACAAACTGGATGAAGCAGCTGAAATATTTCCCTTATGAAGCCAGAGTGCTGCGGGCACACTACTTCTTTGAACTGGCACGCCGCTACGGTGACATCGCCATGCCATTGGAAGTACTGACTGAAGAGGAAGCCAATACAATCGGCAAGACACCATTCAGCGAAGTAATCAGCTTCATTGTCAGTGAATGCGACGACGCTGCCAATAACTTGCCGGACAGCTATGTAAACGAACCGGGAGCAGAAATCGGCAGAGTGACCAAAGGCTTTGCAATGGCAGTAAAGTCAAAAGCACTGCTATATGCTGCCAGTAAGCTACACAATCCTTCTATGGATACCGAATTGTGGAAAAAGTCTGCCAAAGCAGCAATAGATATTATCAACACAGGGCTTTACTCTCTCGACCCCCAGGAGAGTGCCAACAACCTCGACTCAAAAGAAGTTGTACTGATGAGGATCAATGGTGATAATTCGGACTTCGAAATGTTTAATCTCCCGCTTCGCATGACTGCGGGAACACGCACTTCCAGTCTTATCCCATACAGCAATTACCCATCACAAAACCTTGTGGACGCATTCGAGACAGTCAACGGTTACAAAGTAACCCTAGAAAACACAGAATGGGTTTGCGAAGACCCTGCATTTGACCCGCAATCACCTTATGAGAATCGTGACAAACGTTTCTACCGCGCTATTCTTGCCAACGGAATGTCGTTTAAAGACTACACCATTGAAACCTTCAAAGGTGGCGCCGACGACGGAATCGTATCACAAGGCGGTTCACCGACAGGATACTTCCTGCGCAAGTACATTCAGGAAGCTACCAGCTTTGAACCGGGTAAAGAAGCTGTCAGCAAGCATCATTGGGTGATTTACCGCTATGCGGAAACATTACTAACGTATGCGGAATCTATGGTCAACGCTTTCAATGATGTCAACTACACAGATGAGACTTATAAGTATTCTGCTCTGTGGGCTATCAATGAAGTGAGAAAGAATGCCGATATGCCGTTGATTCCTTCCATGGGAAAAGATGAATTCATGGAACGCCTGTACAATGAATGGCGTGTAGAGTTTGCTTTCGAAGATCATCGTTTCTGGGATGTACGGAGATGGAAGATTGCCGATACTACCCAGCGGGAACTATATGGAGTAAAGATCGAGAAGCAGGCGGACGGTACGTTCAACTTCTACAAGAACCTTTACGAAACCCGTAACTGGAGAGATTGCATGTATCTGTATCCGATCCCTCAAAGCGAACTATACAAGAATACAAACTTAAATCCTCAAAACACAGGATGGTAATTAATTGTCTAATCTAATATTTAAAAGATATATGAAAAAGTTATATAGCAACACGTTAATGCAACTGATTCTTGCACTGTGCACATTCAGTTTTGTAGCATGCCAGGAGTTTGACATCGACTCACAGCCGGAAGGCCCTCTCAATATCCAGATAGATGCTCTGGAGTCTTACACTGCTTTGGCAACTTCTCCGAGCAATGTAGTGTTCAATATCAGCTCCAACACTCCCTGGACGATCGAAAGCGACCAGCAGTGGTGCAAGCCGACTCCTTCGATGAGTGCAGCCAGCTCACTGGTGTCGGAGATTGTGGTGACAATGGAAAACAATACAGGAAAGAAAGCACGTACAGCCAAACTGACTATCAAGGCAGAAGGCGTTGAAGGCACCAAGGTAGTTACTATCGAGCAGGCTTCGAAAGAAGACCTGGTGGTGGTTCCTTACGATGAACTGGTACCGACAGAAGGCGGCAGCATCACCTTTACCATTGCTTCCAACAAAGCTTGGGAAATCATTCCTTCCACCGCTTTCCTTTCCAATATCGACAAAACATCCGGTACAGGTAATGAAGATGCCATAGCAGAAACCGTAACTGTGACGCTGCCTGCCAATGCAGGCGCCAAGAGAGCAGGCACGCTGACTGTAAAAACTGAGTTTGAAGAATACACCTTTACCATTACACAAAATGGAGTGATCATTGAACTGGAAGAAGATCCCGAAAGTACAACAATCAGCATGCCCGGAACAGGCAGTGGTATGGAAAAGACTGTACTGATTCGCGCAAACAAAGAATGGAAAGTTGAAGTTCCTAAGGAATATCAGAGTTGGCTGAAAGCTGAGGCACTGAGTGAAACAGAGTTGAAAGTAACGACAACAACGACTAATAATCTGATGGTAAACCGTGTCGGCCACATCATTATGAAGACCAAAGAAGTCATCGACGGATTTGACGGCATTACGTTCGACATCAGTCAGGGTACTGCTTTCTGGAAAGAAGGAGGAGCAGATAACTATGTTGTGGATGAGGAAACCGGTTACATGACACTCTATGGCAGTGGAATAGTCACTAACTATTTATTCAAAAAAGGACGTCTCGCATTCGATTTCGAATCTATCAATTTAACCGGAGAAGATTGGATTGAGTTTAATATGTGGCCCAACTCAGGAAATACAAACTTCCATTTGCATTTCTACGCAAATAAAGAAAGTAACTTTACTTGTGGAGGTTCAGGCTTAAACTGGACTCAGAAAACATTTACCTGGACATCGGAACAAACGAATGTAGTGAAGAAGATCGAATTCCTTGTTGTCAACAAAGAAGAAGGTTCGAACGCATTAGTTCTTAAACTGATTATTGATGGTGTTGAGGTTGCCGTATTAGATAATAACATAACCGATCCTTATGCAACCGAACCGGGAGCACCTGTATACTTCAGAATGCATACCACAAATAAAGCTTCCAATTTCACCGTGAAGTCTATCACATGGGAACCAGTAGAATAATAACCGAACCCTAAAATTCAAGAGTATGAGATTAAATATCAGAAAATCAATAATTACAGGCATTTCTCTCGCCACATTGCTACCTGCATTCTCTTTATTGCAGAGTTGCGATGACAGTGAAGCAGAGAAATGGGTAGACCTGCGCTATAGAGTAGAAGACTCCTATCTGGTTGAAGCGAAAAATCCGGAACCAGTCTCCTTCCAGGTCAAGTCAACTGACCCGTGGGAAGTATTCGGAAAATATGATTGGTACACCATCTCACCCAGTACGGGTGAGGCAGGTGAAACCTACACCGTAACTGTTATCTGCAAAGAAAACACTGAATTGGACGACCGTATAGACACGCTCAACATTAAAAGTGACTACTGGACCGGAAAAAGATTCGTTCTGACCCAGAAAGGTACTGCTTATCTGAATGTAGAAGGTGTGGATATGATCGACCAGGAAGGAAACAGCGAAACATTCAGCGTACTCAGCAATCAGAAATGGACTGCTAAAGTAACAGACGGTGATGTTTGGCTCTCCATCCAATCCGGAGCATCGGGCGAAATGAACGGAGAAATCACTGTCACCGCTTCACCGAACACAGGCGAACAACGTACCGGTATTGTAACCATCTATGACCGGCACGGAAAAATAGCCAGAGAAGTACAATGCATACAAGACGGTGTATTGCTGACACCGGATACACCGGAAAACGGCAAGTGGTTTGCTATGTATGAACAGGCTCAGCAACTCACCATCCACGTAGAATCGAATGCAGAATGGGAAGTATCCAAAGAAAACGAAGCAGATGATACCTGGTATCACTTTGAAAAGACCTCATTCAACGGTTCTGCCGATATCGTAATTAACGTAGACGCACACGAAGGCTCTTCTGTCCGTACTGGAATTATCGTACTGAGCACCAAAGCTGCCGAAGGCGCTACTCCGCTTATGAAGACAATCAAGATCAAACAAGCGAATCCACAAAGACCTGTGGTTACTGAAGTAAACAGATCCATCAGTGGTGCTTACTACGGACCGGGTGGTTTAATGCCGGGTCATTACAGCTTCTATTGGGAACCGCTTGGCGACGCCAGTCTGACTACTTTCTTCTCTTGGAGCGGAAAAGCATTTGATGGAGGAGACGTAGAACTTCGCTTCCATATTCTGAGCAAACGGACTCAATTAAGTACAAGACCGTGGAACGGTGACGTATACAATGAGAACAGCGGCCGTGATGTTGATACCAGCAAGCCAAACGTATTATCATTCGAGATACGCGAAGCTATAGATGCCAATGATCCAACACAATCATGGATTTACTCGGAATGGATTCTCAACGGTACAGTCATAGGAAAAGCAACCAGCGACGGTGTGATAGACGCTAACGGTACAAGTGATACTTACAAAGTACCATTCTCGGATACCAAAGATGGGGGTAATTTCTCGATGACAATTTCCGGCGGCAGTGCCACACTGACTAAATGGGAATACATCGCTCCACTAGTATGGGGAGACTAATTCTCTAAAGATAGTGATTGCCTGAACTCCCCCAATCAGGCAATCGCTTCTAACAAACTCAAAAATCAATAAAAAGAAAAAGAGTATGATGAAAAGAAAAATATTACTTATACTGAACATGGCAATCATCGGATTTTCCACTGCTGCCTGTTCGGATGATGAGACCAATTACATCACTCCGGAAAA
>CEAD01027694.1_pt1 | contig 11480 bp, 10 predicted proteins | sample 554861 | NCBI WGS metagenome assembly CEAD01 (sample SAMEA3182053, study PRJEB8094) | gut metagenome | biome: human; feature: gut; material: Stool; isolation source: human stools | place: Canada | collected 2012-10-30
GCAAACTACACGCCCGCGCTGAACCTGTACGACACCCAGCGCGCCATCGGCACCGTGAAGCGGCTGTTCGCCGACACCCTGTGCGCCACGCTGAATCTCTACCGCGTGTCGGCGCCGCTCTTCGTCGAGGCTTCTACCGGCCTGAACGACGATTTGAACGGCGTCGAGCGGAAGGTCACCTTCGACACCAAGGATAGCGGCATCGAGGTGCAGGTCGTTCAGTCGCTGGCCAAATGGAAACGCAAGGCCCTGAAAGATTACGGCTTCCGCGTGGGCAAGGGCCTCTACTGCGACATGAACGCCATCCGCCGCGACGAGGACATGGACAACCTCCACTCCATCTATGTGGACCAGTGGGACTGGGAGAAGGTCATCCGTGAGGAAGACCGGAACGAGACGTATCTGAAGAATGTCGTGCGCTCCATCGTGTCGGCGGTCTGTGCCACCGAGATGAACCTGCACGCCATGTTCCCCCAGCTGCAGGATCTGCCGCTCCACACCCCCAACGTCACCTTCATCACCACCCAGGAGCTGGAGGATAAGTACCCCGACCTGACCCCGAAGGAGCGGGAGAATGCCATCGTCAAGGAGAACGGCACCACCTTCCTGATGAAGATCGGTGCTCCCCTCAAGAGCGGCAAACCCCACGATGGCCGCGCCCCCGACTACGACGACTGGGATCTGAACGGCGACCTGCTGTTCTGGAACGAGCCGCTGCAGTGCAGCTACGAGCTGAGCAGCATGGGCATCCGCGTCAGCCCCGAGAGCATGGACCGCCAGCTCACCGCCGCCGGCTGCGACGACCGCCGCGAGCTGCCCTTCCACAAGGCTGTGCTGAACGGCGAACTGCCCTACACCATCGGCGGCGGCATCGGCCAGAGCCGTCTGTGCATGCTGCTGCTGGGCAGCGCCCACATCGGTGAGGTGCAGGCAAGCGTCTGGGACAACGCCACCCGCGAAGCCTGCGAGAAGGCAGGCATCCCGCTGCTGTAAGACTGTATACAAAAAGGACTGATGCATCCGCAGCAGTCCTTTTTCTTATGTCCTGAATTCCAGACCCACCTTGCTTTTTCTCCCGTTTCCGCCCAGCCACCAGAGCAGGAAGGCGTACAGCAGGTTCGTGACGAGGATGATGGTAAACCACATCAGCGTCTCCTGAATGGTCTGGTCGTATACCCGCATGAAGGGGTAGGGGCCGTCGATGGCTCCTGTAATATTGCCGTGCAAATCATACAGACCGTATAGGATCGTCGGTACCAGCGCCCACCAGACCTGCCGCAGCGGCAGGCGGGGCAGACGCTCGAAGAGCACCAGCGACAGAATCGCCAGCACCGGGTTGAGGAAATGGTGGTAGAGCATCGAGCCCGTGAAAAGCATGATGTACCAGCCGTTGCCGTCCTCGTACATGGGGGCCAGAATGATGACCACCGTCAGAAGGGTCATGGCGAGGCAGCTGGTGGAGATGAACTTGAGCCGCTTGAGCCAGAGGGGCAGTTCCCGCCCGGTGAAGATGCAGCCCAGCTGCCACAGACCCACCAGCAGACAGACTGCGCCGTTGAAGATGTTGGACAGCTCGGTGTACATCGTAAACATGATGGTCCCGCCCATGGCCCAGCTCATGGGGACGGCGATGGTCTCGAAGTACACGATAAGGAAGTTCATTGCCGCCGAGGCCAGCTTCCGCAGGACAGTCAGGATGTTTTTCAGCACCGTTTCACTCTCCTATCTGTAATTTTTTGTTGGAATATCAAAGAAACGAGCGGTTTTTTCCGCTCGTTTCTTTTTTACACCCGGACGGGCGCTTATTTTGCCGTATTGATGAAGCTGCGGTTATCCCACAGGTACTTGATGCCGGAGATGGCGGTGACAGCGGCCACGGCCCAGCACAGCACGGAGGCGATGTCTGCACACTGCTGGCCCAGCACATTGCCGGTCAGGGAGACCGTAAAGTAGTAGAAGATGATGGTCAGCATCTGGAGTACGGTCTTCACCTTGCCCCACATGTTGGCGGCGATGACCTTGCCGTCCTTTGCACCGGCGGCCACCATGCGGAGGCCGGAGACGGCGAACTCGCGGGCCAGAATGATGCAGAGCACCACAGGGCTGCACACGCCGTCCCGCATCATGTAGATGAAGGCTACCGTCGTCAGCAGCTTGTCGGCCAGCGGGTCGGCGAACTTGCCGAAGTCGGTGACCATGTTCCACTTGCGGGCCAGATGACCGTCGAGGAAGTCGGTGAAGCTGGCCACGGCGAAGATGAGGCCGGCGATGAGGTAGTACCGCGGGTTGTAGCTCGGCGTGATATACTGGCCGAGCGAGACGAAGATCATGAACACCGGCACCAGCAGGATGCGGGTCAGAGTGAGTTTATTGGGCAGATTCATACAAAATTAACCTCCAATCTGTTATTTTGCAACAGTACCATACAAATCGTAAAGGTCGCTGTCGTCCACCAGCACATCATAGAACTCGCCGGGGTAGAGCGGCTCTTCGCTGGACACGCAGACGTTGCCGTCCACTTCGGGGGCATCGGCAGCGGTGCGGCAGAGGTAGAGGCCGCTCTCGTCGTCCACACCGTCGCAGAGGACGCGGACAGTCTGGCCCACCTTTGCGGCCTGCTTCTGGGCCATGATGCCGGTCTGGATCTGCATCACCAGCTCAGCGCGCTTGTCCTTGACTTCCTGATCGATCTGGCCGTCCATCTTGGCGGCAACGGTGTTCTCCTCGGCGGAGTAGGCAAAGCAGCCCAGACGGTCGAACTGCACTTCCTTCACGAAGTTGCACAGGTCCTCGAACTGCTCTTCCGTCTCACCCGGGAAGCCCGCGATGAGGGTAGTGCGGAGGGTGATGTTCGGGATCTCACGGCGCAGCTTGCCGATGACGTCCAGCAGCTCGGCGCGGTTGGAGCGGCGGTTCATGTTTTTCAAGATCGTGTCGTTGCAGTGCTGGATAGGCAGATCGAGATAAGGCAGGACCTTCTCGTTCCGCTTCATGGCGGCGATGAAGTCGTCGGTGATGCGCTCCGGGTAAGCGTACATGATGCGGATCCACTCGAGGCCTTGGATCTTGTTCAGCTTATCCAGCAGCTCGCAGATGCTGCCCGGCTTGCCCCAGTCCTCACCGTAGGCGGTAGGGTCCTGGGCCACGATGATGAGCTCCTTGACGCCCTCACCGGCCAGCCAGCGGGCCTCGGCCACACAGTCGGCCATCTCGCGGCTGCGCAGCGGGCCGCGGATGCCGGGGATCGCGCAGTAGTGGCAGCGGTTGTTGCAGCCCTCGGCGATTTTTAAGTACGCATAGTGGGCAGGCGTACCGATGACGCGCTTGCCGCCCAGAGGAAAGTCCTTCTTGAGGCCGTAGCTTTCCAGATGTTCTTCACCGTTGAACAGACGGGCCACGATGGAGTCGATGGCCTTGTTGGAGGCACAGCCGACCACGGCGTCCACCTCGGGGATCTCTTCCTCGATCTGGCTGCGGTAGCGCTCGGCCAGACAGCCGGTGACGACCACCTTCAGGTTGGGGTTCGCCTGCTTGTAGGAGCAGGCCTCAAGGATGTTCTCGATGGCCTCGGTCTTGGCGCTCTCGATGAATCCGCAGGTGTTGACGAGGATAACGTCCGCATCTGCGAGGTCAGCCACCGTCTCGTGGCCCGCCGACAGCAGGATGTGGACCATCACGTCCAAATCGACCTGATTCTTCGGGCAGCCAAGGGAAATACACGCAATTTTCATATGGGGTAATACTCTCTTTCTCTCTTGAGGGTCAGTTTTCTTCTTCTACTCTTTTGATTGCTTCTTTAATAACCGGATACGCAAACCCCCGCCGGGCCAGCGCAGCCACCACAAGGTCTTTCCGCCCTGCGGCCAGCTTGCCGCGGTACCGCCCTTCCACGAGGGCGGCAGCGGCTTCCAGCTCCGGGTCTCCGCCTGCTTCGTCCGGGGCGTAGACCTCTTCCAGCGCAGCAGAGATCTGCTGTGCGTCCAGCCCCTTCTGCCGCAGATCCTGCGCGGCAGCGCGGCGGCTCTTGCGGGCGACCAGCAGGCCGTGCGCCCGGGTCCGGGCGTAGCGCTCGTCGTCCACATACTGCCGCTCCACCATCTCCGCCACCACAGCGGCGGCGGTGGGCTGGGTAAACTTCCGCCCCAAGCGCTCATAGAGCAGCCCGGAGGAAAGCTCCTGCCCGGCCAGAAGCTCCATGGCCCGGGCGCGGGCCTTGGCGGCGTCGGTGGACTTTTCTTCTTCAGCCAGCGGACGGCCTCTTCTCGAAAAGGACATTTAGTCCTCCACCATGATGTCCAGCTCGCTCTCGCTGCTGCGGGCCGGGGCCTTGACGACAGGCTCCTTGGAGGCAGAAGCGGTCTCGCCGCCCTCTTCCTTCTCTGCCGCAGCGGCAGCAGCTTTGCCCGCCGGGCGGCGGGTGGCGTAGAGCTTGTCCGCGTTGGCGCGGATCTGGCCCTCGATGTCGTTGGCGATCTCGGGGTTGTCCTTGAGGAACTGCTTGGCGTTGTCACGGCCCTGACCCAGACGGATGTCGCCGTAGTTAAACCATGCGCCGCTCTTCTGAACGATGCCCAGCTTGACACCTACGTCGATGAGCTCGCTCATCTTGGAGATACCCTCACCGAACATGATGTCAAATTCAGCCTCACGGAACGGAGGAGCCACCTTGTTCTTAACGATCTTGGCGCGGGTGTGGTTGCCGATGAACTGGCCGGAAGAGTCCTTCAGGCCCTCGACGCGGCGGATGTCGATGCGGACAGAAGAATAATACTTCAGGGCGCGGCCGCCGGTGGTAACTTCGGGGTTGCCGTAGACGATGCCCACCTTCTCGCGCAGCTGGTTGATGAAGACACAGACCGTGTTGGTCTTGCCGATGACGCTGGTCAGCTTGCGCATAGCCTGACTCATCAGACGGGCCTGCAGGCCGACGTGGCTGTCACCCATCTCGCCCTCGATTTCGGCACGAGGCACCATAGCAGCGACGGAGTCCACGACGATGGCGTCGATGGCACCGGAGCGCACCAGCGCCTCGCAGATCTCCATGGCCTGCTCGCCGGTATCCGGCTGGCTGACCAGCAGCTCGTCGATGTTCACGCCCAGTGCGGAGGCATAGGCCGGGTCGAGGGCGTGCTCGACGTCGATGAAGGCCACCTCGCCGCCCTTTTTCTGGGCCTCGGCGAGGATATGGAGGGCCAGCGTGGTCTTACCGCTGGATTCCGGTCCGAACACCTCGATGATACGGCCGCGCGGCACACCGCCCACGCCCAGCGCCAGGTCGAGGCCGAGGCTGCCGGTAGAGATGGCGTCCACCTGCATGGCGGTGTTATCGCCCAGCTTCATGATGGCGCCCTTGCCGAACTGCTTTTCGATTTGGGCCAGCGCAGTTGCCAGCGCATCCTTCTTTGCGCCCGGCTCCGTCTTCTGGGTGGCGGGGGCGACGTTGTTGTTCTGATTCTTTGCCATAGCGTGCTGCTCCTTTATCACATGGCCTGCGGGGTGCAGGCGGTACTATACAGATTCTTTCCTCTATAGTATATCACAGATTTTAAATATTACAACAGATAGTTGTATGTATTTTCACTTTTTCTCACGCTTATTTGGGTCTCCGGGCCGTCACACAGCGGTCATTGCCGCCGAAGTCCTTCCGGCAGGCAATGTCTGCCCAGCCGTTTGCTTCCAGCAGGGCGGTCACGGCCTCCCGCTGCTGCCAGCCGATCTCCAGCGCCAGCGCACCGCCGGGGCGCAGAGCTTTCTGGTAGTGTTCCGCGATGGCCTTATAAAATACGAGACCGTCTTCCCCGGCTTCCAGTGCCATGGCCGGCTCTTTGGCCACTTCGGGCTGCAATTCGCTCATCTCCTGCGCTGTCAGGTAGGGCGGGTTCGAGACGATGAGGTCGAGCTGACCCTCCGGCAAGCTCTCCCAGTAGGTGAAGAGGTCACCCTCCACCGGCTCTGCGGCGCGGGTAGGCTTCATGCCCCAGTCGAAGGCCGGCTCTTCAAAAGGCGAGGCATCCAGCACGTTTTCGGTGCTGCCGCCCCGGCCTTTCAGGGCCAGACGGGTATTTTTCTCGAGATAGACGTAGGCTTCCGGGCTCTTTTCCACGCAGACGACCTGCGCCGCCGGGCAGAGCCGCTTGACGCCAAGGCCCAGACAGCCGGTACCGGCGCAGAGGTCCAGCGCCCGGGGCGCTTCCACGCCCGCCAGCATCTCGGCAGCCGTCTCAGCCACCACCTCGGTATCAGCACGGGGACAGAGCACGCCCGGCCCCACGGCCAGTTCAAAGTCGAGGAAAGGCCAGCTGCCGCAGAGGTATTGCAGCGGCTCCCGGGCCGCACGGCGAACGGTAAGTTCTTCGAGTTTTGCCGCTTCGGCGGCGTCCAATGGACGGTCAGAAAGGCGGACGTCCCGGCCTGTCGCCAGCCGGAACAGCTCCCGGGCGTCGAAATCTGCGTCCGGACAGCCCGCCGCCGTCAGCCGCGCTTCCACCTCTTTGACCGCTGCACGGGGCAGCATCGCTTCGCTCACCATTTGCCATCCTCCGGGTCTTCGGGCAGCACCGGCGTCACGGCGGCGATGGCCACCTCAATCATGCTGTCGTCGGGTTCAAAGACAGTCAGCCGCTGCACCCAAAGGCCGGGCTGGCGGATGATGCGGGTGGCGATGTTGTCCGAGCGGCCGCACCACTTGAGCAGCTCGTAGCTGATGCCCATCACGACGGGCAGAAGCAGCAGCTTGAACAGGACGCGGAGGCTGGTGCTGCTCCAGGGCAGCACGCTGTAGAGGAAAACGCTGACGATGACCACCAGAATGAGGAAGCTGGTGCCGCAGCGGGGGTGGAAACGGGTGTACTTGCGGACATTCTCCACGGTCAGCTCGTCGCCGGCCTCGTAGCAGGCGATGGTCTTGTGCTCTGCACCGTGATACTCGAAAACGCGGTGGATCTCCTTCATCTTGGAGATGGCCACCATGTAGCTGAGGAAAATGGCCACTTTCAGCACCGCCTCGAGGATGACTCTCGGCCAGCGGGTCAGGATGACCACCTTGCCGAGGCCGCCCACCAGCACCGTCGGCAGAACGGTGAACAGCAGAATAGCAAACAGGCCGCCCACAAGGGCCGCACCGGCCATCAGGATGTCCTCGGCCTTCTTGCCCAGATGGTCGCCCACCCATTTTTCAAAGGCAGACTCTTCCTCTTCGGCGTCGTACTCGTCGCCCATGCTCACCTGCGCAGAGTACATCATGTAGCGGTAGCCGGTGATGAGGCTCTCTATCATCGAGATGGCTCCCCGCACGAGAGGGATCTTGGCCCAGATGCCGTGTTTCGGGGTGTCTTCTATCTTCGTTTCGATGGTGCCGTCAGGCTTGCGCACAGCGCAGCAGATGTGCTCCGGGCCGCGCATCATGATGCCTTCCATCAGGGCCTGACCGCCCACACTGGTCTTGAAGCATTCCTTCTTGGGTTCATGATTCATAAAATGGATTTCTCCTGTCAGTTTTTGACCTTTATTCTATCATATAAATATGACAAAATCTTATTTTTTATAGAGCGGCAGGCCCAGTGTCACCACCGTACCCCGGCCCAGAGTGCTCTTGATGTCCATCGTGCCGTCGAGGGCGGTCATGATGGAGTCTACCAGCGCCAGACCGATGCCGCTGCCGCGCACCGAGTTGCTGCCCTTGTAGAACTTGGTCTTGACGTTCTCGAGGTCTTCGGGCGGGATGCCGCGGCCCTGGTCGATAAATTCGATAAAGGCTTTGTACTCGCCCGCCCAGAGCTTGACTGTGATGCGCCCGCCGGGGGCGGAATACTTGATGGCGTTGTCCAGGATGTTGATGAACACCTGCCGCAGACGGTCGGGGTCGGCGTAGACCGGGATCATCTCCTCCGGCTCATTGTACACCAGCACAAGCCCCTCCCGCTGGATGCGGGCCTCGCAGAAAAGCACCGCATCGGTCAGCTCGGCCACAAGGTCGAGGGGGCGGCAGGTCATCTTGAGACGGCCATTCTGCAGGCGGCTGAAATCCAGCAGCTCCTCCACCATGTTGTAGAGGCGGGCCGTCTCGTTGTTGATGATCTCGAGGCCCTTGCGGTAGTTCTCGTCGGAGGGATCGTCCAGCGTGCGCAGCGTCTCCACCCAGCCCCGGATGGAGGTGAGCGGGGTGCGCAGCTCGTGGGAAACGGAGCTGATGAACTCGTTTTTCATCTTTTCCGTCTCTTCGAGGCCCTCGGCCATTCGGTTGATGGTGCCGCGCAGGCGGTCCACCTCATCCCGCTCGTCGCCGGTGACGGGCAGACGGACGTCCAGCTCACCCCGGGCGATGCCGGCGGCGGTGCGCTCCACCTGTCCCAGCGGCACCACGATGCTCCGCACGAAGTACAGGCCCGACATGATGGTAAAGGCCAGCACCGCCGCACCCATGATGAGGGCTACCACCACGGTGCGTTTGAGCTGTTCTTCCACCAGCGTCAGACTGGTGACGAGACGCATGGCAGCCACATCTTCGGCTGCATAGGGTACGAGACAGCAGGCCGCCATGACCATCTCTCCGCTCTGGGTGCGGTAGATGGCGATGCCCTGCCCGTCCACGGCGTCCTGCGCCTGCTCAAAGTCGGTGCGGGTGACGATGCCCTCGGCATCGGTGCCGCTGGACGAGGCGATAACGCCGCCGTAGCTGTCCAGCAGCATAAATTCGTATTTGTCCTTATCGGAGAACTGCTCCACCATCCGACGCAGAGCCACGCTGCGGCTGGCGGCGGTCTTCTGGCTCGTTTCGCCGGTGTACATTTTGAGCTGACCGGTGATGGACGAAAAGCGGCGGTACATGGTCTGCTGGACGCCGTTGTAGTAGCTGCGGGTGGCGCTGTAGAGGAACATGACCTCCACCAGTAGCACCAGCAGTACCGTAATGAGCAGACTGCCCCGCAGCCATCGCCGGGTGATACCGCTTCGCATGTCACTCCTCCCACCGATAACCATATCCCCACACGGTGAGGATATGTGCCGGATGGCTGGGCTCATCCTCCACCTTCATCCGCAGACGGCGGATGTTCACGTCCACGATCTTGACGTCGCCGAAGTAGTTTTCACCCCAGACACCTTTGAGGATGCGCTCGCGCACCAGCGCCACACCGGGGTTGCGGAAGAACAGCTCCATGATCTGGAACTCCACCTGAGTCAGCTCGATGGGCTTGCCCGCCTTGAGCAGGACGCGGCGGTTCTCGTCCAGCACGAAGCTGCCGCTCACCAGTGAGGCCGGAGCCTGCTCCCCTGCCTCGGCGCTGGCCGAACGGCCCACGCGGCGGCAGAGCGCCTCCACACGGGCCAGCAGCTCACTGACGCTGAAGGGCTTGGTCATATAGTCGTCGGCACCGATGGACAGGCCGCGAATTTTATCCTGCTCCTGCCCCTTGGCGCTCAGGATGATGATGCCGATCTTCTGGTCGGTGCGGCGAATGGTCTCGCAGAGCGAGAAGCCATTCATGCCCGGCAGCATCACGTCCAGGATGGCCGCGTCACAGCCCGGGCGCTGCTCCAGAAGAGGCAGGGCTGCTTCGGCGCTGTCCGCCTCCACAGCCTCCATCCCGGCCAGACGCAGGTTCAGCGCTATCATCTCACGAATGCTGGCCTCATCTTCCACTACCAGAACCTTGACCATTTATCGTTCCTCCGTTTCTATCCGGTTTGCCTTATGCGCAAGGCCCGGCATGTTACGAAAAATCATTTTTATTCAGTCCGCTCAGACTCACCCTGCCTGCCAATGGCTCTCCCCTTGGGAGCAACGGCGACGACCGCCGCCAGTGGCGGAAACAGGGAGGAACTGTTGGGGCAGCGGCCAGCAGGATGCGAGCGAGAGCGAAGCAGATGCCGGGAGCCGCAACCCGACCTTGGCGCGAAGCGCCTGAGAGGGCTAATTCAGCCGGTACAGCGACCGGGAGAGCCGGTAATCCGGGTCCTCGATCGTCACATCCGGGCCGAGCTTTGCCTGCATCTGGCGGGACGCCACCACACCAAGGCGGGTCCATCCCACAGCGTTCTCGCTGGACGAAGCCAGCCGCAGGGTAAGTACCAGCTTGTTCTCGTCTACCGTCCGCAGCTCCACGGCGTCTTCCTCGTCCGTGCTGTCCGTCAGCATCAGGTTGCCCTCCCACTCGATGGGCAGGGCGATATAGCAGCCGGTCTCCTCATCCAGCAGGCCGAAACTCTTTTCCGGCGCTGACGCCGTGTAGTCCATCCAGACGATAAAATCCATCCGTCGGCTCTGGCTCATGTTCAGCAGACCCGCTTCGTCGGGCTGGGTTGGTATCTCCACAGTGCCGTCGCCGTCCAAATCGCGGCTCACGAGGCTTGGGACATTGCGCAGCGAGGCATTGTACAGCTCCTCGCTGGCGATTTGTGAGGCCGGCACCATCTGCTGGCTCTCATCGTCGAACCGCAGCAGCACTGAGGCCAGATTATTGCCCGAGATGCCCGTCCAACCGTCCAGCACCAGATAGTGCTTTCCGTCCGCACCGAGGCCCGCCGCCACCGAGGCGCAGCCCGAGAACTTATCGCCCGACAATGCCATAACGGCCACCTGCTGGAAACTTCCGTCCTTATCGACGGTCAGCAGCTCGATTTGGACGCCGCTGTCTTCCAGCGTGGACATCAGGATAAGGTCTTCGCTGCCGCCGCCGGTGATGTCCTCCACGAGGTACTGCTCATAGGCCTGCTCAAGGATAGCCGACACCTCACCGTTCTCATAGGAGTAAACGGCCAGATAGTGATCATCCTGCGAAGCCGCATAGCCCACGACGAGCTGGGCCGTGCCGCCCGCCTGAAGCTGAGCCAGCCGGACATTGTCCACCGAATCGGCCAGGCCCTCTACGGTCTGGCTCACCTGCCAGGCACCCCCGCTGTTCTTGCGTAAGAAAGCAACGCATACATTGGAGGTGAGGGCCGTGGTGTAGAACACCGCTGCGTCCTGTTCGCCGTCGCCGTCGAAATCCTGCAACACAAAGGGCGACAGCAGGTCGCCCTGCAGCGGATATTTCAGCTGGGCGCTCTCCCCCAGCCAGTCGTTCAGGGCGGTCTGCAATGCGCCGTAATCGCCCGCAAGGCGGGGCGCACGCAGCAGTTCCTCCACCTGCACCGTTTCTTCCGGCATGGGGATGCTGCACCCGGTCAGCAGCAGGCAGAACGCCATGCACAGCGCAGCCGCCCGCAGCCATCCTTTGATTTTCAACATATTCCCTCCTGCTCGTGGAAATCTGCATACCATAACAGTATCAGTATATCACGCAAGGAGGGCTCTGCCAAGCGGCGAAAACAGAAAAAGCCCTCTCCCAGACGGGAAAGGGCTTTTTGATACTGATCTATTCAGTCAGAGTCGATCAGACGAGCTCCAGAACTGCCATCTCAGCAGCGTCGCCGCGGCGAGCGCCGATCTTGATGATGCGGGTGTAGCCGCCGTTGCGGTCAGCGTACTTGGGGCTGATCTC
>CEAD01037099.1_pt1 | contig 11462 bp, 12 predicted proteins | sample 554861 | NCBI WGS metagenome assembly CEAD01 (sample SAMEA3182053, study PRJEB8094) | gut metagenome | biome: human; feature: gut; material: Stool; isolation source: human stools | place: Canada | collected 2012-10-30
ATCTGCCGGCCTTTTCTTTATTCCTCTTTGTCCTTTTTGACGGCGATCCGCCGTCAAGGCGAGACATGCATCAATTCTCGTCCGAGAGGTGCATCTTCACGTTGTCGTCGCCCTCGGCCGCAATGCGGCGCTCAATGGCTTCCGCCTCATCGGACTTTTCAACCGGGCGCTCGCCGGGTTCCAGCACTGCGATCGATTCGACGTGGCCCGTGTGCGGGAACATATTCATGATGCCCGCGGCACGGATCTTCCAGCCGCCCTCGTGGTGGAGGACCGCACAGTCGCGCGCGAGCGTCGCCGGGTTGCAGGACACGTAGACCACGCGGCCGGGGCGCTTGTCGGTCTTGGCAAGCACCCGGGCGAGCGCAAGAGCACCCTCGCGCGGTGGGTCGATGAGGATGCGGTCGATGCCGCCCAGGGTCTTCTGAAGCTCCTCCCAGTCGGCTTCGCACCAGGTGAAGAGGTTTCGCGCACGGAAGACCGTCTTGGCGGCGAGCCCGTTGTCGGCCGCGCCCTGGCGGGCCCGGGCGACCAAGCCCTCAGACCCTTCAATGCCGATCACGCGCTTCGCGCGCCTCGCGATCGGAAGCGTGAAGTTTCCGAGACCGCAGAAGAAGTCCGCCACCTTCATGTCGGGCGTGAGCTCAAGGAGTCTCACGGCGCGCGACACCATGGTTTCATTCAAGGCGTGGTTCACCTGCGTAAAGTCCGTAGGCTTGAAGGTGATGCGGACATTGAATTCGGAGAGTTCGAGCCCGAGCTTCGTTTCGTTCTCAGGGAGCGCCGCATGCGCCGTTTCCGGGCCCTTGGGCTGAAGCCAGATGTCGAGGTTCTTCTCGCGCCCGAAGGCGAGGAGCTTCTCGTGATCCTCGGGGGTCACCGGGTCAAGCGTGCGGAAGACGAGCGCGGTTCTGCCGTCGCCGCCGACGGCAACCTCGACCTGCGGCATGCGGTCGCGCATGTCTAGATCCTCAATCAGCGCGCGAAGGGGGTCGAGGAGCGCCGAGACATTGGGCGTGAGCACCGGGCACTCGTGCATGTCGGCCACGTAGGAGGAGCTCTTCTCGTGGAAGCCCACGAGAACGCCGCCCTTCTTGAGGACGTTTCTCACCGTAAGGCGCGCGCGATGGCGGTAGCCCCAGTAGGGACCGTAGATCGGCATCAGCACTTCCTCGGGCTTCACCTTGCCGATGCGCCAGAGTGTGTCAAGAAGGATGCGCTCCTTGAAGGCCACCTGAGCCGAGGGCTCGATGTGCTGCATCGTGCAGCCGCCGCAGGAACCCGGGCCGATGCCGAAATTGGGGCACCGGGGCGTCACGCGCAGAACGCTTTCCTTATGGATTTCCGTCACGCGGCCGATGTCGAAGCTCGTCTTCGAGCGCAGCCGCTCGTACGTAACGCGTTCTCTGGGAAGCGCGCCCTGGATGAAGACCACCTTGCCGTCCACGTGCGCAATGCCGCGCCCTTCCTGATCAAGGCGCTCGACGTCGACGGTGAAGTATTCGGGAGTGCGCTCCTTCGGTTTAGATCTGCGGCCCATTTTGGTCTCTTTTGGATTATCTGGAATCTGGAAATTCGGGGGACGGGAAAAGAAAAGCGCCCGACCAGAGAGCCGAAAAGCTCTCAATGACAGGGCGCCTTCGCCCCTCAACGGGATCGGGGCGGAAATTTAGCGCAAAGCGCGGCTTATTGGCGTGCCGGCGGAAGGTATTTCATCGGATCGACGGGCTGACCCTTGTCGCGGACCTCAAAGCGAAGCATCACGCCGTCGGCATCGGTGCTTCCCATTTCCGCAATCTTCTGTCCGGCCTTCACCTGGTCGCCCGGCTTCACGACCACTTTGGAATTGTGGCCGTAGGCGGTCACGAGGGTCGGCGTATGCTTCACGATCACGAGGTTGCCGTAGCCCTTGACGCCGCCCCCCACGAAGAGGATCTGTCCGGCGCCCGCCGCCACGACGACGGAACCAGTGGTCCCGCCGATGTCAAGGCCCTTGCCGTTCTTAGCATAGTCGGAAAGGATCGGACCGCGCGCGGGCCAGAGAAAGCGCGTGCCGGGAATGACGGCCGGCGCCTCGGTCTTTGCGGGCGTCTTCGCTTCTTGAGCCGCGGGCTTTGCTTCAGGCGTCTTTTCTTCTGCCGCCTTGATCACCGGTTCGCTGGAAGAGGTTTCGGCCGGCGCGATGACGGTTGCGGTTTCAATCGGCGCCTGAGCCTCGAGGCGATGAATCTTTACCGCGGAGCTTGCCATCGTCACGGGAGCCCTCGTCGCGCGCGGGAGGCGGAGCACCTGCCCGAGGCGCAGCGTCGTCGGATCCGTGATGGCGTTCATCTGCATGAGGTCGGAGGCATTGACGCCGTAGCGCAGGGAAATGTTGTAGATCGTGTCGCCCGGCGCCACCGTGTGCGTTGCGCCCGAGTCGGAGACGCCGCCGAGCTTCATCGGGGAGTCGAGCGCCGTGTTGCTGCCGGAAGCCACATTTCTGTTGACGATCGGCACCTCGCCGGGCGGGAGCGAGGAACAGCCCGCGAGCACGAGCGCCGCGGCGCCGAGGATGAAACCGGTACGTGAACGAGATAAAACGCGCATCTTAAAAATCTTCTTTGGAAAAAAGCGTTCCGGGACTTCAGCGATTCCCGCCAAGCGAATCCGAATCGAACCAGCGGGCGGCTTCTCCCACCTGCCGGTGGTTGGTGAGATCGGTCTGAAGCGGCGTCACGGAAACAAACCCATGCGAAGTCGCCCAGAAGTCCGTCCCTTCAGCGGCGTCGGCGGGCTTCCCTGCCGCGCCAAGCCAATAAATCGGAAAACCCCTCGGACTCATCTCGCGGATCACCGATTCGGCGGACGACCGGCGGCCGAGCCTCGTCGCCCGGATGCCCTGGAGCGCCTCGCGCGGCATGTTGGGCATATTGACGTTGAGAAGCACGGCTTCGCGCTTCTCCCTGATCTGCGGGAGGAACTTCTCCACAACGACGCCCGCGACCTCGGCAGCGGATTCAAGCTCCGCCCAGCCCTTGTCGATCTGCGAGAAGGCAATCGACGGGATGCCGAAGAGGTAGCCTTCGATTGCAGCGGCGACCGTCCCCGAATACATCGTATCGTCGCCCATATTGGCGCCGCAGTTGATGCCCGAGACCACGAGGTCGGGCTTTTCGTCGAGAAGGCCCGTGAGCGCAACATGCACGCAGTCCGAAGGCGTCCCGGAAACAACGTAGAGGTCGTCGCCCGGCATGTGCTCGACCGTAAGCGGACGGTTGAGCGTGAGGGAGTTCGAGGCCCCGGAATGGTTGTGGTCGGGGGCGACGATCGTGACGCGCCCGAAGCGGCGCATGGCTTTGGCGAGCGCCGCAATGCCGGGCGACCGGTAGCCGTCGTCGTTCGATACGAGAATGTGCATGGGGAAGAAAAAAAACCGTTCTGAAGTCCTTTGGGATTTACGGATTTTATCCCGCTCCGCCGATGCTCCCCGCGTGCGCCTCCCCTCCGATCGAATTTGCTTACAGTTTGGGGGCGATTCAGAAGTCTTCCGAGAAGATTCTCGATTCGGGGAACACCATCGTGAAGGTGGATCCTTTCCCCGGCGTCGATTCAATCCGGAGTTCGCCGCCGTTGCGTCTCAGGACGTGCTTCACGATGGCGAGCCCCAGCCCGGTGCCCCCCGTGTCGCGGGAGCGCCCCTTGTCGACGCGGTAGAAGCGTTCCGTGAGGCGCGGAATGTGCTTCGCTTCAATGCCGATCCCGGTGTCCTTCACAGACAGGGCGGCCCCCATTCCGGAGCGCTTCCATGAGACCGCAATCGTGCCGCCGTCCGGCGTGTAGCGGACGGCGTTGGAGACGAGATTCATGGCGGCGCTCCGGATTTCGTCCGCGTCGCCGATAAGCGAAATGTCCTCAGTCTCGAGCGTGATGTGGTGGCGCCCGAGAGAGAGGGCCTTTCCTTCCCTCACGACGTCCTCAAGAAGCTTCGGCATGGCGATCACCTCGGCGTCGGCGTCATCCGATTCGTCCTTGTTTTCAAGGCTCGAGAGAAGAAGGAGGTCGTCCAGGAGCGAACGCATGCGGGTCGCCTGCTCGAGCATGAGCTGCCGATGACGCTCAAGCATTTCAGGCGGAATCTTTCCGGCATCAACTTCCATGTTGAGAAAGCCGCTGATCACCGTAAGGGGCGTTCTCAGCTCGTGGCTGACGTTCGCGACGAAATCGCGCCGCATGTCGTCGACGCGCCGGCGCTCCGTCACGTCGTGCGTGACGATCATCATGTGGCGAAGGTCGGGCGCGACCACCGCCACCTCGAGCTCGCGCCCGGCATTGTCCTGAAGCGCATAGTGGCGGGAATAGTTCCTGGCAAGAAGCCACCGGCGGAAGTCCTCATCCGTCACCGCGTCGAAGAAGCTCGCGCCGATCGATTCCGGGCGAAGGCCGAAATGCTCCATCGCGCTTTTGTTGACCCATTCGAGCCGCCAGTTTTCGCCAAGAATCGTGACGCCCTCCGGGAGAAGCGCGAGGGTCTGCCGATAGCGCTGGTCGCGGTCGCGGATGCGCTTATCCTTCTTTTCGTCTTCCTTGAGGAGCGACTGCCAGAGGCGGGCCGCAAGAAGGAAGATCAGCATTACCGAACCCGCCCAGACGATCGTCACGGCATTCGATTCAAAGCGCGCATTGAGAAAAACGGCAACGATCGAAATGAGAAGGAAGGCAGCGGCGAGCACGATCCCGCGCCGCCGCAGACGCTCTCCTCTTCTTACCTTCTTTTCGGTATTAACCGCTGCCTGCGCAGAAAGTCCGTCGGCCAGGGTCGGAAAGACGTCCCCTGCATCGTCGCGTCCCGTCATGGCTGAACCTCTCCCCTGCAAAGAGACTCAGACGTCGCGGCAGCGGTAGCCGACGCCCCGCACCGTTTCGATGAGATCCTCGGCAGCCGTACCGGCAAGCGCTTTTCTCAGGCGCAGCATGTGGACGTCCACCGTGCGCTCGTCCACGAAGGCGCTCGGCCATACGGCGTCGAGCAGATTCTGGCGCGAAAAGACGCGTCCGGGCTTCGACGCAAAGAGCGAAAGAAGCTTGAATTCCTTTGCTGAAAGCTTCAGGGGCACCCCGTCCGCCGCGGCCTCAAAGCGCGTCTCGTTCATCGTGAGCGGACCGCAGACGATGACGTGTTCATGGTCTTCTGCCGGAGCGGCGTTCGCGGGCGCGCCCGAACCGCCCTTTCTGCGGAGGACCGCTCTCACGCGCGCGGAGAGCTCCCGCGGAAGGAAGGGCTTCACGACATAGTCGTCCGCACCGGCATCAAGCCCCGCCACCCGGTCGGCCTCGTCGCCTCTGGCAGTAAGAAGAATCACGGGGAGCCCGGCCGTCTCGGAAGCGGACCGGAGGTCCTTGAGCCAATCCAGCCCCGAGCGGTCGGGAAGCATCCGGTCAAGGAGCACAAGGTCGGGGCGTTCCCTGCGGAAAGCCTCCTTCGCCTCGGCGACGCTTCCCGCGCGTGCGGTACGGAACCCCTCGGCTTCGCAGACAAAGGCAACAAGCTCGCGAATGGCGGCTTCATCCTCAACAATCAGGAGGAGCGGTGCGGTCATGGAATCTTGAAATGAATCGGAAAGGAAATTGCGTCAGGACGCTCTTCAGTCCGCCTGATCGTCGTCATCGGAATCTTTCTCATGCGCGAGCTTCTCATGACGGATGTCGAGCCCTTCAACAATAAAGATAATCGCCTCGCCGATATTCTGCATGTGCGCGGCAACGCGTTCGAGCGCGCGGTTGATGCGGATGAATTCGAGTCCGTCATCGAGTGTAACGGCGTTCATCTTCATGCGGGAGACGGTGGCGGTCAGGGCGTCGTGGACCTGTTCGGAAACGAGGTCGCGCTCTGCAACAAGGTGGCGCGCGGCCTTCGCGTCCATGCTGGTGAGGGCCGCATTCATCTTGTCGGCCATGCCCTTCAGGCGCTCCAGAACGGAAACGAGTTCCGTGAGCGCCTCTCCGGCCTGCCCCACTGCCGGGTTGGCGAGGCGGCAGATGCCCTTGGCGGCATTTCGCACCTCGTCGCCCATGCGTTCGAAGTCGTTCGTCATTCTCCAGCAGCCGAGCAGCAGCCTCAGATCCACGGCCTGCGGCTGGCGCTTGGAGATCAGGGACTCCATGAAGGCGTCGAGCTCCTTTTCCCAGAGGTTGATGAGGGCATCGCGCTCGACCACCTTCTCGGCTTCCTCGCGGTTCAAGCCCGCGAGCGCCGTTGAAAGCGCCGCGAGCTGCCCGCGCACGGCCCCCGCCATGTCGAGCATGTTGGAGAGAAGGCTCTTTAATTCCGCGTCGAATGCCTTTACGATGTGTTCTTTTTCGGTCATCGCCATTTTCTTTTTCCCCTTCCGCCTTTAGCCGAATCTGCCGGTGATGTAGTCTTCCGTCGCCTTCTTTTCGGGGCGCGTGAAGATCTTCTGCGTATTTCCGAATTCGATGAGTTCGCCCAGATACATGAAGGCCGTGTAGTCCGAAACGCGCGCCGCCTGCTGCATGCTGTGCGTGACGATCACGACCGTGTAGTCCTTCTTCAGTTCATTGATGAGGTCTTCAATCCTCGCCGTCGAAATCGGGTCAAGCGCCGAGCAGGGTTCGTCAAGAAGGAGCACCTCGGGCTTCACGGCAATGCCGCGGGCAATGCAGAGACGCTGCTGCTGGCCGCCCGAGAGGGAGGTGCCGGGTTCATTGAGTTTTGCCTTCACGTCGTCCCAGAGCGCAGCTTTTTTAAGCGCCCATTCGACGCGTTCCGTCAGCTCCGCTTTGGAGAGCTTTTCCCGCAGCCTCACGCCGTAGGCGATGTTGTCGAAGATCGACATCGGAAAGGGCGTCGGGCGCTGGAAGACCATGCCGACGCGCGAGCGGAGCGCCGTCACGTCGATCGACGGATCGAGCACCTCCATTCCGGAAAGCTTGATAGACCCTTCAGCGCGCTGCTCGGGATACAGATCCTGCATGCGGTTGAGAGACCTCAGGAGCGTCGACTTCCCGCACCCCGAGGGGCCGATGAAGGCGGTGACGCACCTTTCGGGAATCTTCATCGACACGTTTTTGAGCGCGTGGAAGTTCCCGTAGTACACGTTGAGATCCTGAATGTCGATCTTCGCGGGCGGCATTTCCTTTTCTGCCGGCTCGTTGAGATGATCGGGATGAATCATGGGCATTTCGTGTTTCTCTTATGTTGGGTTTAAGTCATTCATCTGCTTCTTCGCAAACTGCCGGCGATCAGCGGCGGCAGCGTTCGCGGATCCAGATCGCCGCGGAGCTCATGAGAAGCACAAGAACGAGAAGGACAAGCGCAGTGCCGTACTGAATCGGACGCGTCGCCTCAATGTTGGTGCCCGAAGTCGCGAGCACGTAGATGTGGTATGGCAATGCCATGACGGGCTCGAAGGGGGAGACCCCGTCCTTCGGCGTAAAGAAGACGCTCCCCGTGTACATGATCGCGGCGGTTTCGCCGGCGGCGCGCGCTAAGCCCAGAATGGCGCCCGTGAGGATGCCCGGGAGCGCATTGGGAAGCACCACCTTGAGGGTCGTCTCTCTTCTCGAGGCGCCGAGCGCAAGGCTCGCCTCGCGCCAGTCCTGGGGAACCTGCGAGAGGGCCACCTCCGTCGTATTGATGATGATCGGAAGCGAGAGAACCGCGAGCGTGAGGATGCCGGAGAGGAGGCTCACGCCGAAGCCGCAGAAGACCACGAAAAAGGTGAGGCCGAAGAGACCGAAGACGATGGAGGGAACGCCCGCGAGGTTCGCGATCGAAAGCCGCGTCATCGTGACCCAGGCCGACGGCCGGCTGTACTCATGGAGGTAGACCGCGCTCGCAACCCCGAGCGGGAGCGCAATCACGAGAGCGCCCACCGCAAGGCAGAAGGTGCCGAGGATGCAGGGAAGAATCCCGCCCTTCGTCATGAGGTCGCGCGGGGGTTCGGTCAGGAACTCCCACGAAAGCGCGGGCCAGGCGTTGACGATGATGAGGCCGATGATGCCGAGGAGCGCCGCGATGTCAATCACCACCGCAAAGCGCATGACCGTGAAGCCAGAGGCTTCAGCAAAGCGGCGAAGCACTGCCGATTTCATTTGTTTTTCTCCAGCCCGAAGCGGCGCGCCGCATACCAGGCGCAGAGATTGAAGACGAACGTGATGAGGAAGAGCACGAGCCCCGTCGCATAAAGCGCGTGATAGTGGGCGTCGCCCACGGCGGCTTCCGCCATCTCAGCGGCGATCGAAGATGTCATGGGTCGCACGGGGTCGAAGATCGACTCCGGAATAATTGCGGCGCCGCCCGCCACCATCAGCACCACCATCGTTTCGCCGATGACGCGCGAGATGCCGAGCATGACGGCCGTTGCAATACCGCTCATCGCCCAGCGAAGCTCCACCCTGACGAGCGTTTCCCAGCGCGTGGCGCCGAGCGCGAGGCTCGCCTCGCGGATGCCGCCGGGAACGTTCCTCAGCGCATCCTCGGAAATCGACGCGATCGTCGGCACGCACATGAAGGCGAGCATGATTGACGCGTTCGTGAGATTGAGGCCCGTGGCGAGACCGAAGGTATTCTGCAACCATGGCGCAAGAATGATCATGCCGATGAAGCCGATCACGACCGAAGGAAGCGCCGCCATGAGTTCAATCATGGGCTTCACGACCCGCTTCATGCCGTCGGGCATGCCGGCGTGAATGGCGCAGGCCGTGAGCACCCCGGCGGGGACGGCGATGACGGTGGTGAGCGCCGCGCAGGCAAGGGACCCCACGATCAGGGCGCCGATGCCGAAGACCGGCGGATCATCGGTCGGATACCACTCGGTTGAAAAAAGAAAATCCTTGAGCGAGACCTGAGAGAAGATCGGCAGCGCCTGGCTGAGCAGAAATAAAACAATGGCGGCGAGCGCAAGCACGCTTACGCCGGCCGCCATCGCGAGGCACCGCCGGAAGGTCTGGTCCGCCCTGAGTTTTGCGGGCATTGCGGCCATTCCGACTGCTCCAGTTGTTCTGGAATCGATTACTTCAGATCAACGGGAACGAAGCCCGCCTTCTGAACATCCTTCTGGCCCTCAGCGGAGAGCATGAACTTGATGAGGTTCGCGGCGCTAGCCTTCACGTCGCCCGCAGTGAAGAGGTAGAGGTCGCGTGCGATCGGCCAGGTCTTGTCCTTGGCGGACTGCATGCCGGGCTTCACGTTGTTGACTTCAAGAGCGTGAGTTTCCTTATCCATGTAGCCGACACCGATGTAGCCGATTGCATTGGGGTTCTGGGAGACCGCCTGCACGACGCCGCCGTTCGAGGCCTGAATCAGGGCGCGCGGCGAGATGCGGGTCTTGCCCATCACGAGTTCCTGGAAGCACTCAAAGGTGCCCGAGGAGGAGTCGCGGCCGACGACGATGATCGGAGCCTTGGCGCCGCCCACTTCATCCCAGGACTTCACCTTGCCGGCGAAGATGTCTTTGAGCTGAGCCATCGTGAGGCCCTTCACGCCGTTCTTGGGATTCACGACCGGAATGATGGCGTCGTGGGCAACCGTGTAGCGGGTCACCTTCTTCGAGTGCGATTCAAAGTCCTGCGTTTCCTTCGCCTTCATGTCGCGCGAAGACATCGCAACGTCCGTCATGCCGTCGCGAAGGGCCTTGATGCCGTTGCCGGAACCCGTACCCGAGATCGTCACGGTGACGCCGGGATTGGCCTTCATGAAGCCTTCCGCAACGAGCTGCATCGCAGGAAGAACCGTCGTGGAGCCGTTCACCGTCACGGTGTCGGCAGCGTAGACATTGCCCATCACGGCAAAACCAGCCAGAGCGCCGAAGACGGCAGCCATCTTGTTCGTCATTTCACTTCTCTTACAAAAACAATGAATCTGAAATTCGGTGTGCTTGGGGGGGATTGGTGTTTCCCCTCAAAGCACGGGATGCAGTATGTAAAAGTGAATTGAACAGGCAGTGACGTTTTGATTAAGGTTTCATGACGGCGTACGAAAGTGCGTCATGAAAGTGTCATGAACGGGAATTTCCTCCTGAAGCTGAGGAAAGGAAGGACGTTCTCAAAGGCGCGAGGAAGCCGCAGGTCCGGACAGGCATTCCCCGGATGCCGTCCTTCATTTCAGACCGTACTGGAAGCGCACTTCCTCAAAGATCGTGATGTCGTGGGTGCCGAGCTCCTTCGGGCGCTTCACCTTTCCGCTCGCCGCCCGCACGGCGCGGACCGCGGCCTCATCGAGCACCTTGTCCCCCGAACTTTTCTTGAGCTGGATGCCGAAGAAGCGCCCTCCCGCATCCGCATGAAAGACCACCAGAGCGATTCCGACGGCGTCTTTCAGCCATCTTTTCGGCATCGGGCCCCCGACCCGTTTCCACGGCTCCGATCGCGAGCGCCCCAGTTTCAGAAACACTCACGCTTTCAAGGGCGTTGAGATCGATGCGGATGTCCGTGAAGCCGCTTCCCGGAGCATCCGGGTCTGCAATGCCGATCAGGAAAACGGCATGAATGCCGATGGAGGCTGCGAGGCCAATCCGCATGCTGTCTGAAAGATGCATCTCAGAAGCCTCCGTCAGTCCTTCTCGGGCGCCTGAGCGGCCACCATGAGCTTCTCTCCGCCCATGCGGCGAACCTGATCAACGAGGTAGATGAGCGCTTCCACAGGCGCCTTTGGTGCGGCGAGAAGCACGAGCTGGCCGGTCTCCGCCCTCAGGCGCGCAATCGTTTCGTGGAGCTTTTAAGGGAGGTCCTCCCGTGCAATCGGAACTTCATCAATCATGAAGCCTCCCGATTCGAGAAGCCTCACCTCAACGATTTTTCCGGTAATCGCTCGCGTTGCCTGCGCGGGCGGCAGCTCAATATCGAGCCCGCGGATCGTGAAGGATGCGGCAATCACGAAGAAGAGAAGCAGGATGAAGACGACATCCATCAGGGGCGTCATGTCAAGCGCATTGCGAAGCCCCGTTCTCGTGCGAATGCGGATCATGAGTGTGACTCCTTCTGCGACCTCTCCGTCTCTTTTCCGGCGAGGACGATGTTGGCGGCGAGCGTCAGAAATTCACCCATGGCATCCGCCCTGGTCTGAAACCAGGCTACGGCGATGTAGGCCGGAATGGCAATGATGAGGCCTGCCGCCGTCGTAATCAGCGCCTGCCAGAGGCCGCGCGAGAGTTCGCTCATGTCGACCCCGGTCGTCGAGGACGATACGACGAAAAATGCCCCGATCATCCCGAGCACGGTGCCGAGAAGCCCGAGAAGTGTTGCTGATTTCGCAAGCACCGTGAGAAGCGAAAAATGCAGTTCTTCGGGAATTAGCGGGCAACCTCTACTAAAGAAGTAGAACTTTAAAGCGATTACTGAGGAGCGTTTCCGGCACTGCGATAGATAGCCTGCCGGCTTGGACGCTCGCCGCTGGGCATGTCCCGCCACGTATACGTGGCGGGACATGCCCGCTATTTTTGCGTCCTGAAGCGCGTCAAGTC
>CEAD01025692.1_pt1 | contig 11435 bp, 10 predicted proteins | sample 554861 | NCBI WGS metagenome assembly CEAD01 (sample SAMEA3182053, study PRJEB8094) | gut metagenome | biome: human; feature: gut; material: Stool; isolation source: human stools | place: Canada | collected 2012-10-30
ATTATGGCTTGTCACCAGCCATGCCGGTGCAAGTGAATTAACAAGTTCTTTATTTTCAGGATTTACATATTTGGAAAATGGTGTCTTTTTGTAATTTTTGCCATATAAAAATTTAGGAAGAAAAAGCCCAATCTTATCAAACTTTGTTGTGTAAAACATACCGCTGATAAGTCCGAGTGCACTAACATGCAAATCCGATGGTTTTACCCCTGCTGCCTTAGCAATTTTGTAGCTGTTCTGAATTGCATTAGCATATGTAATAAGGCATGCACCTCCACTGTCTCCGACCATGTATACATGTGACAAGTCACCACCGTCTGGCTTCACACGTTTCTTTATAAAATCCATAGCCACAAATACATCCCTTAACTGATCAAATATCATGCAGTCAGGAACAAGCCTGTATTCTATACTGTATACAAGAAATCCTTTCTTGCAAAGCAAGGCACAAAAATATCTGTTAAACTCTTTATTGCCAAGAAGCAATCCACCGCCATGTACGTTAATTATAACTGGAAGCATAGTATCTTTAGCATTTTGTGGACGGAAAATATCCATCCTGTGTGCTTTTTTATTATCATCTGCATATGCTATATTTTCGCTAAAATCAACTCCGTCAGGAAATGTTAATTTTTCATCTCTTGTAACACATGATTTTTCAAAATCACTTCTTTGTTTATAAAATTGTTTTGTCATTACACTGTTCATTTTGTGCCTCTCGCATTTAATATATTAGATAATTTTGCAAATTGCTCAAGTGTAAGTGCCTCACCTCTCACTGTCGGCGAAAGATTACATTCCTCCAATGCCTCAATTAATTTTTCTTTTGTTATTCCTAACTCTGCACAACCACACACGCTGTTTGTCATAGTTTTTCTTCTCTGGTTAAAAGAAGCTCTTATTATACCAAACATTAATTTTTCATTATCAGCTTTTACCGGTGGTTCTTTGTATCTTTCAAGCTTTATCACTGCAGAATCAACATTTGGACGCGGCATAAAACAACTTGCCGGAACTGTAAGAACAACCTGCGGTTTCGCATAATACTGCACTGCAAGCGACAGTGCACCGTAATCTTTTGTACCGGGACCCACCTGCATTCTGTCGGCAACCTCTTTCTGAACCATAATAGTTATGCTGTCTAACGGAACTTTACTCTCAAATAGCCCCATGACAATAGGAGTTGTAATATAATATGGGAGATTAGCAACAACTTTTATCGGTTCTGAGTTGTTATGGTCTGCCGCAAGCTTAACAATATCAAGCTTTAGCACATCTTCATTAATGACAGTAACATTGTTATAATAACTTAATGTATCATTTTCAAGAATCGGAATTAATTTCTTGTCAATCTCGACCGCAACAACTTCTCTTGCTTCCTCACACAGAATCTGTGTCATAGTTCCGATTCCCGGGCCGATTTCAAGAACAAAATCGTCCTTCGTCACGCCTGCTTCACGCACAATCTTTCTCACTACATTTTCATCAATAAGAAAATTCTGCCCGTATTTTTTTTGAAATGAAAATCCATATTTATCCAGGATTTCTATTGTGTTTGTTGGATTTCCAAGATGCTTTACATTTTCAAATGCCATACAATCTCCATTCTGTTTTAAAAAAATAACTTTTTCGCATTTTCATTGGTTATATCTATAACTTCCTGTGCCGTAATTCCTTTAATCTGTGCTATCTTTTCGGCAACATATCTTATATTTCTGCTGTCATTTCTCGTTCCGCGGTGTGGCTCAGGTGCCATATAAGGGCAGTCCGTTTCAAGAACGATTCTTGTCACCGGCACTTCTTCTACCGTCTCAACAAGCTTTCGTGCATTTTTAAAAGTCACGACACCGCCTACACCTATAAAAAATCCCATATCAAGAAATTCCTTTGCTGCTTCTTTTGTATATGAATAACAATGTATCACTCCGCCGGCTTTGTCTGCTCTCTTATTTTTCATGCACTGTATCGTATCCGCACATGCTTCTCTTGAGTGGACAATTATAGGCTTATTAACATCAACTGCCGCTTCAATCTGCGTCTCAAACCACATTTTCTGGACTTCCTTCGGATTATCAAGATAATGATAATCAAGTCCGATTTCTCCAATTGCAACAACTTTTTCATTGTTTAAAGCCTGTTTTTTCAACCATTGTATATCGTGCATGGTAAGATTCCCTACGTCCTCAGGGTGAACTCCTACCGCCGCATACACTTTATCATATTTGTCTGCAAGTTCAAGTGATTTTTTACACCCGTCTAAACTTGCCCCGACATTTATTAAATACTCCAATTCACCGTTATCCGACAACATCTGACTGATAAGCTCGTCCCTGTCATCGTCAAACGCACTGTCATCATAATGGGAATGTGTTTCAAATATTTTCACTGTTGCTCTCCGTTAAATACTTTTTTATATCATAATACCGCAAAAACATAAATTCGGCAAAATATTCTCTGCCTTAATATATTATAGATTAATTGGATATGTTAGTCAAAACGTAATTCATTTTCACGATTATTTTTTTGTTCTTTTAATTGAATTCCAACCATGACTTCAATATAATAAGTAATTATTAAAACATTTTGAACGGAGAAAGCTTATATGTTTAGAAAAATGAGAAGATTTAAACAGGAATTAAACGAAACCGAATGTAAGAAAATTCTTAAAAACGAAGTCCGCGGAGTCCTCTCCGTAATCGGCGATGACGGCTATCCTTACGGACTTCCTATTGATTATTGGTATGACGAAATCGAAAACCGCATTTATTTTCATGGTGCCAAAGAAGGACATAAACTTGATGCGATTAAAAAATGTAACAAAGTATCTTTTTGCACATACGACAAAGGATACAGAAAAGACGGCGAATGGCCTCTCTATATAAACAGTGTAATTGTTTTCGGAAAAATCAGCATTGTAAATGACAATGAAAAAATAATTGAAATTTGTAAAAATCTCTGCTATAAATTCACCGATGACGAAAATTATGTCGCCGATGAGCTTGAAAAAGCAGGAAACCGCGTATGCTGCCTCGAACTTATTCCCGAACACATCAGCGGCAAACTTGTCAAAGAAAGTTAATTAATATTACATATCTGCATTGCTGCTCCGTTTTCCATAACATGAAATCCATGCTTTTCATAAAAAGGAACGTTATTTTTGTCTTCAGGCATAAGTTCAAGATACATAAAATTCTTATATTTTTCTTTAATGTATTCCACCATTCTGCCTGCAATACCCTGTCCTTGATATTCCGGATGTACAAGTACATAATGAATCTGTGCGAGCATCTCCGAATCATCAAGGACGCGTATGAGACCGACAAGTCTCGCATCGTCCCACACAGTGAGCACAGTTTGGGAATTCATAAGTGCCTTATACAGTTTTTGCGGATATTCACCCGATTTCCCGCCAAATATCGTAAGTCCGTATTCAAGCGGACACCTAATATCAGCATCAAGTTTCTTTTTGTATTTCGCCATAATTATATCACCTTCTCAAATTGTTCCACAGGTCATAAAGCTGCATGAAATCATTCCCACATTTATCCGCAGCATAAAAATATCCGTCGGAATTTTTGTTTTTAAGCAAGAACTCCGACGGAATGTTTTATCTTATATTTCTTTTTTATTATCAGCACACGGAGTTGTGACAATCACCTTTTCCGGCGTAATAATAACAGCACCTTTTGCGGTAGCCGCACCATTAAACATCTTTTCTACCATCGCTTTAAAAGTATTGACAATCTCACCTTCAGCAACATACTCTGCTGTTCCTTTTATCTGATTTCACTGCCCTCAATAATATCCTTATCAACAGTCAAAACAGAAAGATTATTCTCATCATCTGCTGCCGCAAGAATCATTCCCTGTGACTCAACGCCGCAGAGCTTGCAAGGCTTTAAGTTCGTAACTACAGCAACCTTTTTTCCAACCATTTCTTCCGGCTTATAATATGCTGCAATTCCAGAAACAATCTGTCTTACCTCATCGCCGATGCGAATCTGTGAAACAAGAAGTTTCTTTGCTTTCTTTACAGGTTCACACTTAATTACTTCACCAACCTGAATCTGAATCTTGTCAAAATCATCAATTGTAATCTCAGGCTTTTTCTCAACCTTTGGATAATCCTTAATTCCGGCTGCCTTTTTTTGTGCTTCCTGAATCTTTTCAACTTCTTTCATAACTTCTTCAAGATCAAGACGGGCAAATAATATTTCAGGTTTTTCAGTTACTTTTATATCATTTTCTCTTAAACCAAACCTGTCGAGGTCATCAAAATCTCTTTCTCCAGCCTTTGGATTTGCAGGATAAAGCTGTGCAAGAATACGCTCAGAAGTCTCAGGCATATAAGGTGTCAGAAGATTTGCTCCGACTGTAATGCTTTCAACAAGGTTATATAAAACTTCGCTGAGACGGTCTTTCTTTGTCTCATCTTTTGCAAGTGCCCAAGGCATTGTCTCATCAATATATTTATTGCATCTCTTAAAAAGAGTAAATATCTCCGTAATTGCGTCAGCAACATGAAGTGTCTTCATCTTATCTTCAACTCTTGCCTTTGTACCTGTCACAACAGCTTTAAGTTCTGCATCAAAATCAAGGCTTGCACCATTCTCATCTGTACCCGCACCTGTCGTGTCGGCACCTGTCTTTGCAACATTGCCGCCAAAATACTTATTTGACATGGCAATTGTTCTGTTTACAAGATTACCAAGCGTATTGGCAAGGTCTGAATTCATACGCTCAACCATAAGCTCCCATGAAATAACACCATCATTTTCAAAAGGCATTTCGTGAAGGACAAAATATCTTACAGCGTCAACGCCAAACATATCTACAAGGTCATCTGCATAAATAACATTGCCTTTTGACTTACTCATCTTACCATCGCCCTGCAAAAGCCATGGGTGTCCAAATACCTGCTTTGGAAGCGGTTCACCGAGTGCCATAAGGAATATCGGCCAGTAAATCGTATGGAATCTGATAATATCCTTTCCGATAAGATGAAGGTCTGCCGGCCAGAACTTCTTATACTGTTCGCTTGAGTTACCGTCTGCATCATAACCTATACCTGTAATATAGTTAGTAAGAGCATCAAGCCACACATAGACTACATGCTTATCATCAAAATCAACCGGGATACCCCATTTGAAAGATGTTCTTGATACACATAAATCCTGAAGTCCAGGAAGAAGGAAATTGTTCATCATCTCATTCTTTCTTGAAACAGGCTGAATAAATTCAGGATGTGTATTAATATGCTCGATAAGTCTGTCCGCATACTTGCTCACCCTGAAGAAATATGCCTCCTCCTTAGCCGGCTTAACTTCACGTCCACAGTCAGGACATTTACCATCTACAAGCTGTGACTCTGTCCAGAATGACTCACATGGTGTACAATACATTCCTTCATATGAACCCTTATAAATATCACCCTGGTCATAAAGCTTCTTAAAAATCTTCTGAACCTGTTTTTCATGATAATCATCTGTAGTACGAATGAACTTATCATATGATGTATTCATCAAATCCCATATTCTCTTAATCTCACCTGATACATTATCAACAAATTCTTTTGGTGTAATGCCGGCTTCTTCAGCTTTAAGCTCAATCTTCTGTCCATGTTCGTCAGTTCCTGTCTGGAAAAACACATCATAGCCCTGCTGTCTTTTATATCTTGCAATGCTGTCCGCGAGAACTATCTCGTAAGTATTACCGATATGTGGTTTGCCTGAAGTATAGGCAATCGCTGTTGTCATATAAAATGGTCCTTTATTCTGTGGCATTGTCATAGCCTCCTAACTCTTTACTGTTTCAATCTAAAGATGAAATAAGCTTCATACACTTAAAACATCCGCCATTTAATTAAATATTGTAGCAAAACTGATTTAATATATCAAGAGCCGCATTTTGCGTGCAGTGATAAAATATAGTATAATAAGTTAAGTTTACAACAACGGATTTCAGGAGGGTTTATATTTGAAAATTACAAAAAAACGCTTTTTATTAATATTTACATCATTAATCCTGTCATTTTCACTTCTTGCCGGTTGTCATTCTGCAGACACTGTCCGTAATAACCAGCAAAACACTGTAGATTCTGCCTCATCAGAAAATGAAAATTTCAGGGAATTTACCGATGCAATTTTTCGTGATAATGTCTCAGGAGATATTCTTTCCCTTCATACGATATTACAACATCCTGAAAACTACGGTATTACCAATTATGAAAAAACACTCGGCAGATACAATCTCGATAATCCAACGGACAGCTCAGATATATCTGACTGTCTGACGCAGCTTAATTCGTTTGACAAAAACAGTCTTTCAAAAGACCAGCAGATTACATATGAATTATTAAAAAAATATCTTCAAACAAAACTCGAATACTGCGATTTATTTCTGCTTGATACAGACTTATCGACAACAATAGGAATACAGGTTCAGCTTCCTATCATATTTGCGGAATATACATTCAATGAAGTAAAAGATATTGACGAATATCTTTGTGCTGTCGAAGATACGGACGAATTTTTTGAAAATCTTATCGAATATGAAAAAATGCGAAGCGAAAAGGGCTATTTTATGGAAACCTCCCTCGCAGAAGAAATCATTGAGCAGTGCAATACATTTATAGACAGTGCCGATGATGGTTATCTTATAACAACATTTGAAGAAAAGCTGAACAATTTACCGGAACTTGATGAAACGCAGAAATCTTCTTACCAAGAAAGAAACAAATCTGCCGTAAATGAACATGTGATTAAAGGTTACCGTATTCTTGCAGACGGCATTGAACAGCTTAAAAATACAGGAAAATACAGCGGCGGTCTCTGCAACTATCCAAACGGACAGAAATACTACGAATACCTTGTAAATAACCAGATGGGCTGGTCCAAAACCATTGATGAATACGACGCTCTTCTTGATTCGTATATAAGCCGAAATATTGCCTCTATACAGGGGTTATACAGAAAAAATCTTGGACTTTCCGACCAGTTCAACACATTTCATTTTCAATATACACAGCCAATGGAAATCCTTTCAGATTTAAAAGAGAAAATAAAAACATCATTTCCTGAGGGAGCCGATGTCAATTATGAAGTAAAATATATCACAAAAGCATTACAGGATTATGCAAGCCCTGCAATGTATTTTACTCCTCAGATTGACAACAATGCTGTCAACTCAATATATATCAACCCCAAAAGCACCGGCTCTTCAGATATTTATACAACACTTGCACATGAAGGATTTCCGGGACACCTGTATCAGATTACATATTTTGCAAACAAAAATTCTGATTTAATCAGACACATTATCCAGCCCGGCGGATATATTGAAGGCTGGGCCACTTACTGTGAAGCTCTTTCTTACCAATATGCCGACACAGATAATGCTCCGTTAAATACTCTTATGCAGCTTAATTATTCAACTATTATGCTAATCTATGGAAAAGTAGATATTGGTGTCAACTACTATGGCTGGTCAGAAGATGATGTATACAATTTTATAAGTTCATATGGATTTAATGACAAATCCGTTGCTACACAGATGTACTCGCAGATGCTCTCGGAACCTGCAAATTATTGCAAATATGTTCTTGGCTATGTGGGATTTATGGAATTAAAAGCTGCCGCCATGCAAAAACAAGGCAACAGCTTTAATCTTAAAGAATTTCATCAGTACATCCTCGATATGGGACCTGTACAATTTGACATATTGTTTGAAAATCTGCCTGAATAAAATATCTGCGGATTGGTTTTCCACATAAAAATATTTATTATGTTATCTTTTCCACAATCAGCAGAATCTTATTCCACAAGTTGGACCACAACATAAATTAAGGCATAAAAGCGTCATGCAATATCCGCCCGGATTCATAGTAGTTCTGCCATATGACTGTCCTCTTCCTGCATACCATTGTCCACCACTTTGAAGCTGTCTGTAAAGATTCTGATATGCTACATTATCAGGGTCTATCTCCACGGCATGCTTTGCATGCTCAAGTGCTGTTGCAGTGTTACCGGCTCCCGAATTTGCCTGTGCACTGTAATAGTACCATCTTCCGTCACGGTTATCTATTCCATTAAGGACATTAATTGCCTCCTGAAAAGCTCCGCTGTTAATATAATTTACAGCCGCTTTGAGATGCATTCCTGTCTCATCATCTCCCATATTATCTGTGCGGTTCTGACCTCCGCTATAAGAATATCCACCAAATCCAAACGGTCCAAATCCCCAGAATCCACCAAAATCTCCATACGGATTACCATTCTGCTGATTATCTCCGTCATAGCCATAACCGCCACCTGATGAGCGTCCTGTCTGACCGTATCCGGAATAACCTCCATATCCGGAATATGAACTTCCGGATGAACTGTATCCCATCTCTTTTTCTTTCATTATCTGATTATAAGCCTGCTGGACTATCTTAAACATCTCTTCTGCTTTATCCTTATTCGGATTGTTAATATTAGCATCCGGATGATATTTACGGCTTAATGCCCTGTATGCTTTTTTTATCTCTTCGTCAGATGCATCCCTTGATACACCTAATACCTGATATGGATCACTCACTTATTTACTCCTGTATTAACATTAATTATTTTTCTTCTCATGTCTTAACTTCGCCGCATCAAAACGCGTCCAGACACCAGAATATATTATGTTTCTTAAAATCTCAACATCATTAATAATAGGAAGACGTTCAAAATATCTTGCACATTCCGCCATTATACTATTAAGCAGATTTCCTACATAATTATCAAAATCCAGCTGTTTCATATATGGAATAAGCATATTATAATTCTTTTTTTCAACATCTTTTTCCAAATCGTCATATGCATCAAGTATATAAATATACTTGCCGAGAAAAAAGCCCAGCTTTGAAAGCGTCTCATGCCATTCATCGTCACGCCATGCTGTTATTGCCGCAAGCTGCTTACCAAAACAATATGAAACTCTGTCAATATCATTACATTTCTGTGCTTCAAGTTCAGATAAATCCTTTAGTGACGACTCTATTATACGTGCTTTGTTTTCGTATTTCTTCCTTATTATATTAACTTTGGAATTATAGCTGTCTGCAAGAATCTTTCTCGTAACTTTATGTTCATCATTCCAGTCATCCATACATTTATAATACATCATAAGTATATTCATATCCGCAACATAATCTGTAACTTCATTAATGCGGTATTCATGCTTTGCAACCGGATGGACCAAACACTTTTCCTTTCCATATTCAGTCTTTGGTTCGTATAAACCACTTAACAGCATTATTAAAAAAGTCATATCATAACTGAGTGATATTTTACCGGTAAATCCGTATTCCTTTCCAAGTACCTTGCATAATCCGCAATAGTACGACCTGTAAACATCAAATTCACGAAACTTCAACTCAGGCTTATTAACAACCACATATCCGTACAAAGACCTCTTCCTCCTGCAAACAACAAGCCGGACATTCGGTAAATGAACTACAACATTCATCCGCCGGCTATCCGACTTGCTGTTATCATATAACAACTTACTTTTACAGTCAATTACAGCAAAAGATTTATTATAAAATGTTTATAATTATAGAATTATTCTAAATTAATTACTCATCAGGACTTGTCCCGAACTTATAAAGCTGACTGTAGTAATCAAGTTCTTCTTCTAGTCCTGTTCCATGTGTCAAAAGCCCTGTGCAATCATTTGAAGACACTGCATCTGCCATATCAAGATAATCTTCATCGTCATAATAACTGTCATCACCATAAGCCTCGTCATTTCCAAGCATTTTACGGCTAATCAGATAATCCTCATCATCATAATAACTGTCATTTTTCTCCGAATTTCTGCGTGGATACATAATCTCTGCCTCCTTTCACTATCAAGATAGTGTTAGTGTTCCCAGAGTAAATTTTATAATTCATATATTGCGTTTACTATTGCAATCAAAACTATATTATGTTATGCTTTGTGCAGAATATATTCTAATACAAGGCAAAGTAAATTTTTCTTATTTTCTATTTAACATTCTTTATTCCGGTTTAAGTATCCGCCAAAAGCGGCTTTTTGTAATTTATAACCGGATATTCGCACTCATGTGCTCCAGAAAATCTATCAATTCACTTGCCGTCAATCCCAATAATCAAGTATAATTAAAGAAAGGAAATACTGAATGTCCAGTACACCATACGATGATGTATTCCGTACACTTCTTACTGATTGTACGGAACTTATGATTCCGGTTGTCAATGAAATTTTTCATACCGATTATACCGGAAATGAAAAAATACGTCTGCTCCAGAACGAGCATTTTATACAGATGCCCGACGGCAGTAAGCAGGAGCGAATCACAGATTCCAGCTTTGAAATTATGAGTGGCAACACATGCAATATAAAATGTAAAAAGCGGTACCACATTGAATGTCAAAGTTTTGAGGATGGCAGCATGGTTGTGCGTATGTTTGAATATGATACACAGATTGCACTTGAAAACAGGGAACTTACGCCCGATACTCTTACTGTAAGTTTCCCCGATTCTGCAATCATATCGCTACGTCATACATCACACACCCCTGATAAGATGAATATCAATATCTTAACTCCCGGAGGAAATGTGTCTTATAATATTCCCGTTTTAAAAGTAAGACAGTATTCCGCCGATGAACTGTTTGAAAAACATCTGTTTTTTCTCATACCTTTTCATATTTTTGTATATGAAAAAGACTTTAATGAAATTGAACAAAATGATGAAAAATTAAAGAAATTAGAAGCTGAATACACATACATTACAAAGCATCTTAACGAGGCGAGCCACGCCGGTATTCTTTCAGAATACACAAAAGCAGCAATTCTTGAGATGTCCTGCAAGGTTGTAAAACACCTCGCCGCAAAATATAAAAAAATAGAAAAAGGAGTGAATCTTAATATGGGTGGTAAAGTTTTAAATTACAGAGCCAAGGATATTTTAAACCGTGGACGTGCCGAAGGCTTCATTGAGGGCGAAGAACAGACCAAAATTCAGATTGCAACAAAACTGCTCACCTGTGGAAATGATATTAAGTCAGTCGCTGATATTACGGAACTGCCTGAAGAAACCGTATCAAAACTGGCTGAAAAGATTTAACAAAGCAAGCCGGGGATTAAACTGTATCCATATAGGACAAATTTAATTCCCGGCACGCTTATATCATTACATCGCTACATCAACTTTATCTACAGCTGCCATTCCTTTCTGTCACTTTACATATTAAAATTTTCTTAGATATGCTGTCATCATATCTATAACTTCGCTGCTTTCGTCAAGAAATGGTTCAAAGACACTGAATGCATGTGTAAGATTTTTATTTTTTGGATAATCGATAAGTTCATGCTCCTTTTGTGCCGCAGCAAGTGCTTTTTCAAAATTAATTGTATATTTCCGCAGATAATCATTATGGCTT
>CEAD01017878.1_pt1 | contig 11298 bp, 8 predicted proteins | sample 554861 | NCBI WGS metagenome assembly CEAD01 (sample SAMEA3182053, study PRJEB8094) | gut metagenome | biome: human; feature: gut; material: Stool; isolation source: human stools | place: Canada | collected 2012-10-30
ATCTAACTGATTAACATTTCAACAAAGAAGCTGTGGTTGGAGCCTCCCGAAAACCGTCTTTGCGGTAGGTGATGTTCCACCAATCCACAGCATCCTGAACTTATTGTAGCATTCCGCTGGAGAGCGGTCTATAAATACTACTATTTTATTATACGAGGTGTATACACCATCGGCGTAAGTGTTGTATTGGGTGCCGGGGCAGGCGTATTGCAGGTAATAGAGGCCGTTATGCTTTGTGATAAAGGCACCCTCAATGTAGGGTTTGCCGATGGCGTTGAACATGGCAGTCAGGCTTTCGGCACTCAGGCCGGGGATGCTTGCCATCTGCGGCGGCAGATTCAGCTTGCCGGTCTTGGGGTCATAGAACTGCTTCATGGACTGGTACAGCACGCTGGCTTCCCGGTCTACGATGCCGTTGTTGCCGGGGCGTTCGTAGCCAAGGGTAGTTTCATTGCCGAAGATCAGCTCCTGCTTTTCACCGATGGGGGTCATGGTGTCCGGATTCAGCTCCACGCCGTAGATGGGGGCAATATTGGAACAGCCCCAGTAGAAGTACACCCGGCCATCGTCATCGCAGAACAGATCCGGGTCCCAGAAAGCAAAGGGCGCAGAAACCTCGATAAACGGCTCGGTCAGGGGGTCAGCGGTGCGCAGGATGGGGCAGTTGCGCCCCTTGCGGCTGGCGCAGAAGTAGAGGTAATTGCCCACCTGCCGCACATCCGGCGCGTAGTCATAGATCAGCAGGTTGGGGTCTGCATGGAAGTTCCAGTCCAGAAGATCCTCCGAGTACCAGAACCCTGCCGACATGGAAACGAACAGATAATATCTGCCTTTGAAGTACACCAGCGTCGGGTCTGCGCCCTCCCGGAAACCCGCTGTGCGGGGGCCTTCCTTCATGTGCTGGTAGCGGTAGCCCAGATCAAGGGGGTTGCAATAGGTCTGTTTCATCGAAGCTTACTCCTTGGCAATGCCCTGCAATACACGGTTCAGCTGCTTGATGTCCTCTTCCGAAGTGCCCGCCTGCATCAGCATGGATTGAATGGTCATCCGCTGCATGGCACGCTCCATCATGGCCACCAGAGCCGGATTGTCCTTCACGGCGGCAGCAACGTCTCCGCGGGAAGCAGCGGCCTTTTCCCGGATCTGCTTCAGGATGGGACCGGCTTTCGGGTCTGCCATGGCGGCAGCCATGTTGTCCTTCACCGACCAGCAGCTTTCGTCCAGCTCGCCGTCAAACCAGTTGGTCACGTTCTTGCGGTTGTCCATGGCGTAATCCGGGTTGGGGGCGTCCACCTTGTTCACCAGGATCACGCTGCTGTGCTCACCGGAGCGTGCCTCAATGCTGTGCTTGCCGGTAATGGGCAGCTGGAAGGTGAACACCTTGTCGCCCTGCTTGGTCTCCACCAGCTGACCGTCCTTGTACAGCGAGACCTCCGGCAGATTGGAGTAGACCTTGATCTCGGTCACATCCTCGGCGCGGTCCACATAGCGGCTGCCACACAGGTGCACGAACGGCTCCTTGCTCCAATAGGCCTTGTAGAGATAGAAGGGGTCTTTTTTGATCTTGCGGTCAAAGGTGACAAGTCCCTTCTGGTTCTCGCCATGCTTGCCGCCCTCATCGCGTCCATCGGCGGCAAAGTCGAACATGTTCCACACATGGGTCGCCCACAGCCAAGGACGGTCGGCAATCATCTTAGCAATGTGCTCGTGGTAAACGCACTGGTAGCTCTCGGTGTAGTCGCCCTTTTCCGGGTGGCTGCTCTGGTACTGGGGGTTGGCGTCTGCGCCATACTCCGAAAAGCCGATGCAGCGGTCCGGAAAATCGGCATGGTATTTGTCAAAGAACTCGTCGTTCTGCTCAAGGTCCCCCAGATACCAGCCGAAGTAGAGGTTGTAGCTGTTCACGTCCGGGATCTCCAGAATGGGGCTGGTGGTCTCCAGCATAAACACGTTTGCCATGGTGGTCTTGCGGGTGGGGTCCAGCTTGTGCGCCAGCTCGTTCAGCAGACGGTGGTTTTCCAGCAGATCCTCGTTGACAGCAGAAGCAGCGGTGATCTCGTTAGAAAGGCCCCACACGGCAATGCAGGGGTGGTTGTAGTTCTGGACGATCAGTTCCTCCATTTGGGTCAGGGTGTTGGCACGGCCGTTGGTCATGTGCATGGTGATGTAGGGGATCTCTGCCCAGATGACAAGGCCCTTTTCGTCGCACAGGTCATAGAAATGCTGTGCGTGCTGATAGTGGGCCAGCCGGATGGTGTTGGCCCCGATCTCCAGAATGAGGGCAATGTCCTCCTCCATCATTTCGTTGGTCAGGGCAATGCCCGCGTCTTTGCGGTCCTGATGGCGGGAAACGCCACGCAGCGGGTAGCTGCGTCCATTCAGGAAAAAGCCCTTCTGGGGGTCAATCTCAAATTTCCGGCAGCCAAAGCGGGCAGATGCTTCCTCGCCGTTGTCCAGTTTCGCAGATACGGTATAGAGGAAGGGGTCATCAATACCATCCCACAGGTGGGCATGGTCCAGCGTGAAAACCGCCGTTGCGGTGCCGTTCTCTACCGGAGCAGTGAGGGCCTGTCCTTCCAGTGCAAAGGTTACGCTCTGTGCGCCCACCACGGCGGCTTCCACGGTGACCTCGGCGGTTTTAGCGGCAAGGTCGGTGACGATGGGGGTCACCTTCAGCGCGGGGGTACCGTTGTCTGGCAGGGCAAAGTGCTCTGCCGGGACGATGTGCAGGGTCACATCCCGGTAAAGGCCGCCGTAGAAAGTGAAGTCTGCCTTCTGGGGGTATACGGTGTCGTTGTCGCTGTTGTCCACGGAAATTGCCAGCAGATTTTCCTCTTGGAGGTGGTCGGTCAGGTCCACCCGGAAGGTGGAGTAGCCGCCCTTGTGCTGGGCCAGCTTTTCACCGTTCAGGTAAACGGCGGCGGTCATGGCTGCGCCGTCCAGCTGCAAAACAGCCTTGCTGCCTGCCGGGATGGTGGGCTTTGCCAGGGCCAGCGTATACCAGCAGGTGCCGCGGTAGTAATCGTTGCCGCCGTCCTGACCGTCCACCGCATTCCAGGTGTGGGGCAGGGTGATGGCCTCACCCATAATGGCGGTGGGGATGCCGGTGTTCTCCTTGGTAAAATGCCAGTTGCTATGATTCAGCAGGATGGTTTTGCTCATGGTAAAAACTCCTTTGTAAAAGATGGATCAAATCGGCAAAAACCGAAAGAGCGTATGAGCCCTTTCGGTCTTTGCAGGTTATTACTGCATGTTTTCTGCAATTACTTCATGGCGAAGGGCTTCTTTTTTGTCCGCGATGCGCTTCTGGACGTTGACCATTTCCTCCTTGGTCAGGGGGCAGCCGACCATGGCAAGCAGGGTGATGAGCCAGCCCAGCATCGGCAGACCGTATTTGATGGCAAGGGTCATCCAGAAGATGCCGGAGGTGTAGGCATCCGTGGGCTGGGGCATGGTTGTGGTGTAGCCCAAAATAGCCACGGCACCGGTGGCGACGACGGCAGCCACCGAGGTGATGAGCTTGTCGATGAGGCTGTAAGTACCGGAGACGACTGCCGGGATGTAACGGCCGCTGCGGTCCAGCTCGTAGTCGATGGTGTCAGCCATGTAAGAAGTGTTGGAGGTGGTGATGCACATGTTGGAACCGTTCTGCAGCAGGGTCAGCAGGACGTAAACGATCATGTTCCAGCTGCCCATCACGCCAATCTGACGGGTATCCGTGAAGATGAAGAACAGGATCAGCACAGCGGTGATGGCCATGCTGATGCAGGTCCAAGTCACGATGCCCTTCTTGCTGCCCTTTTTGCCCACATACTTTGCGCCGAAGGCGGCAAAGAAGATGGAAGGCACCATGCTGATCACGCCAAGGGTGGTGGCAAGACCCATGTTGCCGATCAGGATACCATTCAGCATGGTGTTGATGATGGCCTGGCTGCCTACCTGCTGTGCCAGCTTGTCGGAAGCGTTGGAGGCGATGTAGCACTGCAGGGGCTTGTTGTGCTTGAGCACTTCAAGGACATCCGCGATCTTCAGCGGCTCGTGCTTTTTGTTGGTGCCCTCAAAGCTTTCGGGCTTATCGTAGGCAGAGATACCGGCGCAGACGATCAGGGTGCCGATGCCGGCAATAATCAGGACGATGGTGCAGACCATGCTGAGAAAGTCCTGATTGAAGGTGCCGCCGCACTTGGGCAGGATGACGGTGTAGATCAGCATGCTCATGCCCATGGGCACGGCGTAGTTCAGTGCAGTGGTCCAGACACCGATGGTGGGACGCTGCCGGGGATCGTTGGTCATGATGGCGGGCAGGGTCTGGGCGGTCATGTTGGTGACGGTGTAGCCGATGATGTAAATAATGTAGGTCAGGGCGAACACCGGCAGGCCGAGGCCCTTGCTGGAGCACAGGTTGAACATGCACAGCAGGCCCACCGCTTCAATCAGGTAGCCGCTGATCAGCAGAACGCGCAGCTTGCCGAAACGGGTGTTGACGCGGTCATAGACGAACGCCAGCATCGGGTCGGTGAAGCCGTCCAGAATGCGGGCCAGCATCAGGATGATGCCAACGGTTGCAGTGGTGATGCCGTAGCCGATGCTGGCAGAATAACTTGCCATACCGATCAGGGAGTAGACGCTCATGCCCACAAAGGCGTTGCAGGCGTAGCAGATGATCTGCCATGTTTTGGCGCGGCGATACTGAACGCCGTCTACCTCACTGGCGCTGGGTTTCTTTTGGAACATAATGATTTTCCTCCTTTTTGTGTGAAACGGGTTCCGCTTTTCTTGACACCAGAATAACAGAATGCAACAGGTACTGCCGGATAAAAAACTGGAATTGAGGATAAAAATTCGCGCAGTTCTGATCGCTCAACGAAAAATTCACCAATAACGTGAAAAATTATCCTTTTTGCTCCGCGCAGACCTGTTACAATAGGCACAAGAGAAAACTCGGCTTCTGAATAATCTGAATAAAAGGAGAACCATCATGCAGAAATTTGAAAAAGGTTTTTTCATCGGTGCTGCAACAGCAGCCCATCAGGTAGAGGGCAACAACACCAACAGCGACTACTGGGCACAGGAGCAGCTGCCCCATTCCAGCTTTACGGAACCCAGCGGCATTGCCTGCGACCATTATCATCGGTATGAGGAAGATATTAAGCTGCTGGCCGATGCCGGGCTGAACGCCTACCGTTTTTCCATCGAGTGGGCACGGGTGGAGCCGGAGGAAGGAACGTTCGACCCGGAAGCCATTGAACACTACCGCAGGGTGATCGCCTGCTGCAAGGCACACGGCGTAGAGCCCATCGTCACCCTGCTGCACTTCACCAGCCCCAAGTGGCTTATCTGCAAGGGCGGCTGGGAAGCAGAATCCACGGTCGAGGATTTTAAGCACTATGCAGCCTATGTCATGGAGCAGCTGGGCAGCGAGCTGCGCTATATCTGCACCATCAACGAAGCCAACATGGGCCTGCAGCTGGCCGCTATTTCCAAGCGGTTCCGCCTGATGGCAGAACAGGCTGCCAAGAATGCCGCCGCAGCCGGAAAGTCTGCCGAGGGCACAGTGCAGGTGGGCATGAACTTCCAGAAGATGATGGAAAACATGAAGTATGCTGCCATGGAGAACGCGCAGGTGTTCGGCACACCCCAGCCGCAGATCTTTGTCAGCGAGCGCACCCCGGAGGGCGATCTGCTGGTGCTGCGCGCCCATGCAGCCGCACGGGATGCCATCAAGGCCATCTGCCCGGAAGTCAAGGTGGGCTTGACCCTTTCGCTCCACGACTTGCAGGCACAGCCCGGCGGCGAAGCCTTTGCCGAGGCCGCATGGCAGGAGGAGTTCACCCATTACCTGCCCTACATCAAAGAGGATGACTTCTTAGGTGTACAGAACTACACCCGCACCCTTTACGGCCCGCAGGGGCAGCTGCCGGCACCGGAGGGCGCAGAGCTGACCCAGATGGATTACGAGGTCTATCCGCAGGCACTGGAACACGTCCTCCGCAAGGTGGCAGAAGATTTCAAGGGCAATCTCATCGTCACCGAAAACGGCATTGCCACCGCCGATGACACCCGCCGTGTGACGTTTATCCGGCAGGCACTGGAGGGCGTGCAGCATTGCATCGCTGACGGCATCCCGGTGAAGGGCTACTTCCATTGGAGCCTGATGGACAACTTTGAGTGGCAGAAGGGCTATGCCATGCAGTTCGGCCTGATCGCCGTGAACCGTGAAACCATGGAACGGACGGCAAAGCCCAGCCTTGGGGTGCTGGGTAGTTACGCAGAAAGATAAGCTGCAATAGCAAAAAACAGGCTGCGGAAGATGCTTCTCGCAGCCTGTTTTGGCTCAGTGGGAAAGATGCAGACCATGGACACCATCCGCAACCACGGCGGCGATCACATCAATTTGTTTCTGCGCCAGTTTTGCATCGGTGTTCAGAAGCCCCGAAAGGCCGTTCATTACAAAAATCAGGATGGCTCCGACATTTTCATATTGGGATGGTTCCATGTTTGCGAGTTTGATTTGTTCCAGAATGGCATCTCGCAGATGCTGTGTAAAGCGGTTCATGGCTGATGCCGGAACGACACCGAGGTAATCGGTTGCCTGCTGGAGAGAAGCAAACATCTCCTGCACAAAGGTCTCCGGCGCATCCAGCAGCTGCTGTGCGCCGCCCATATTGTCGCAGACGAGCTGGACCGTCTGCCGCTCTATTTCGGCGGTGAGCGCATCCAGCGTTTCGTAGTGGGAATAAAAGGTCGTTTTGTTGATCTCGGCGCGTTCGGCAATTTCTTTGACCGTGATCTTTTCGATGGGCTTCTCCCGCAGCAACGCAATAAACGCTTTCTGAATGGCACGCTTCGTTTTTTTGACACGGATATCCATACAATTCCTCCGTCAATGTATTTCGTAAAGGATGCTTAACCAACGCTTTGAAGGTGAACCGTTGCTTAAACACCGGACACGCCGGAAACTGCTGATTGCAGCCCATGCGCCACAGTGCTATTATAGCACCACAGGAATGGATAAGCAACTAAGGGTTGCAAATCTGATTCGTAAATACGATAAATCATCGGAAGACAATCCACGATGAAGTGGAATGGCTGAAGCAGAGCAACATGATCTGAGAAAAAGGAGAATGAAAATGATGGATTTCAACAGTGTCAAAGGCAAGGTAGCAATCGTTACCGGCGCAAGCCGCGGCATCGGCCGCGCCATTGCCGAGTGCTTTGGCGAAAACGGCATGAAGGTGGTTTGTGCAGCTCGCAGCGCAGAGCAGGGGCAGGCTGTGGCAGACGGCATCTGCGCCAAGGGCGGCGATGCCATCTTTATCCAGACCGATTGCAGCAAGGCTTCTGCCATCAAGGAACTGGTGGACAAGACGGTGGCACATTACGGCAAGCTGGATGGCGTTGTCAGCAACGCAGGCATCGGCATGGGAGGCACACCGCTGCATGAGTATGAGGTAGAGGATTACGAGAAGATCTTCTCCCTGAACAGCGAGGGCGTCTTTGCCGGGATGAAGTACGGCGCAGAAGCCATCCTCAAGAGCCACAGCGAGGGCGGCTTTCTCATCAACGTGGCATCGGTGGCGGGTCTTGTACCCCAGCGCGGACAGGCACTGTACAGCGCCACCAAGTTCGGCGTGGTGGGCATGACCCGTGCAGCGGCACTGGATTACGCAGAATACGGTATCACCGTCAACGCCATCTGCCCCGGTTACACCAAGACCAGCATCTTCGGTGATGCACCGGCTGCGGCCATGGACTTTTTTGCATCCGACTGCCCGGCAAAGCGGATGGGCGACCCGGAGGAGTGCGCCGCACTGGCACTTTTCCTTGCCAGCGGTATGGCACGGTACATCACCGGTGCAGCCATCCCGGTGGACGGTGCACTGTCTGCCGGGCACCAGAGCGTCAGCAGCTGGAAGCACCCGGAAATTTTGACCGACGGCAAGCTGAACAGCCAGAGCACCATTGCAGCCCTGATGGAAAACGAGGCCGCAAAAGCCGTTGTGGAGCAGTACTTGCCCGGCTTTGCTGACAATCAGCAGGCAAAAGCCGCATACGGTATGACCTTTGGTAAGATCGGCTCCATGCTGGGTCTGCCGGAAACGGCACTGAAAGCACTGCTGGATGCGCTGGATAACCTGTGACTGAAACCGCTCTGAAAGCCCCATGACCGGGGTTTTCGTTCTATCTGTGTACGGTTGACTTTTGGAGGAGATCATGAAAAACGAAGCACTTTTCCGTACCGGCTCTGTCTGGAAGTCCATTATTTCTATGGCGGTGCCCTCCATCATCATTATCCTTGTCATGGTGCTGTACAACATGGCGGATATGTTTTTTGTGGGCTGTCTGGGCGATACTGCACAGGTGGCGGCGGTCTCCGTTGTGGGACCGGTGTTTTCGATCCTTGCGGCGGTGGCAACGATGCTTGGCGCAGGCAGCAGTGCTGTCATTGCACGCTGCTTTGGCGCGGGTGAGATCGAGCAGGGCAAGATCTGCTCCTCGCTCTGCTTCTGGACCAGCTTTTTTCTGGGCGTTCTGGTCAGCATCGGTCTGCTGGTGGGCAGAGTGCCGCTTCTGGGAATGCTGGGCTCGAATGCAGAGATCTTCCCCTACGCGGAGCGGTATCTTCAGGTCCTGGCACTGGGTGCGCCGTTTTTTATCCTGTCCAACAGCATGGCGATGCTGGTGCGTGCAGAGGGAGCGGCAAAAGAGGGCATGATCGGCAATCTTCTGGGCACGCTGATCAACTGCATTTTTGACCCGCTGTTTATTCTGGTGCTGAACTTCGGTGTCAGCGGTGCGGCTGCCGCCAGTGTGCTGGGCAACCTTGTGGCGACTGCCTGCTATCTGCGCTACATCGTCAAGCACGGCACGGTGCTGACCGTTGACTTCCGCCCGGCTCTGAAAAAGCCGCAGATGCTGGGCGAGCTGCTGGCCATCGGTCTGCCCAACGGCATCAGCAGCCTGCTGGCCGGGTTTGCATCCTCCTTCAGCAACCGGCTGTTGGTGACCCACGGTACGGCGGCGGTCGCAGCTATGGCAGCGGCAGGCAAGACGACCATGGTCATCAGCATGATCGCCATGGCGATCTGTATGGGCTGCCAGCCGCTTCTGGCGTACAGCTACGGCGCAGGCGACTCAAAACGCCTGAAACAGCTTTTGAAGGACCTGATCCTGCTGACCGTTGTTTTTGGCGTCCTTGCCGGAGCTGCCAGCTTTGCCGGACGCAATGCGCTGATCGGGATGTTCATCAAGGAAGAAGACACTTTCCGTCTGGGAACGCAGCTGGTGGTCTATCTGGTTCTGGGCAGCCCGGTGATCGGTCTGACCTATCTGGCAACCAATCTGCTGCAATCTGTGGGCAGGGCAAGCGGTGCGGTGGTGCTCTCTCTTTTGCGGCAGGGGCTGCTGCTGATCCCGCTGCTGTACCTGATGAATGCGCTTTGCGGCGTGCAGGGCATTGCGGCGGCGCACCTGATAGCAGACGTTGGTGCTGCGGCTATCTCTGCGGGCATCCTGCTGCACTGGCTCCGGGCCTCGATGGAAAAAACGGCGGAAGTATGATATACTGTTTTTATCAATGAGCCGGAGGGGTTACACATGGATGTTCTCCAGAATATGATGCCGCTTTCCGAACTTGTCCAGTGCGGCGGCAATGTTTATACATGGTGCTATGATGCACAAGGTGTGCTCTTGCGGAGCAACTGCCCGGACGAGGCATTCCTTGCCAGCGCATTTGAGCTGTTCGGCTGCAAACAGCGGATGCTGGAGCATGGGAACCGGGACGATGTGCCCGTTACCTTGGGAACGGCGCTGGGGCTTTTGTGGGGCGCAGCCTTTGAAAAGGAAGAGGGAAAACTGAAGCGCGTCTGGGTCATCGGGCCGGTGTTCTATCAGGATGTGACGCTGCGCGGGATCGAGGACGGACTGAAATATTACAGCAAGCTGGAGATCAGTGTGGCATGGACGATCCAGCTATACAAAGCTCTTGAAAAAGTCCCTACCCTGCAAAACACCATTATGAACCGCTATCTGCTGATGATGCACTACTGCCTCACCGGGCAGCGGCTGGAGCTGAGCTGTGTCAACAGCAGCACAGCGCAGGAGGAGCGGCTGAAAAGCTCTGCCATCCCCCACGACCGGCATAAGATCTGGATGGCGGAGCAGGGAATGCTGCAAATGGTCCGCACCGGAGATATGAATTACAAGCAGGCACTTTCCAATAGTATGAGTATGAGTGCGGGTGTGCCGGTACAGAGCAGCGATGTGCTACGCCAGAGTAAGACCTCCATCATCGTGTTCACCTCGCTGGTGTGCCGTGCTGCCATTGAGGGTGGTCTTTCCCCGGAGGAGGCGTACTCGCTGGGGGACAGCTACATTCAGGCGGCAGAATCGGCAAAATCGCTGGATGAGCTGAGCCCCCTTGCAATGATGATGTACGATGATTTCATCCGACGTGTCCACAAACACCGGACAAACCCGAACCTCAGTAGACAGATCCAGAAGTGTGTGGATTATATCGAGATGAATCTGGACAAAAAGATCGTAGCGGAAGATCTTGCCGCCCTGGTGGGCTACACAGAATATTACCTCACCCACAAATTCAAGGAAGAAACGGGTCTGAGTGTCACGAACTATGTAAAGTTTGCAAAGGTCGAACGTGCGAAAGTTCTGCTGAAAAGTACACCGTTCAGCGTCCGGGAAATTTCCGAGCAGCTTGGCTTTGCCACCCGCAATTATTTCAGCGCAGTCTTTCAGCAGGTCACCGGAAAAACGCCCATGGAATTCCGGGAAACATAAAGCAGAACAGGCATCCTGCGATACCGTTTGGCGGTATCGGACAGGATGCCTGTTCTGCTATGATGAAAAAGAATGGAGAAAGATGGCTTAGTTGAGGAACTTTTCGTTCAGGGTCACGCCAAAGTCGTGGGCAATAGCACGGAGGTCGTCGTCGGTGATGGTCTGCCGGATGATGCCGCCGCCCATGGAGAGCACCTTGACGTAGATTTCTGCGCTCTTTTCAATGGTGTGGGCCAGACCAAAGGTGATGTCAAAGTCCGGGCCGGAGGCAAACAGACCGTGCTGTGCCCAGATGGCAGCCTGATAGGTTTTCATCAGCTCACTGGTGGCCATGGCAATGTCTGCACCGCCGGGCACCATCCACGGGCAGACGCCCACGCCCTCCGGGAACACCACCGGGCACTCGGTGGCGCTCTGCCACAGCGCGCGGGTGAAGTCCCGGTCGGTCAGTGGCAGAATGTAGGTCAGGGCAATGACGTTGGTGGCGTGGCAGTGGTAGAT
>CEAD01015883.1_pt1 | contig 11138 bp, 5 predicted proteins | sample 554861 | NCBI WGS metagenome assembly CEAD01 (sample SAMEA3182053, study PRJEB8094) | gut metagenome | biome: human; feature: gut; material: Stool; isolation source: human stools | place: Canada | collected 2012-10-30
AGACCCAGCACGATGATGAACAGGGTGCGGCTGTTCAGGAAGGTGTTTGCAGAGGTGGTGCAGCCAACAGACAGAGCCAGGAAGATGGTGATGATGTTCATCAGCTCATTGCCGGCGGTCTTCTGGATACGGTCCACGACGCCGCACTCCTTCATCAGGTTGCCCAGCATCAGCATACCGACCAGAACGGCGGCATCCGGCACGATGAGGGAGACGATGATGGTGACCATGATGGGGAAGATGACCCTCTCGGTCTTGGTCACGGTGCGCAGCTGCTTCATCACGACGGTACGCTCTTTCTTGGAGGTCAGAGCCTTCATGATAGGCGGCTGGATAACAGGCACCAGAGCCATGTAGCTGTAGGCCGCGACGGCGATGGAGCCCAGCAGCTCAGGAGCCAGACGGGAGGTGACGAAGATAGCGGTGGGGCCGTCTGCGCCGCCGATGATGGAGATAGCAGCAGACTGCTTCTGGGTGAAGTCCACCAGACCGGTAGCGGCCAGCAGACGAGCGCCCATGTAAGTACCGAAGATACCGAACTGAGCGGCAGCGCCCAGCAGCAGGCTCTTGGGGTTGGAGATCAGGGGTGCGAAGTCGGTCATGGTACCGATGCCGAGGAAGATCAGCGGCGGGTAGATGCCCAGCTTGACGCCCATGTAGAGCATATCGGCCAGACCGCCGTTGTTCAGGATCTCGACCCACATCGGGTGCTCGAGGCCGTCACCGACGAAGTACTGCATATGGATGACGCCGCTGCCGGGGAGGTTGGCCAGGATCATGCCGAAAGCCATGGGCAGCAGGATCAGAGGCTCGAACTCTTTGACGATGGCGAGGTAGAGCAGGAAGCAGCCCACGCAGATCATCACTGCGTACAGCCAGCCGCCCGGCTCACCGAACTTGGCAAAACCGGAACTCTGGAAAATACCGACCAGAGTCTCAATAAACTGAGTCATGTTTTTCCTCCTGTGTTAAAAGGGTGCGGTGGTGTCGTTGACGCCAGCCTTGCCCCAGCCATTCTTGCCGCGGCGGACTGCCTTCAGCACATACTTGCCGTTGCCCATAGAGTAGATGGCTGCCATGATGGCTGCCACAACGTCGCCGGGGATACCGGCCTCGACCTGCGGGGCAGCAGCCTTTGCAGGAGCGGGCGCAGCGGCCTGTTTCACAGGAGCAGCCGGTTTTGCAGCAGAAGCAGCCTTGGCAGCTGCCTTCTTGCCGTTCATGGCGTCAAAGATCTTGCCCTCCAGCGTGATGATGGCCATCAGCAGGACGAGGATCAGAAACACCAGCACAATACCGGTTATGGTAACGATCACATCATAACCTAAATCCATGGTCTTCCTCCTATTTACTTTTTTCTTTGCCGCCCGGGGGGCGGGCGGCAAAAAGCGATTTGAAGATATTATACAATATTTTCCGGGTCGATTCAACAACTATGAACAAAAATCATATTGTTTTTCACGGTTCTGTGAACAGCACTTTCCTCTCAGCGGCGGCCCATGCGGGGGGTGGCGTCCATGAAGCCGGTCTCCAGCTTGTCGCCCAGACGCAGGCTCATGGCCGTACCCAGCGCGACACAGTTGACGGGGTCAGGCGAGACGGTCACTTCCACCTTCAGCTCCTGGCTCAGGTACTCAGGCAGGCCGTGGAGCTGTGCGCCGCCGCCGGTGAGGACGACGCCGTTGCGGTAAATGTCGCCGGCCAGCTCCGGAGGAGTCTTTTCCAGCACCTGATGGGCGGCGGTGCCGATCTGCTCGCTCAGGCGCATGACCGGCTCGTAGAGGTCGGCGGTGGAGACATTGACGCGCACGGGCAGGCCGGTGAGCAGGCTGCGGCCCTTGATCTCCATGGTCTCGTTGAAATCCGCCTTCTGGGGGCAGCAGGCCACGTTCTTTTTCAGGTTCTCAGCGGTGCGCTGGCCGATGGCGATGCTGAACTTGTTGCGCACAAACTTCAGGATCTCTTCGTCGTAGTGGTTGCCGGCCACGCGGACGCTGGTGGCCTTGACCTTGCCGCCGAGGCTCAGCACGGCGATGTCGGTGGTGCCGCCGCCGATGTCGATGATCATTCGGCCATCCGGCACGGTGATGTCGATGCCGGAGCCGAGAGCTGCGGCGATAGGCTCATCAATGAGGTAGACCTGACGCGCACCGGCGGCCATGACGGCCTCCACCACAGCGTCGCTCTCGATGCCGGTGATGGCGGCAGGCACACAGACGGCCACCCGGGGCTTGACCATGTGGGAGCTGTAGACCTGATTGACGAAGCGGCAGATGAGCTCCCGGGTCATGGTGTGGTCGCTGATGACGCCATCCTTCAGCGGGAAGATGGCGGAGATGTAGTTGGGCGTGCGGCCCACCATTGCAAGGGCCTTGTCGCCGGCCTCAAGCACGCAGTTCTTGCGGGTATCCACCGCCACCACGCTGGGCTGGTTGAGCACGACGCCCTGCCCCTCCTGCGCGATGATGATGGTCGTCGTACCAAGATCGATACCGATGTCATTCTGTGCCATAATCGTGATATTTCCTTTCTCTGCTGCCCATTCTCTATTTCCATCGCCCATCTCCGGGCGCGGGTCATCAAAACACATTATAGTATAACACAGGTGTATCCAAAAAGAAACCCTTAAAGGTTCTCCTGCTCCGGGGGCAGAGCCTGGGCCAGCAGGGCGGCCAGGCCGCTGTAGCGCAGGTTCTGGCGGATGTTGGACATCATCCGGTTCACCACGTCCCGCCGACCCACCACGATGCAGAGCTTCCGCCCGCGGGTGACGCCGGTGTAGAAGAGGTTGCGGTAGCACAGGCGGGGCGGCACCTGCGCCGCCGGGAGGATGACCGCCGGGAACTCGCTGCCCTGGCTTTTGTGTACCGTGATGGCATACGCAATTTCCAGCTCGTTGAGGTTCTCCGCTGGGTAGACCAGCCGCCGGTCGTCCATCCGCACCACCATGGAGCGGCTGCGCACGTCGATGGACTCCACGATGCCGATGTCGCCGTTGTAGGCGCCCACACCCTGTTCCCCGCCGATGCGCTGCCATGTTATCTCGTAGTTATTGCGCACCTGCATCACTTTGTCCCCCACCCGGAAGACCCGGGCCGCGCTCTGCAGCTCCGGCTTGCCCTTCCTGGGCGGGTTGAGCATGGCCTGTAACTCCGCGTTGAGGGCCTGGGTGCCGGTGGGGCCGAGCTTCGTGGGGCAGAGCACCTGAATATCCTTCACCGGGTCGAACTGGTAGCTGCGGGGCAGACGGGTGGTCACGAGGTCGCAGACCAGCTTCTGGGCTGCGTCGCCGTCGGCTTCGAGGAAGAAGAAATCGTCCGTCTTTCCGCCCTTTTTCAGCGGTTCGCCCGAGATGATGTGGTGGGCGTTCTCCACGATGAGGCTCTGAGCGGCCTGCCGGAATATCTCGTTGAGGCAGACCGTCGGCACCAGCCCGGAGCGGATGGTCTCGCCGAGGATATTGCCCGGGCCGACGCTGGGCAGCTGGTCGGCGTCGCCTACCATAATAATACGGCAGCTGTACCGCAGTGCCGCAATGAGGGCCTGGAACAGCTTGACGTCCACCATACTCATCTCGTCGAGGATAACGACGTCGCACTTGAGCAGGTTCTTGTCATTGTGGATGAAGCTGACCACGCCGCCGGTGTAGTCCACTTCCAGCAGACGGTGGATGGTGGAGGCTTTCCGGCCCGTCAGCTCGCTCAGACGCTTGGCGGCGCGGCCTGTGGGAGCGCAGAGGGCTACCCGTTCGGCCTCGTTCTCGAGCAGCTGCAGGATGGCGTTGACCGTGGTGGTCTTGCCGGTGCCGGGGCCGCCGGTGAGGACAAGACAGTTCTCGGTCATGGCCTTGCGGATGGCTTCCTTTTGGAGCGGCGCGTAAGCAAAGCCCTGCGCCAGTTCCAGTATTTGGATGTTCTTGTCGAGGTTTCGGGCCGTCTGCTTTCCGCGCCTGGTCAGCATGGCCAGACGGTCGGCGATGTCCTGCTCTGCAGCCAGCAGATCCGGCAGATAAATATACGGTGTTTCGTCGAACATCCGCACCGCCAGTTTCCCGGTCTGGATGCAGCTGTCCAGCGCCGCCGCCAGCTTTTCGGGGGGCTGGTGGATGAAGTTCGACGCCGTTTCCAGCAGCTGCGCCCGGGGCAGACAGGTGTGGCCGTTGCCTGCGTTGTGGCGCAGGGTGCGCAGGAGGGCGGCTTCCAGCCGCTGGGCGCAGTCCCCTGCCATCTGGTAATACTGGGCGATGCTGTCGGCATGGCGGAAGTCCAGCTGCAGCGGTTCGCCGCAGAGCAGGTAGGGGTTCTGCTGGATGGCCTGCATGGCCCCCGGCCCGAAGGTGCGGAAGACCTCCATCGCCCGGCGGGGGCTGATCTCGAACTGAGCCAGATAGGCGATGAGCTCCCGCATTCCGAACATCCGCTTGAACTCCTGCTGGATGCGGTCGGCCTTGTCCGCCGAGATGCCCGGGATGAGGGTGAGCTGGGCGGGGTCGTTGGCGATAACTTCCAGCGCCGCCGCGCCGAATTTGTCAATGATCTTATCCGCAGTCCGAGCCCCGATGTAGGGCAGCGACCGGCTGGCGAGGAAGGCGTAGACGGCCTCGAGGTCTTTGGGCATATCCGTCTCGCACTCCTGTGCGTGGAACTGTCGGCCATAGGTGGCGTGGTTCTCGTACCTGCCCCGGCAGACGACGCTCTCACCGGCGTGGAGCTCTCCCACCACGCCGCACACAACGGTGACGACACCGCCGCCCGACACCTCGAACACGGTGTAGCCGTTGTCCTCGTTCAGGTAGATGATGTCCTCTACCGTGCCTTCCAGCCGTTCCAGCTCCTGCTCCATCGTCCCGCCTCCTCGTTTTGACACAACTATATATAGTATAGCGGTTTTGGGGGGATTTGTAAATACAACAAAAGCTCCCCCGAAGGGGAGCTGTAGGCGAGGGTCAATCCTCCACCCGCGCTGCGGCAAGCTCCTTCGTCAGGCGCTTGCGCACTGCAAAGTAGGCCGGGATGAGGAAGAAGCAGGCGAAGAACCATGCCACAGGGCTGGCGATGCAGGCCGCAAAGTAGCCCCAGAGCGGCACGAACCAGAAGCCCACCATGGCACGGGCGACCATCTCGGCCACGCCCGCGAACATGGCAAGGCCGGAATAGCCCAGGCCCTGGATGGTGTAGCGGTAGATGATGAGGACGGCCAGCGGGATGTAGAACACGCTGTTCCAGAAGATGAAGCTGCGGGCATTCGCCATGATCTCCACCTCGCTGCTCTCGAGGAAGAGGCTGATGAGCGGCACATCCAGCACACGCAGGATGAGGAAGGATGCCACACTGTAGACGCAGCCAATTCCCAGCGCAGTATTGACGCCCCGGTCCACACGCTTGAGGTCGTGAGCGCCCATGTTCTGGCTGGCGTAGGTGGTCATGGCGGTGCCGATGCTCTCCAGCGGCACCGAGAGGAACTGGGCGGCCTTGCTGCCTGCGGTCTGCGCGGCCACGATGCTGCTGCCCAGACCGTTCACCGCGCCCTGCAGCACGACGCTGCCGATGGCGGTGATGCTGCACTGCAGGCCCATAGGGATGCCCATGTTGCAGAGCTTGAGGCAGTGGCTGGCGCTCAGACGGCCCTCTTCCCTGCTCCATTTCAGCTCCGGGTAGTGGCGGCCGATGTAGATGAGACTGCCGATGCCCGCCACCGCCTGACTGAACACGGTGGCGAAGGCCGCACCGAACGCCCCCATCCGGAAGATGAGGATACAGAGCAGGTCGAGGCCGATGTTCAGCACGCTGGCCACCAGCAGGAAATAGAGAGGCCGCTTGCTGTCGCCCAGCGCGCGCATGAGGGCGCTGGTGACGTTGTACAGCAGGGTGAAGGGGATGCCCCAGAAGATGGTGCGGATGTAGATGTCCGCGATGTCGATGATGTTGTCGGGGGTGTTGGTCCAGACCAGCACCGCCCGGGTCAGGGCCACCGTCACCACCGTGAGCACGACGGCGAAAAAGAGGCTCAGCCAGACGGTATTGGCGGTGTAGCGCCGCATCTCTCTGTAATCCTTCGCGCCGAAGGTCCACGAGATGGGGATGGAGAAGCCGCAGGCGATGCCGTTGACGAAGCCCAGCACCAGATAGTTCAGGCCGCCCACGCTGCCCACCGCCGCCAGCGCATCCACGCCCACGAAACGGCCCACGATGATGGTATCGGCCAGATTGTAGAACTGCTGGAACAGACTGCCCAGCATCAGCGGCACCGCAAAGGCAAGGATGAGCTTGAGCGGGCTGCCCTGTGTCATGTCTTTTGTCATACAAAGCCCCTCCCCGGGCGGTCACTTAACATTTCTTTGCCGGATCTTTACCGACAAAAACGCCCTGCCGGACGAGGGGCAGGACGTTTTGCGTTTCATGAATGGTATTATACTCAGCTTATCGTGATTTTGCAAGGGGTTTTTCTCAGATTTCTTCGTACAACATTGCTATTTTCTATCGGTGGTTTTTGGTGATTGTGCGCAGTGGGCGGCAGGTCTGCCCCTGCGCAGGACCCTCCTGCTGCACTCCCTCTCAGCGCGCGCTCTCAGCCTTCATAATCGTACATCCATGCAGAGTCATAAAAGGGATTCCACCAAGCATGATCCCTGATCCGTGTCTGCAGGATTGGTTTCCAATATAACTGATCGCCCTCCTGCACCGGCTGCCACTCCCACCAATAGTCGCTGCGCCCCATCCATTTGCTTGTCTCCCAATTTCCTCCCAAATCCGGCGGCCGACTGTCATCCTTGCCCGGCTTCCACACCCAGTCACCCTGACTGTCCGTTACCCATCCGCCTGTTTCCGGCTGCTGACCGATTGTCTCCGGTTGCTGACCGATTGTCTCCGGCTGCTGGACCGTGGTGAGGCTGTCCGGCGAGAGAGTCTGGAGGCCGCTGAGGTCACCGACGGAGGAGGCCGGGTCGTCCTTCTTGCTGTCCTGCTTCCCGCTCACGAGCTTCACGATGTCAGCCGAATCGTCATGCGTGACGTCCTGCTTGCCGCCCGCGAACTTCACAATGTTACCGGTAAATGTCTTCCACACCGTCTGGTCCGGGGCGGACTTCCCGGGCAGACGAACCGTGATGGAGCCCATGTCGGTGACCTTCGGGTCTGCGATGGAGTCGGTCACGCCGCCGACGGTGTCCGTTCCCGGCTGAGTCAGCTCGGGCAGTCCGCTCAGGGAGCTGCTTTCCCGACCGGAGAGGACAGTTCCCCATTGCTTTTTCTCCTGTTTACGGCGGGCGATCGCTTCCTCCACCCGGGCGGTCTCCTGCGCTTTCTGCTCCTCATCGCCAACGCGGTACACGAGGACCAGTTCCCTGCCGTTTCGGCGCAGGGCGGTCTCATCCGAGAATGTTTTTCTATCATATCCCGTCTGCCCGATAACATAGAACCGATAAAGCCCTTCCTGGGACAGCTCGAGTTCGAACGCACCATTCACGCCGACCAGATCTTTTATCCGGACCAGCGGAATGACGGCCTCCATTTCCCGTCCTTCCCCATCAAGGAACCGGATGCGAAGCTCATGGACCTCCTTTGCAAGCTCCCGCAGCGAGTCGCCTGTCATCCGAAAGACCGAACCATGGGCATCGAAGCGCAGGACCCTGTTGACCGGGTCATACTCCGCCGTGGTCACGTCACCAAGCTCCTGTGTGCCATCCAGATGGGTGATCACGCCGACGGCCTCGTACATCTGCTTCACACGGTCCGGCACCTCGCCGGTCTGCGTGTCCGGAGCGTCGTCCTCGTCGTCGTTCTCGGTATCATCGGGCTGTTCCGGCTTATCCGGCTGCTCCGGCTTGTCCGGCTTGCCCGGCTGCTCCGGCTGGGAGGGCGTCCGCCTGTCGTAGCTGTAGTCCTCCATCTTCTTCCCGTCGGGGTCGTAGCGGGTCAGACTGCCGCCCGTCACCTTGTGGTCGTCGTTGGAGAGGGCGTCATTGGAAATCTCGCCGACTAGGCCGCCGCCGATGGCCGCAGTTTTGCCGCCGGTGCTTGCGCCTGCCTTGGCCTCCACCTCAGCGTCGCCGGAGATGATGATGTGATTGGGATTGCTGGGCGGCGCATCCGGGTCTATCTCAGACCACGCACCCGCGCCGTCGCCGATGCCTGCCGCGCCGGGGCGGGGGTCGCCGCTGTAGCTGCCGCCCGTGGCCGACACCTTGCCGCCGGAAATCTCGATGTCGCGGCCCGGGCCGTACACGCCGCCGCCGATACCGGCAGCACCCTCGCCGCCCACGGCTTCTACCGTGCCGCCGGTGATCTCGATGTTTCCGGCACCGCTTTCGTAGCCGCCGCCGATGCCTGCGCCGTCTTTGCCGCCCTCGGCGGTGAGGGAGCCTTTGGTGTCGTTGTCGTCCTTGATGGTCAGCTTGCCGGAGGACTCATGGCCATTCTTCTCGAGGCCCGCATTGTGGCTGCCGCTCTTCAGCTCGTTGGCGCCGTCCAGCTCGATGGCGGCATCGTGGTCACCCTGCACGGTGACGGCGGCTTTGCCCGCATCGACTGGGCTGTCATCGCTGCCGTCCCCCTCCTTCTTGCCGCTGACGTCAATTTTCAGGTCGTCGAAGGTGACGTCCACGTTGCCCTCGGAGGTGTCGATGGTGACGGTGTTCTTATCCGACTCGCCGGTGATGACGGTCTCCCCCTCATCCTTCTCGAAATCCTTTTCACCCTGCTTGACATTGTTATAGTTTCCGCTTTCATCGCTCGCACCTTTGACCGTAATGTCGCCGTCGGCGATGTTCCATGTTTTCGCATAGGCCGGGATGCCGGAGCTCACCACGATGCCCGCGATGACGGCGGCGGCCACGCCCCGCCGGAGTGCGCTCTTCAGTCTCATAGTACATCTCCTTTCGTTCTGTGTATCATGCAATGCCGTCGCTGCGGCTCAGAGGCTCTCCTTTGAGATGCTTATTTCTTTGGGCTGCCCCAAGTCCTCCGGTATCCAGAGCTTTATCTCACCCTGGGTATCCGGCAGGTCGTCCCAGTCGTCACCAAGGTCGGCATAGCTCCGCAGGTCACTCTCCAACAGATTGGTATACTTTGTGCCATCCGGGACGGTGGTTTCCAGCAGGAAAAGCCGTGGCTTATCCTCCTCGGGAGCGATGGCCTCAAATCGGGAAGCCAGCTGTTTCAGGGTCTCCTCAAGCCCGATTCTCGGCGTTTCCGTTCTCGCAGGCTCGAGCCACCAATCCAAACTCGGGAGGTCGTCCCTTTTTTTCGCAAATTGGAAGCCCATCTCCCGCTCTTGTTTCAGTAATTCGTCGAGTTCACGTCTGAGTTCTTCACTCGTTTTTTGCTCTACCGTTTCCTCTCTCTCAGGCTCGAGCCACCAATCCAAACTCGGGCGGTCGTCCCTTTTTTTCGCGAGTTCGTGGGTCAATATCAGCCACTCCTGCGGCTCTGGCGTCTGCACCGGCACCCACTCCAGATAGCGCTCCGACAGGTCGTCCCGCGTTTCGCCGTCCAGCCGGAGGCTGATGTCCTCCCTGTTCTGCTTCAGCTCCACGTCAGCGTCCTCGCCCGCCGCGTCGGCCATCTTGTCCACGCTATAGTGGGTCATGGTGTCCTCATAGCGGAAGAAGATGTCCTCCACGCCGTCCTCCCGGAGACTGGAGATGTCGGTGGTGACGGTGGAGCGGGGAGCGGCGCTCTCAATAAGCACCACACCCCCCGGGGTGAGGACCTCTCCGGCGTCGCCGGCCTTTACGCTGCCGACCATGGGGTCGGTGCTCTCAATAATGGCCAAAGCAGGATCCAGCCGCTGGATGGTGACCCGGCTGGAAAAGAAGCCGCCCACCACCATGCCGCCGGGCAGGGGTTCGGGAGCGTTCTCCTGTGCCGGGGGCGGGACGTCATCATCATCGTCGTCCTCGTCGTCGTCCGGCTGGGGCTTGGGGGTGGAGGTGTAGTCGTAGCCCATCCCCTCCATCACGGTGCCGTCCGCGTTCAGACGGGTCAGCCGTCCTCCCGTCACCTTATGTTCATCGTCAGAAAGGTTCTCCGTGGGTACTTCGCCGTAGCTGCCGCCGATGGCCGGGGCCTTGGCGTCCGTCATCTGGCTTCCCGCCTTGGCCGTCACCTCGGCGTCGCCGCAGATGTAGAGGTCTCCCGGGTTCGGGTCGTCGGTGTCGTCCGACGCGCGGCCTGCACCATCGCCGATGCCTGCCGCGTTGCTCCCGCCCACAGCCTCGATGGTGCCGCCCCGGATGGTGATGTTGCTGCCGGTGCTCTCGATGCCGCCGCCGATGCCTGCGCCGCCGAAGCCGCCCTCAGCGGTGAGGGAGCCGTCCTTGCCCTTGTCGTCCTTGATGGTCAGCGTTCCCTCCGACTCATGGCCGTTCTTTTCGAGGCCCGCATTGTAGTCGCCGCTCTTCAGCTCGTTGTCGCCGTCCAGCTCGATGGCCGCATCGTGGTCACCCTTCACGGTGACGGCGGCTTTGCCCGCATCGACTGGGCCGTCGCCGCTGACGTCCCCCTCGGCCTTGCCGCTGACGTCGATCTTCAGGTCGTCGAAGGTGACGTCCACGTCGCCCTTGGAGGTGTCGATGGTGACGGTGTTCTTATCCGACTCGCCGGTGATGACGGTGTTGGTGTCGTCCTTGTCGATGGTCTCGCCCTGTGAGACCTTGTTCTTTCCTTCGGCGTCGCCCGCTTTCACGGTGATGTCGCCGTTGGCGATGTCCCACCGGGCCGCATAGGCCGGGATGCCGGAACTCACCACGATGCCCGCGATGACGGCGGCGGCCACGCCCCGCCGGAGTGCGCTCTTCAGTCTCATAGTCTGTCCTCCTTTGGTCTGTTCGTCTTTTGAAGAATCCGCCTTTTTCGATACAAGCTTACCAAAAAATCCGGAGAATGTAAATAAAAACTGCGCGAATCGTGGTGTTTTCGGCGTGAATGGCGAAAAAAAGCCCTCCCGAGCGGGGAGGGCCATAGCCTGTCTTATTCAGAGTAGTGCGCCAAAAACTGCTTGGTGCGCTCCTCCTGGGGGTGGTCGATGAGCTGGCGGGCCGGGCCTTCCTCCACCACGACGCCGCCGTCCATGAATAGGATGCGGTCGGCCACGTCGCGGGCGAAGTGCATCTCATGGGTGACGATGATCATGGTGGTCTT
>CEAD01003876.1_pt1 | contig 11117 bp, 8 predicted proteins | sample 554861 | NCBI WGS metagenome assembly CEAD01 (sample SAMEA3182053, study PRJEB8094) | gut metagenome | biome: human; feature: gut; material: Stool; isolation source: human stools | place: Canada | collected 2012-10-30
CTTCACGAGAAAGCATCGCTGATAATCACTACCAACAAGGCACCAACAGAGTGGGCAAAAACACTGGATGATGAAGTACTCGCTTCCGCTATACTTGACCGATTATTATATCACTGCGAGGTAATAAAACTCTCGGGACAAAGCTATCGGATGGGAAATCGAAAATCTATTTTTGAAACCGGAAAAGACTCATCTTTGGCTGGGGGTACCCCCAGCCAAAGATGACCAGTATCCTAAGACAATCAATATTATAAACGGAGGGTCTCGAATATCATATGTCGATTTAACTTTACCGAAAAATGTCGATTTAAAATTTGCTTATTACAGCCAAAGCTCCATAATAGCCGTAAAGCAAATATCTGACAATGAAATGATGCTAGCATCCATCGGATCATGGCCCTATACCCGCGACATTGACCAAACTCTGAATTACCGCTACGAACTTCCCGCCGACATAAAGCCTGAAGCTCTGACACGCTATCCCGGTGTACAGGGTGACAGTTATCTGCTACTCTCGGCTGATAATGGAAACAACAGTTTCACACCCGTCGCACTGAGCTTGGACCCAAGTAGCAGGAAGGTATATACCGGCGAATCGATACAGGCCACCGCACTCATTCCCTTCTGGACAATAATCTCAGGAAAAGACACCGGAACTACCAAATACGTACGCACCGGCGGATATGCCGTAGTAAGAGCCGATGATGGCCGGACAGATCTGTGTCTTTGGAATCAAGCTACGATGAGTTTGGAGGAACCTTTCGCCACATTCCCCAATTCGGCACGTTCAGTAACCATGCTCGCTAAAGATACGGAGACACTGAAACTTTACGTTCTATTCGATACAAATCGGAGAGGAAGGCTGATCTATGCTTACGATTTGGTGAGCAAAAGTTGGCAAGCCGTTCCCGGCATCGGCTATCCTTATTCGGAAATTGTGATGGCACGGTAAAAGACATGTTACCCCCGCACTGTAACTCCATTTACGCGCCGAGGTAAAGAGCTTTACAATAGGCGGTAAAGGTCGTTACATACTGAAGGAAATGCTTTTACATCGCGAGGGAAATAACTTGTAAATGCCATCATTTCTTTCCCCGGAGGTCATCCTTAGGTATAGTCGTCTCACTACCATCTCGCGTAGCAATATAGTGGGGCGACATTATTTCTATGCCTTCTTCATTAAACCGATCCTGAATATTCTGGTGCAAATCGGAATAAACCTGTGCCAACTGATTGGCATCTTTAATATATGCATTCACCTGATAGACGGGATAATAATCCTGAAGAGATGTTTCCAGTACAAACGGACGCGGGTCATCCACTACTCCGGGAGTATTCAGCGCCGCTTCAATCAGAAGCTGATGGGTCTTTCGCCATGGAATATCGTATCCGATGCTCACTTCCGAATGAATTATCAGCCCGTAGTCGCGTGCCGACTGGCTGAAATTCACCGTATGCGAAGACATAATAAAAGAGTTAGGAATCGTAACTACCTCATTCTTCGGCGTACGGATACGCGTTACCAACGGTGTCTTCTCAATCACATTTCCCGTTGTATCATTCAGCTTAATACGGTCACCCAACTTAAACGGACGCATATACGTGATAACCAGTCCTGCAATGATATTCCCGATCACCGTACTCGATCCCAGCGAAACAATCAATCCGACAAAGACTGATATTCCCTGAAAGACCCCCGATTTGGAGCCAGGCAGGTAGGGATAAATCATAGCAATCATAAATGCATAAAGCAGGAAGCGCACAATGTGGAACGTCGGCATAGCCCAGTCGGCATAAAAGCCGCCTATCTTCAGCCGTTCCGACTGTATTTCACTGGCAAGATAACGAACCAGTCGCACCAGATACTTCACGGCAAGCCATATCACAAAGATGGTAAACAAGTTGGGAATATACTCCACTATACCCAGGAAAATGCTCTTTATCGGCTCCCAGATATACGAGAACAACTTATAAGCAAGATCTTTGGTTTGAGGGAATATAGCAAAGAGTAATGGCACCGTCAAAATCAACTGAAGCAGCATGACGGCATAGCGCAGCAGACTTGCCAGGAAGACAAGCAGGTTTACCTGCTTCTGTGTGTCCAGTAACTCGTAATCCTGAATAGAAATAGGCTTTAGTTTAGTATCTTTCAGACGTTGAATACGGGCTTTCAGCTTATTGAACAGCCAGATAGTGAGTTTAAACAACAGGAACTGGCCTACAATTACAAGAATAAAATAAAGAACACGCTTACCAAGCTGCCACAGACTATGCTCATCCTTCATAACCTTCAACTTGTCCACTATCACTTTCCGTTTGGCAGCCGCCAACTGGTCGCGTGAACAGCCTTCCCAAAGGCCATCTTGATCCGTGAAAGAAGAAAGAACTTTATTGCCATACATCAGATCGGTAACAATATCACTGCTTTCTATATAAACCGAATCCGGCTGAAGATTGAATCGTTTGCCCAGTTCCGTAATTGCCGCTGCATTCATCTCGGCACGCTGCTGGGGAGTGTGACCGCCACGTTTGGCAAACAGGTAATATAATGTATCGCCTTCCACAATTACAGGAATACCCGGAGTCATTCTTCTGAGCGAATCGATACGTAACCGCTGTTTGGCCAGCTTCAGAGAGTCCGCTGCATCATACTTCAGCTTCATCTGCTCTATCTCCATCCTGAGATTAGCCTCATTCAATCTTGATGTCTCCAGATCCTCTTTAATCTTCAACAGATGTAATGAATCAGTATCCGACTTTTGAGCAACCATTGTTCCCAATGTATCTTCATTCAAGATGTCCAAAACCTTCTCTACCAACTGGGCGGATGCACCACTCGCGAACAGCAGTAACAGCCCAAAACACAACGCCCGAATTCCCTTCATATTAAAAGTCCTTAATCAGGTTACTTAAAATTATAAATTGTTTAACGCGCCAAACATACGGAATGTTTTTCACTTATCATAAAAGGAATTAATTATATTTGCACAAAAATCAGTATTCTTATGGATATTCTTTTCCTGATTGGGGGACTTCTCCTCATACTCTTAGGTGCCAATGGACTAACAGACGGAGCCGCATCCATTGCCAAGCGTTTTCATATACCGTCTATCGTTATCGGACTTACCATTGTAGCTTTCGGAACATCTGCTCCGGAACTGACGGTTAGCGTATCTTCCGCCCTGAAAGGCAGCACGGACATTGCCATCGGAAATGTGGTAGGTAGCAACATCTTCAATACCTTGATGATTGTGGGTTGTACAGCACTCTTTGCCCCTATCGTCATCTCTCAAAATACGTTACGTAAGGAAATACCTCTCTGCATCCTTTCTTCCATCGTACTGCTGATTTGTGCCAACGATGTATTATTGGATCATAGTGCAGAAAATATTCTCAGCACTACGGATGGCTTGCTATTGCTCTGCTTCTTTATCATCTTTTTGGGATATACCTTTGCAATCGCCTTTCAGGGAAAGAAAGAAGGAGAAGCACCCGAAGAAGAAATCAAGCAACTTCCCATGTGGCGGTCTACCCTATATATGATAGGTGGACTGGCAGGGCTTATCATCGGCGGTAACTTCTTTGTAGACGGTGCCACAGGCATTGCCCGCAGTCTGGGAGTCAGCGAGTCCGTCATCGGGCTAACGCTTGTGGCAGGCGGTACATCCCTGCCCGAACTGGCTACTTCCATCGTGGCCGCTCTGAAGAAGAACCCGGAGATTGCTATCGGTAATGTAATCGGAAGCAATCTTTTCAACATTTTCTTTGTACTGGGATGTAGTGCTTCTATCACACCCCTACATCTGGCAGGCATCACTAATCTGGACCTGCTGGTACTGGTAGGTTCAAGTATTCTGCTTTGGTTCTTCGGGCTTTTCTTTGCCAAACGGACCATTACCCGCATTGAGGGCAGCATACTGATACTTTGTTATATAGCTTATACTGTTGTACTTATTTATAACGTTTAAAGTGGTATTTTAAAGATTATCATGTATCTTTGCCCCCTCATTAGACATAAAATTATGGCAATAACAATCAAAAAAGCTTCCACAATGAAAGAATTGAAACGGTTCATCCGCTTCAATTACCGGCTATACAAAGACAATCCTTACTCTGTCCCCGATCTTTACGACGACATGCTCAATACCTTCAACAAAAAGAAGAATGCGGCGTTTGAATTCTGCGAAGCAGAGTATTTTTTAGCTTACAAAGACAATCAGATAGTAGGACGTGTAGCTGCCATTATCAATCATAAAGCCAACCAGACCTGGGATAAAAAGAACGTCCGCTTCGGCTGGATCGATTTCATCGATGACCCCGAAGTTTCCAACGCATTGATCCGCACGGTCGAAGAATGGGGTAAAGAGCGGGGAATGAATCATATACAAGGTCCCTTGGGTTTCACAGACTTCGATGCGGAAGGCATGCTTGTCGAAGGTTTCGATCAACTCAGCACAATGGCCACCATCTATAACTACCCTTACTACCCGCAACACATGGAACGCATGGGCTTTGAAAAAGATGCCGACTGGGTAGAATTTAAAATTTATATTCCGGATGCCATACCGGAAAAACACAAACGTATCTCCGACCTCATTCAACGTAAGTATAATCTCAAAATCAAAAAATATACATCTGCGAAAAAGATTGCCCAAGATTACGGTCAGGCCATCTTTGAACTGATGAACGAAGCTTATAAACCCCTGTTCGGATATTCCGCCCTGTCACAACGGCAGATCGACCAATACGTGAAGATGTACCTTCCTATTGTAGACCTGCGTATGGTGACACTTATCACGGATGCCGACGACCAACTGATTTGCGTAGGTATTTCCATGCCATCCTTGTCCGAAGCTTTGCAAAAAGCACACGGACGGTTATTGCCCTTCGGATGGTATTATCTGCTGAAGGCTCTCTTCATGAAACGCCGTGCCAAAATGTTGGATTTATTGCTCGTTGCAGTGAAGCCGGAGTACCAGAACAAAGGTGTTAACGCATTGTTATTTTCCGATTTAATTCCGGTTTATCAAAAATTAGGTTTTATATTTGCAGAGAGCAACCCTGAACTGGAGATGAACGGCAAGGTACAAGCCCAATGGGAGTACTTTAAAACAGAGCAGCATAAACGGCGCAGGGCGTTCGTGAAAGAGATTAAATAAAAGGGAACAAGAGACAAATTGACAAGGAAACAAAGGGTTGCACTGTATTTGCGCCATTACAAAGACAGACCATTTCCCTCGTCAACTCGTCAACTGAAAACCTTGTCAACTAAATAAGAATTTATGGAAGAAATCAACGGACTGATGCCCGAAGGCAATGTAGAATATACGGAAGACAACATTCGTCATCTTGACGATATGGAGCACATCCGTGTCCGTTCGGGTATGTATATCGGTCGTTTGGGCGACGGTACGCAAAACGACGACGGTATTTATGTATTGCTAAAAGAGGTAATGGACAACAGCATCGATGAATTCAAAATGGGTGCGGGTAAACGGATCGAGATAAGCATTGAGGAGAATCTCCGTGTCAGCGTACGCGACTACGGTCGGGGTATTCCGCAAGGAAAGCTGATCGAGGCAGTAAGCAAACTCAACACCGGTGGTAAGTACGACAGCAAGGCTTTTAAAAAGAGCGTCGGACTGAACGGTGTAGGCATCAAGGCCGTAAATGCACTTAGCAACCGTTTTGAGGTACGCAGTTATCGTGAAGGCAAAGTCCGTATCGCCATTTTCGAAAAAGGTATTCTTCAGAGCGATGTCACGGAAAACAGCGATGAAGAGAGCGGAACTTACATTTTCTTCGAACCGGATAGTACATTATTCCTGAACTATTCTTTCCAAGCTAACTTTGTGGAAATGTTATTGCGTAATTATACGTACCTGAATACAGGCCTTTCCATAATTTACAACGGCCAGCGCATCATTTCACGCCACGGTCTGGAAGATTTGCTGAACGACAACATGACCGCACAGGGGTTATACAACATCATCCACCTGAAAGGGGAAGACATTGAAATAGCCTTCACACATACCAACCAATACGGAGAAGAATATTACTCCTTCGTCAACGGACAGCATACGACGCAAGGCGGTACACACCAAAGTGCACTCAAAGAACATATTGCCCGCACCATCAAGGAATTTTATAACAAAAACCAGGAGTACGCCGATATCCGTAACGGTATCGTTGCCGCCATTGCCATTAACGTGGAAGAACCCCAGTTCGAGGGACAGACAAAAACCAAACTCGGTTCGCCTTCCATGTCTCCGGGTGGTGTAAGCGTAAATAAATATGTAGGAGACTTTATCAAGACGGAAGTGGATAATTACCTCCACAAAAACCCATTGGTTGCAGAAGTCATGTTGCAAAAGATACAGGACTCTGAAAAGGAACGCAAAGCGATTGCCGGTGTTACCAAACTGGCTCGTGAACGTGCCAAGAAGGCCAACCTGCACAACCGTAAATTGCGCGATTGCCGCTACCACCTCAACGACGGCAAGGGAAAAGACCAAGAGACCGAATCTTGCATATTCATTACTGAGGGAGATTCTGCAAGTGGTTCTATCACGAAAAGCCGTGACGTAAACACACAAGCAGTATTTAGCTTGCGTGGTAAGCCATTGAACTCTTACGGGCTGACTAAAAAGGTGGTATATGAAAACGAAGAATTCAACCTGCTGCAGGCTGCCTTGAATATAGAAGACGGTATCGAGGGATTACGTTACAACAAGGTGATTGCTGCTACCGATGCCGATGTGGATGGTATGCATATCCGCCTGCTACTTATAACCTTCTTCCTGCAATTCTTCCCTGACTTGATAAAGAAAGGGCATGTATACATCCTGCAGACTCCGTTGTTCCGTGTACGTAATAAGAAGAAAACCCTTTACTGTTATACGGAAGAAGAACGTCAGAAAGCAATTGCAGAACTGGGACCGAATCCTGAAATCACCCGATTTAAAGGTTTGGGAGAAATCTCACCCGATGAATTCAGGCATTTTATCGGTAAGGATATGCGTCTGGAGCAGGTAAGCCTGCGCAAGACGGACCTGGTAAAGGAATTATTAGAGTTCTATATGGGTAAAAATACCATGGAACGACAAAACTTTATTATTAATAATCTGGTTATAGAAGAAGATTTGGCATCATGAGAAGAGCAATCTTTCCGGGAACATTCGACCCTTTCACTATCGGACATTTCTCGATAGTGACCCGCGCACTGACTTTTATGGATGAAGTCATCATTGGGATCGGTATTAATGAAAATAAGAATACCTATTTCCCTATCGAGAAACGCGTGGCAATGATACAGAACTTCTACCGGAACGACCCCCGCATCAAAGTATACTCTTATGATTGCCTGACGATTGATTTTGCACAACAGGTAGATGCACAGTTCATCATCCGCGGCATCCGCACCGTGAAAGACTTTGAATACGAAGAAACCATTGCAGATATCAACCGCAAACTGGCAGGTATTGAAACAATCCTGCTCTTTACCGAACCCGAACTGACATGCATCAGTTCCACAACTGTCCGCGAACTGCTACAATTCGGCAAGGACATCAGCCAGTTTATTCCCGAAGGAATGGAGATTTAGTGATTAGTGAATTTAATGATTAGTAAAAAGAATAATGAAGAAACTCCTTATCTTTATAATATGTATATGTGGTGGCATGGCTTCCATGCAGGCACAAAATACGGGTAATGCGGCAGCAATCCGCAAGTTACAAATGGCAGAATTTGCTATAGCCAACCTGTATGTAGACTCGGTAGACGAAAACAAACTGGTGGAAGAAGCTATTATCCGCATGTTGGCACAGCTTGACCCGCACTCCACATACAACAATGCCGAGGAAGTGAAGAAAATGAACGAGCCTCTGCAAGGTAATTTCGAAGGTATTGGTGTTCAGTTTCAGATGATAGAAGATACTTTACTGATCATACAGCCCGTGAGCAACGGACCGTCCGAAAAAGTAGGTATACTGGCAGGAGACCGTATTGTAGCTGTAAATGACAGTGCCATTGCAGGTGTTAAAATGTCCACAGAAGACATCATGACGCGCTTACGCGGCCCCAAAGATTCGGAAGTTAAACTGACCATCGTCCGCCGCGGAGTAGATGATCCTCTATATTTCACTGTAAAACGGGATAAAATTCCTATTCTCAGTCTGGATGCTTCTTACATGATACAACCCAAGATAGGCTATATCCGCATCAACCGTTTCGGCGCCACTACCGCCGAGGAGTTTACGGCAGCTCTTAAAGAATTACAGAAACAGGGAATGAAAGACTTAATACTCGACCTGCAAGGTAATGGAGGCGGATACCTGAACGCAGCCATCGATCTTGCCAATGAGTTCTTGCAACAGAAAGAATTGATTGTATATACCGAAGGAAGAGCCGCCCAGCGTAGTAATTTCTACGCCAAAGGCACGGGTAACTTCAAAAACGGCCGTCTCGTTGTATTGGTGGATGAATACTCTGCCTCTGCCAGTGAAATCGTTACCGGTGCCATACAGGACTGGGACAGAGGAGTTGTTGTAGGCCGTCGTACATTCGGTAAAGGCTTGGTACAGCGCCCCATCGACCTGCCCGACGGTTCCATGATACGCCTGACTATCGCCCGTTACTATACCCCTTCCGGACGTTGCATTCAAAAACCGTATGACCATACAGCTAATCTGGACAATCCCAGACTTCAAGGTGAGGATACCCAGGAGAAATACAATATGGATCTGATAGAGCGCTTCAACCGTGGAGAGATGATGCATGCTGACAGCATCCATTTCCCCGATTCACTGAAGAATTCTACAAAGAAACTGAAACGTACCGTTTATGGTGGCGGTGGTATCATGCCCGACTATTTCGTACCTATTGACACCACTCAATACACCGATTATCACCGGAATTTGGTTGCCAAAGGCGTTGTTATCAAAGCAACCACGAAATACATCGAAAGCCACCGGAAAGAATTACAGGAACAGTACAAGAAGTTCGATAGCTTCAACAATAAGTTTGAGATAGACGAGCAGATGCTTGCAGACATACGCGCTGCTGCCGATAAAGAGAAGATCGAGTTTAATGAAGAACAATACAATAAATCGCTTCCGCTGATAAAAACACAGTTGAAGGCCCTGATTGCCCGTGACCTCTGGGATATGAACGAATATTTCCAGGTGATAAACACCACGAACAACAGTGTGCAACAGGCACTAAAAGTACTGAACGAAAAGATTTACGAGAAGAAACTACCGCTTTAATTACCGAATAACCACTTATTTAACCAGCGGTTCACATAGATATTTACTACCGCACATCCCGCTCCGATGACTGCCCCTGCCAGTACATCGGACGGGTAGTGCACACCCTCATTCATACGGGACATCCCGACAGAACAAGCCCATAAAGCCGAAGGACCTATCACATACCATTTCGGATACTTCACGCAAAGCGAAGTTGCCAATGCAAAGGCTGTTGCCGTATGTCCGGATGGGAAAGAAGGACTGGTCTCATGACTATAAGCATGAACCCGGTCGGGATAACGGTCGAACGGACGTTCACGGTCTATAAGATATTTCAAGCCATAGGTCACCACAAAAGCACCGGCAACACTGGTACCTACATACACAGCATCCTTTAATAATTCACGGTCTTTTTTCACCCATGCAGCCAGTACCATCGCCACAGGAACTCCAACGGCAATATAAGGTTCAGTACGAGAAATTATTTTATTATAATTGCGAATAAACTTACCATCCCAACTGTTTATTTTATGCAAGGTATTGATGTCCCAATTTTGTGCAGAAATACTGAGTACAACTAATGATGCAAAAAATACAAAAAAAATAGTTCTCTTCATGCAGTCTTTCTTATAGTTTGCAGCAAAGATAGGTGATTTTGTTAGAGTATTCACAAAAAAATTCTATCTTTGTTGCCATAATTTTAGTAATTCGTCCTATATTTCATGACAAAAGACACTCTTTGCACACGGCAGGTAGATTGCACTCTATGCCCGAAAATTTCTGATGGGACATTGGTACTTCGCCAACATCCCCAGGGGCAGCATTTCTCAGCGGAGAAGTGCACCCAGAACTGCATGATCTTTATGTTAAAGGGTGAGTTGCTGATTAATAGTAACGAATATCCGGGCACTACGCTCCTAAGCAGACAGTGTGTATTACAAGCCATCGGCTCAAAAATGGAGTTATTGGCACTGACTGAAGTGGAATACATCGCCTATTGGTTCACGGAACTCCCGCTTTTATGCGAAGACCGCTATAAAGAGATCCTGGAACGTTCCGAAGCTCCACTGATTTACACACCGTTGCTGGCCAACGCAAAACTGGAACGACTGCTAAATGATATCGCCGACTATTTTAAAGAACAACCTTCCGCTTGCGGGAAATATCTCGATATCAAGCGTCAGGAACTGGTTTACATTCTAACCTGTTATTATCCACTACGCCAGATAAGTACTTTTTTCTATCCTATCAGTACTTATACAGAAAGTTTCCATTATTTCATTATGCAAAACTACGATAAAGTGAAGAATGTGGAAGAATTTGCCCATTTAGGAGGATATACCACCACTACCTTTCGTCGTTTGTTTAAAAATATGTATAATGTTCCGGTGTACGAATGGATACTGGACAAGAAGCGTGAAGGTATTCTGAATGATCTGCAATTCACCAAGCAACGTATCTCTGTAATTAGCGCACGCTATGGTTTTGATTCCCTGTCACACTTCGCACATTTCTGTAAGGACTCCTTTGGGGACACCCCCCGTTCACTACGGAAACGCGCTGCCAGTGGAGAGAAAATCACTATTATAAAAGAAAAAAGTGACGACTCAGCAAGGGAACAAGGTGACGAGGAAGGGTAACCCTTTTCTCGTCACCTTGTTCCCTTGCTGAGTCGTCAACTTCTGTCTATTCTCCTGATTACGGAATTATTTCTTTAATTCCTTGTTTAATCAATGTTTTTCTTCTATTTTTGCGGGAAATTAGAGTAAGACCCTAAGTAAAAAGCAAATTTTCTAACTATTAAATAATTTAAATTCAATCATTTATGTGGTTAAGTAATTCATCTGTAGGAAGGAAAGTGGTGATGAG
>CEAD01024346.1_pt1 | contig 11025 bp, 10 predicted proteins | sample 554861 | NCBI WGS metagenome assembly CEAD01 (sample SAMEA3182053, study PRJEB8094) | gut metagenome | biome: human; feature: gut; material: Stool; isolation source: human stools | place: Canada | collected 2012-10-30
ATACTGTTTCTTGTCGGCCTGCGGGCAGACCACGTAGCGGCGGGTCTCGGTCGAGACGATCCGCTTGCCGAGGAACAGCTCCAGATAGCTCTGCTCCAGACGGTCGATCTCCTCCAGCGCGGCCTTCAGGCCCTCGCCGAAGACGTTCTCGCCCGCTTCGCCCGTGACCAGCTCGATGCGGTGGCGGCGCAGCGAGAAGATTTGCGCGGCGGCGGTGCGCGCGGCGTCCTCCAGCGCGGGCGTCGTCATGTCAGTCTTGTCCGGCTGCAAGCGCGCGAACTTGTTTTCGGAGGCGGTGTGCGACAGCACGCGGGTCGAGGCCGGAGCCGGAGCCACGGCATTGAGGTAGGTGTCGCCGTCGAGCAGGGCGATCTGCGCCCCGGTGACGCTCCACACGGTCTTGTCGGTGAGCGGAGCGCGCACCCCGAGGTATTTCTGCGCATAACGCGCATAGGGTCCGCTCAAGGTGACGTCGTGTTCGACGGTGAGGTCGACGGCAAGGATCGTGCGCGGCTGGGCGACGGTAAGGCCGCCGGCGGTTTCGTTCGCGCCCTGAAGGGAGATGTATGGGTTCTGGGCCGAGACGCCGCCCGAAAGCAGCAGGGCAAATGCCAAAAGTCTGAATTTCATGGTCCGAAAATTTTATTGCGGTTTCACAAATGTAGCTTATTTTCGCGTGCCGTCAAAATTTCAGGTAAAAATCACGGGTCAGGGCGCGGTATTCGGGCGTGTAGCATTCGTGCTCTCCCGTGCCGACGACCAGTTCCGAGACCTCGGGCGCGGCGGCGGAACAATCGGCAGAACAATCGGCGGGGCGGTCGGCGGAACAATCGGCGGGAGGGTCGGCGGGGCGGTCGGCGGGAGAAGCGGCGCGGACGAACTCCATCAGCGCCCGTTTGGCCGGGCGGCGGGGCGTGGTGCGCACGTCGGTGCGGCGCACGAGGGCCAGTCGTCCGGCACAGACCGCGAGGAAACGCTCCGCTTCGGCCGTGGGAAGGATGACGGCAAACCGGCCTCCGGGAGCCAGCAGGCGGAGGACGGCGTCGCGCAGGTCGCCGAACGGCAGGTGCACGGCATGGCGGGCCGCGGTGCGCCCCCGATCGGGGCAGGTGAGCGAGTCGACGAAAAACGGCGGGTTGGAGACGATCAGATCGAACGGCTCCGGGGTCTCGAACTCCTGCACGGGGCATTGAGCGAACGCCACCCTTCCGCTCCAGGGCGAAGCGGCGGCGTTCTCGCGGGCCTGCCCGACATCGTCGATGTCGACGCCCGTGACATGCGCCTCCGGGGCGCGCTGGGCCAGCATCAGGGCGATCAGCCCCGTGCCCGTGCCGATGTCGAGCATCCGCCGGTCCTGCGGCCGAACCGCGGCCCATGCACCCAGCAGAACGCCGTCGGTCCCGACCTTCATCGGGCAGCGGTCCTGACGGACCGTGAATTGTTTAAACCGAAACCCGCTTAAGAAGCGGGATTTATGAGTATTATTCATTGTTCATTCAAATAGCCGTCCATGCCTGCGCCGAACAGCGAGAAATCGTACCGCGCAGGATCCTCCGCATCGAATGCGCGCAGGGCGTCCGTCAACTCCTCGACGGCCCGCCAGTCGTTCTGGCGGCGGCCAAGCAGTCCCAGCGCACGCGCCGTCTCGCCGACATGGACGTCCAGCGGCAGGTAGAGGGCCGACATCGGGATACGCCGCCACAGACCGAAATCGACACCCCGGTCGTCGCGGCGCACCATCCACCGCAGATACATGCACAGCCGCTTGCAGGCCGCGCCGCGCTCGACGGACGAAACATGCTTCTCGCAGCGCGGAGCGTGCTCCCCGGCGAAAAACTCGCGCCGGAAGTCGGCCAGCACGGCGGGCATGCTCTGCGCGGCCTCATAGCGCGTCTCGAAGAAATTCCCGATGCCGCCGTGACGCTCCTCCATACGCCGCAGGGCCAGCACGAAATCGCGCAGGTCCCCGCCGTTGAACGTGCGGTGGACGTAGGACGAAAGCAGCGCCAGTTCGCGCTGCGAGGCGTTGCGCACGAAATCCGCCGGAGCGTCGTCCATGAAGTGCATCATGCGGTGGCCACTGCGGACAATGGCCTTACGGTTGCCCCAGGCGATGGTCGCGGAGAAAAATCCCGCGATCTCGCGGTCGGCGCGGTCCGTATAGCGGTGCGGTACCGAAATCGGATCGTCGGCGATGAAGTCGGGGCTGTTGTATTTGTCGTGGAGCGCGTCGAGCAGCTCCTTCAGATCGGTGTTCGTCATGGCGTGCGGAGCATTCGGAGCAAGACATCGGTTTGCGGGATGCCGTAACCCAGTTCGCAGCCGGGAGCTGCGGCCCGCGTGCCGGAAGCGTGCAGCAGTCCGATGAGTTCGCCGCGTTCCATAGGACGGTATTCGAGCAGGCAGGCGCAAAGCCCCGCGATAACCGGCGTCGAAAACGAAGTTCCCAACGGCGAGGCTCCGGCGACGAAATCGGGCTTCACATAGCCGACATCTTCGCGTCCGACACCACTGGAGCGGGAGCGGGAAACACCGTCGGAATCGCACGAACCGACCGTGATGACCTGCCGGACATCGGCCGGAAAGGAGACATTGCGCCACGCCTTGTCGCCCTCGTTGCCGGCGCTCTGCACGAAAACGAGTCCGGGGCGCGCCGTGAGCAGGCTGTCGAGGTAGCGCGAGAGCGTCGAGGTGCAGCCGTCGAGCATCGCGGGCGTATAGCCGCTGAAATCGTCGAACGTCGTATAGCCCAACGACGAGGAGATCACGTCGACGTCATGCGCCAGGAGCCACTCGATGCCGCGGATCAGCTGCCGCTCCTCGGCGCGAGGCTCCACTTCGGCACGGTCGGTTTTCGCAAGATAATACTCCGCACCCCATGCCAGCCCGCGGATCGTATCGCCCGAACGGCCTCCGAGGTTGGTGCAGACCCTTGTGCCGTGGTCTGTGGCGTCGTCGAAGAATGCCGTCTCGTCGCCGCCCGTGAAATCGCGCCAGGCGGCGACGTGCAGCCCCCGCGTCCAGCGGTCGGTGCGGAAGCCCCCGAAACCCGCGTCCAGCACCCCGATGCGGACGCCCCGTCCGGAGAGGTTCAGCGAATCGAACGCCCGGGACATCGTCTGCCCCACGGCGCGCGAATAGGTCCGGGAGTAGTCCGAGGTCCACGCCCCGCGCACCTCGCGCACGAGGTCCCACGCACCGTAGGCGGCAAGAGCCGGAAGAAGCAGCCAAAGCAGTTTTTTCATGTTACCGGACCGTTTCGCAGCCGAGGATCAGACCGTCGGACATGGTGATCTTCCGGTCGGCCATTGCGGCGAGGTTTTCGTCGTGGGTGACGATCACGACGGTCTGGCCGAGCCGTTCGCGCAGGTCGAAGAACAGGCGATGGATCTCGTCGCGGTTGTGCGAGTCGAGGTTGCCCGAGGGTTCGTCGGCCAGCAACACGGCGGGCGAATTGACCAGCGCACGGGCGATGGCCACGCGCTGCTGCTCGCCGCCCGAAAGCTGTCCGGGCTTGTGGTCGCGCCGCGCCGCGAGGCCCATCATGTCGAGCAGTTCGGCGGCACGGCGTTCGACATCGACGCGCGGACGCCGGCCGATCAGCCCCGGAATGCAGACGTTCTCGAAAGCCGTGAACTCCGCAAGCAGGTGGTGGAACTGGAACACGAAGCCGATGCGCTCGTTGCGGAACTGCGACAAGGCCCGATCGCCCAAGGCCGAGACATCGCGGCCGTCGATCTCCACGCGCCCGCCGTCGGGACGCGACAGCGTGCCGATGATCTGCAAAAGCGTGGTCTTGCCAGCGCCGCTGGCCCCCACGATGGAGACCACCTCGCCCTGCGCCACGTCGAGCGAAACGCCTTTCAGCACCTCCAGCGTGCCGAAACTCTTGTGTATGTCGGTAGCCCGTATCATTGGCGGAACATATTGAACAGTTTGACCGTGTCCACAGCTTCCCGCACGTCATGGACGCGGAGTATCGCCGCACCCTGGCGCAGGCACTCCCAGCCCAGGGCAACGGTTCCGGCGAGCGATTCGGCTGGAGTGGCGTCGAGGACCTTATAGATCATCGACTTGCGCGAAAGCCCCGCCAGCACCGGGTAACCCAGCGCGCAGAGGCGGTGCAGACCCGCGAGCAATTCGTAGTTCTGCTCCGTGGTCTTGGCGAAGCCGAAGCCGGGGTCGAGGATGATGTTTTCACGCCGGATGCCCGCGGCGAGCATCTCGTCGGTGCGGCGGCGGAAATAGCCGACGACCTCGGTGACGATGTCGCGCCGGTAGTCGGTCTGCGACTGCATGGTTTTCGGATCGCCCTTCATGTGCATGGCGATGTAGGGTACGCCGCAGTCCGCAACGACGGAGAGCATCGCAGGGTCGAGTTCCCCGGCCGAAATGTCGTTGACGACGAGCGGCCCGAACGTTTCGACAGCCTTCGCCGCGACTTCGCTGCGGAACGTGTCGACCGAGACGGTCATGCCGGGCGCCAGCCGACGCACGGTCCCGACGCCCAGCCGGACGCGACGCCACTCCTCGTCGGCGGGGACTTCGTCGGCCCCGGGACGCGAGGAGTAGCCCCCGACGTCGATCAGCTGCGCCCCTTCGGACACGGCTTCGCGGACGCGGCGCTCGACGGATTCGGCCTCCGGAGTGCGGCTGCCGGCATAGAAAGAATCGGGGGTGACGTTAAGAATCGCCATCACCTGCGGCGAGGAAAAATCAATGTTCATGGGCTTCATGGCTGAAAATTCGGTGCAATTCCGCGACAGCGGGTTCAAGGTCGGATTCGAGGATGTTGACAAGGGTGTAGTCGGCCTTCGCGCTCAACGTATCGTCGTCCGTCTGGGCGGCGATACGGAGGCGGACCTCCCCGGGTGTGCGCCCGTCGCGGCGGCAGGTGCGTTCGATGCGCAGCGCCTCGGGGGCGAGGACGGCAACCGTGCGGTCGACGCAGGCATCGAACCCCGCATCGAAAAGAAGGGCGCTTTCGAGGATCACGTAGTCGCCCTCCTGCTGTTCGGCCCACGCCGCGAAATCGGCCCGGACGGCCGGGTGGACGATGGCGTTCAGGTCGGCGAGGGCCTGCGCCTCGGAGAAGACCCGCCCGGCAAGGTAGGTACGGTTCAAGGTCCCGTCCGCATAGGCTTCGGCCCCGAAACGGTCCGTGATGCGCCGGCGCAGCTCCGCATCCTCCGTCATCAGCCGTTTGGCCCCGGCATCGGAGTCATAGACCGCGACGCCCAAACGCGCGAAAAGACGGCAAACGGTGCTTTTGCCGCTGCCGATGCCGCCTGTGATTCCGACCTTCATCATGGGTTACGGGGAACGTCGATTTCGGGAATGTCCCCGATGGAAATGATCTTGATGTCGCTGAACCGCGGCGCAAGGGCGTTTTGCAGCGACTGGGGGTCGATGATGAGTTTACCCTCGTGCCCCTCCTCATACGAACGCTTCGTCTTGAGTTCCGCAAGCGGAATGCGCAGCGTCTTGTTCATGTAGACCCGGTAGCCGAAAAGGTTCGTACCGACGCCCTCGACCACGCAGGTAACCTCGAAAGGCTGTCCGTCGACACTCACCCTCACGGTCTGCTCGGTGGTGTACGTATAGCTCAATTTCGCGATATACCAAAGGATGAACGACGCGACGAGCAGCGCCAGAAAAACCGGCGACACGTAGCGGTGCATCCATTTCAACCAATTTTCCATCATGGGAACCTATAATATCCGTATGACAAAGATAGTGCAAGGCGGGGCAATATCAAATTTATTTTGCACATTGCCGAGCCGCAGCCTGCCCAAGCGGGCGTCTGCTTGCCCGCAAAGATAGTGCAAGCCGGCCGCAATGCCAAATTTATTTGAAAAAACGGACCGCACCTCTCGGTGCGGTCCGTTTTTGTCGGATCGGGAGTCTATCCATTACTTCTCCACGTCGGTCTTGGCGCGCTTCGTCATCAGATCGTAAGCGATCGGCGTCGCGAGGAAGATCGTGGCGGCCGTACCTACGACCACGCCGATGATCAGCGCGAAGATGAAGCCGCGGATCGTCTCGCCGCCGAAGAAGAAGATGGCCAGCAGCGTCACGAGCGTCGTGCCCGAGGTGTTGATCGTACGCGACAGCGTCGAGTTGATGGCGTTGTTCACGGTCTCCTTCAGGTTGCGCTTCGGGTAGAGACCCAGGTACTCGCGGATTCGGTCGAAGACGACCACCGTGTCGTTGATGGCATAGCCGATGATCGTCAGGATCGCGGCGATGAACGCCTGGTTGACCTCGAGGTTGAAGGGCAGCAGACCGTAGAACATCGAGAAGATGCCGATGATCAGCAGGGCGTTGAAGGCCAGGGCCGCCGTGGCGCCCGAAGCCCACTGCCAGCGCTTGAAGCGGAACGTAATATAGAGACCGATGGCGATGAGCGAGAAGAGCACCGAATAGATGGCGTTCCACGTCATGTCCTTGGCGATCGAGGGACCGATCTTGTCGGCCGTCAGGATACCGTTGGCGTCGGTCTGCGTATTGCGGAACTGCTCGAAGGTGATGTCATACGAGTAGAGCGGTTTCAGAGCGTCGTAGATGATCTGCTCGACCTCCGAGGTAGCCTCGTCCGACGTGTCGTCGTAGCGATACTGGGTCACGATGCGCATCTGGTTCTCCTTGCCGTACTGCTTCACCTCGGAACTGATCGACGAAGCGTCGGCATCGGCGAACTGCGAGAAAGCCTTCTCCACATTCTGACGAACCTCTTCAGCCGAAACGGGCTTGTCGAAACGGATCACGTAAGCGCGGCCGCCCGTGAACTCGGCGCCGAGGTTCAGACCGCGGGCGAAGAACGAAACGCACGACAGAACCATCAGGGCAACGGCGATGCCGTAAGCCAGTTTGCGCTTGGCGATGAAGTCGACGCGCGTGTTATTGAGGAAGTTCTCCGACCAGCGGCGCGAGAAGGTGATGTGACCCCATTTGCCGACGATCCACTCGATCAGCAGGCGCGTGATGAAGATGGCGCAGAAGAACGAGGTGATGATACCGATGATCAGCGTCGTGGCGAAGCCCTGAACCGGACCGTTGCCGAAGATGAACAGCACGATACCCGTGATGATCGTCGTCAGGTTACCGTCGATGATGGCCGAATAGGCCTTCGAGAAACCGTCCTTGATGGCCAGCGAAAGACCCTTGCCGCCGCGAAGCTCCTCCTTGATACGTTCGTAGATGATCACGTTCGCATCGACGGCCATACCCATCGTCAGCACGATACCCGCGATACCCGGAAGGGTCAGCACGGCGCCGAACGACACCAAAACGCCCATCAGCAGGAAGACGTTCGTGAGCAGCGCGACGTCGGACATCCAGCCCGCCGTCTTGTAGAACAGACCCATGTAGAGCAGCACGAGGATGAAGGCGATCACGAACGAGATCATACCGGCGTTGATCGACTCCTGGCCCAGCGAAGGACCTACGACCGTATCCTGGATGATCTTGGCCGGAGCGGGAACCTTACCCGAATTGAGCACGTTGGCCAGGTCCTTGGCCTCCTGGATGGTGAAATCGCCGGTGATCTGCGACTGTCCCTTGTCGATCTTCGAGTTGACGCGGGGAGCCGAATAGACGTAGCCGTCGAGAACGATGGCGATGCACTTGCCGATATTTTCGCCCGTCATGCGCGACCACTCCTGCGTACCTTCGGCGTTCATGGTCATCGAAACCTCGGCCGTGGCGCCGCGCTGGGCGTACTGCTCGGTGGCTTCCGTAACGACCGAACCGTCGAGCGGAGCCTTGCCGTCGGGCGTAGAAACCTTGATGGCGTAGAGGTAGAAACGACCGTCGATCTTGTCGTCGCCCTTGACGCCCCACTTGAACATGATGTCGGCGGGGAACAGCTCGCGGACGGCCGGCTGGGCGAGGTACTCGTTGACGGCTGCCATGTCGGCCTTGTAAGCGGCTCCGATGGAGGCGCCGCCTGCGAAGCGGGGATTGAGGACTGCAAAGAGCGGGTTCTGCGAGTGGTCGAAGTTGCCTTCCTGAACGGCGGTCTCGGCCGTGGCGGTCGAATCGGCGGCGCCGACCTCGGCGATCAGGCCCTCGGCCTCGACGGCGGGAGTCCCGGCGGCAACGGCAGCCTCGGCGGCAGCGGTCTCGGGCGCAGCGGCGGGAGCCTGCGCCAGTTCGGCCTTGATGAGTTTGTCGGCAGCGGAAAGCGCGGGGAAGATCTCATTGGCGTCGTAGGTGGTCCAGAACTCCAGCGAAGCGGTTCCCTGCAACAGGTCGCGGACGCGCTGCGGCTCCTTCACGCCCGGAAGCTCGACCAGAATGCGGTGCGAGTTCGGGAGGCGCAGGATGTTGGGCTGCGTAACGCCGAAGTGGTCGATACGGCTGCGAAGCACGTTGAACGATGCGCCGATGGCAGCCTCGGTCTCCTTCTTGAGGATCTTCTCGACGTCGGCGTCCGAGCTTTCGAGCGTGATGTCCTTGCGGTCGGGGCTTACGAAAAGCTCGGCGATGGGACGGCCGTTCGAAAGGCGCGAATACGCCTTCACGAAGTCGGAAATATAGTCGGTCGAAGAGCCTTGCTTCATCGCCTCGTTGGCCACGCCGATCGCCTCGATGAAAGCCGGGTCGTTCTGGCTGTCGCCGGCCAAAGCCTTCACGACATCCTCGACCTGCACCTCCAGCATGACGTTCATACCGCCCTTGAGGTCCAGACCCAGGTTCAGCTCCTTCTCCTTACACTCCTTGTAGGTGAACTTGCGGAAGCCCAGGTTGTAAACCGGCAGGTTCTGCACCGAATCGAGGTAATGCTGTTCGGCCTCGCCCTGCTGGTCGAGGGGGAACTGCGCGGCATAAGCGGCCGCCTGCTTCTCTACGCCACGCGTCTTGAACGTAAACGAGAGCTGATAAACACACGCGAGAGCCAGCAGGACCGCAATGAGTTTAATAAAACCTTTACTTTGCATTTGAGTGAAAAATAGTTATTGTTATTTGTTGTAATTATTGTCATTACGCACAATAGCACGCAAAGATAGAAAAATAAAGTGAAAAGTGAAAGGTGAAAGGTGAAAAGTAGTGCGCCGGCGCAAAAAAATCCGTATTTTTGGAGCCGTATGATAAAATACACGGAATACAAATACCACCTCGCGGCGTTGTTCACGGTGACCGTATGGGGCGCGACGTTCGTTTCGACGAAGGTCCTGATCGCCAACTCGCTGACTCCGGCGGAAATTTTCCTGCTCCGGTTCGCGATGGCATACGTCTGCATCCTGCCCTTCGCCCGCGGACGCATGTGGGCCGCGAACCTGCGCGACGAACTGCTGCTGGCGGCCGCGGGGCTGAGCGGAGGGTCGCTCTATTTCCTTACCGAAAACATGGCTCTGGAGTACGCCCCGGCCTCGAACGTTTCGCTGATCGTCTGCACGGCGCCCGTGTGGACCGCCGTGGTGATGAGCCTCTTCTATCGCGGCGAGCGGATGTCGCGGCGGCAGATCGCAGGCTCGACGCTGGCATTCGCGGGGATGGTGCTCGTGGTACTCAACGGGCATTTCGTGCTCCGCCTCTCGCCGCGGGGCGACATGCTGGCGCTCTCGGCGGCGATGCTATGGATGGTTTATTCGCTGGTGATCAAACGCCTCGGAGGCCGCTACCCCGCTATCTTCATCACCCGGAAAGTCTTTTTCTACGGACTCGTGACGATCCTCCCGGTCTTTGCGTTCCGGCCTTTCGGCGCGGACTGGGAGGTGCTGTCGCGGCCCGTCGTGTGGGGCAACCTGCTCTTTCTGGGCGTCGTGGCCTCGATGCTCTGCTACGTGCTCTGGAACGCCGCGATGCATCGTCTGGGAGCCGTCAGGACAACCAACTACATCTATTTCAACCCGCTGGTGACGATCGTCGCGGCGGCACTCTGCATCGGCGAGCGGATCACCCTCGCCGCTTTGGCCGGAGCGGCGCTGATCCTCTACGGAATGTGGCGGGCGGAGCGGGCCTAATGCACCATCTTCAGGCCGACGATGCCGACGAAGACCAGCGACAGGAAGAACATCCGCCAGAAGGTCACGGCGTCGTGGAAGAAAACGATGCCGAGGACCACGGTTCCCACGCCCCCGATACCGGTCCAGATCATGTAGGCCGTACCCATCGGGATCGTCCTCTGGGCCACGTAGAGCAGCCAGCCGCTCACGCCCATAGACACGACCGAAAGGGCCAGAAAAAGAAAATGGTAACGCGGGCAGAGGTTCGCAAGTTTGAACCCCAGCGGCCACCCCATCTCGAAAAGTCCTGCCAGAATCAGATACAGCCAAGCCATCGGAAACGATTTTTACGGACGAAGATAGCAAATTTTACATCCCGGGCAAAATAAAGAGCGCGACTCCCGCAGGAATCGCGCCCTTTCGCGTCGAATTAATTCTTAATTTTTAATTGGCGAAGCCCTACTTCACCTCTTCGAACTCCACATCCTCGGGCTGCCCGTCGCCGCCGCCCTGCTGGCCGCCGGCGTTCGACTGCGACTGCTGACCGGCATCGGCTCCGGGCTGTGCGCCCTGCTGTGCCTGCTGCTGCGCGTAGATGTCCTGCGAAGCGGCCTGCCATGCGGCGTTAAGCTCGGCCATCGCCGTGTCGATGGCGGCCACGTCGGCGTTCTTGTGCGCCTCCTTCAGCTTGCCGAGCGCCGTCTCGATGGCGGCCTTCTTGTCGGCGGGAAGTTTCTCGCCGTACTCCTTGAGCTGCTTCTCGGTGGTGAAGATGTTCGAGTCGGCGGCGTTGATCTTGTCGATGCGCTCCTTCTCGGCCTTGTCCTTCTCCTCGTTGGCCTTGGCCTCGTCGCGCATGCGCTGGATCTCCTGCTCGGTAAGGCCCGAGGAGGCCTCGATGCGGATCTTCTGCTCCTTGCCCGTGCCCTTGTCCTTGGCCGAAACGTTCAGGATGCCGTTGGCGTCGATGTCGAACGTAACCTCGATCTGCGGAACGCCGCGCGGTGCGGCGGGAATGCCGTCGAGGTGGAAGCGGCCGATCGACTTGTTGTCGCGGGCCAGCGGACGCTCGCCC